>OATH01000787.1_pt1 | contig 17852 bp, 15 predicted proteins | sample 1494971 | NCBI WGS metagenome assembly OATH01 (sample SAMEA2579949, study PRJEB22360) | human gut metagenome
GTTAATACACGTCATGTATTTCCGGAATCTGTTCTTATGTATAACTATTAAATAAGAAATTGTATTGATATATATGGATTTTTAAAGGTTAGGCGACATGCCAGATATTGGCGTGTAAAGACTATTTTTTGACGTCGACAGCCAATGACCTAAACGGTTTGTCTTTTGAAAATAGGGGAGGAATGGAGAAGCGTCGCGAAGGGCGATAAATAAAATGAAAGACAAAATTGATACGGCTGCAGATATCCCTCAAAGCATCCTTGCCAACAAGGATCTCATTCCCTCCCGACAAACCTGGGGTTGGTACAACATCTTCGCTTTCTGGATGTCAGATGTGCACAGTGCGGGCGGGTATATCTTCGCTGGCACGCTCTTTTCGCTCGGCCTTGCCGGATGGCAGGTTTTTGTCTCGCTGATTGCCGGAATCCTGATTATTTTGGTGCTCGCCAATATCATCGGCGCACCGAGTCAGAAGTATGCGATTCCGTTCCCAGTTATTTCCCGAATGACTTACGGGGTTTTTGGTTCCAATATTCCGGCTCTCATTCGCGGCATCATTGCCATTGTCTGGTACGGCATTCAAACCTATCTTGCGAGTGCCGCTCTTATGGTGGTAGTGCTTTATGAATTTCCCATCCTTATTTCATACCATGAGAACAGCTATTTTGGATTGTCACTTCTAGGATGGGTGTGTTTTCTCTTCATGTGGCTTCTGCAAACGGCACTTTTTTTATGCCGTATGGAGGCCATTCGCCGTTTCATGGATTGGGCGGGGCCGCTTGTTTATCTGGCGATGCTTGGCCTCATGGTACTTATCGTTGGTCGAGCGGGCTGGGAGAACATCAGCTTTACGTTGTCAGAAACCGAGATGAGTGTTTCACAAACGGCCTGGACGATGCTGCTTGGTGCCGCACTGGTTGTTTCCTATTTTGCAGGTCCGACACTTAACTTCGGTGATTTTTCCCGGTATGCAAAGAGCGCATCGGATATGAAGAAAGGTAATTTTTGGGGACTGCCTGTTAATTTTCTTTTTTTCTCTTTGATCTCCGTTGTGACCATTTCAGGAACACGTGCCGTTTTCGGAGAGTTGATCGTCGATCCCATCGCTGTCATGGGCAGACTTGACAACAAAGCCGCTGTTCTTCTTTTAGGACTCACGATGCTCGTGGCCACTGTCGGCGTCAATATCGTGGCGAATTTTGTTTCGGCAGCGTTCGATATCTCCAACATTTTTCCAAAATACATCTCCTGGCGCAAAGGAGGCATGCTGGCTTCAATCATCTCCGTACTGATCCTGCCTTGGAATTTGTTCAGTTCTCCGGAGGTTATTCACCTCACGGCTGATCTTCTGGCGGCACTGATTGGGCCGGTGTACGGCATTTTGATCGCTGACTACTACTTTGTTAAACGAGGCAGAATAAACGTTGCGGATCTTTACAGCACGTCCCGCAAAAGTCTTTATTGGTACCGACACGGCGTCAATTGGCAGGCCGTCGGCGCACTGCTTCCTGCCGGAGCTGCCAGCATCTTGGTTATGCTTTTGGATAATGGGACGGGATGGGCGAACTTTACATTTTTCATTGGCGGAATTCTTGCTGCTGCTATCTATCTTTGTATTGCACGCCGATGAACTTCCGAGCAGAAGAAAACGTATTTAATAATTTAACTTTGTTAAAAGCCGCTTCGATCGTCTCGAGGCGGCTTTTGTCATTATGCGGTCATCTGAATCTTTGCTGGCGTACAAAGACAACCCATTTGTCGCTAACTGATTTATGGCGACACCATTATGTGACAAAGGCTGCCTGTAACAAATCCCTGTTTCCATTAGTTATTTGAAATGTATAACTTTTTTGTGATGTGCTGCGCTGTGTGGTGTGGCGCACAAAGACAAGAACTTGACGCGGTGAGCTTAAGATTAATGTCTTTAAATGCCTATATTACTCAGTAACGGAAAATGAATTCCGCCATAAATTTTCCTTGAAGGCAGGTGGAATTTAGCCTTTTAGGAATAGAAATTCAAAACCTAAGTGTCAGTGCATTGAAGGAGATTTCAAATGTCTGGTTATCCGCAGGATTTGCTCTCGAATCGATCAGTCGTCAAAAACGACTTCGCCATCATCACGCCTCAGGGCCGTGTTATCAACACGATTCCCGGGATTGTTGACGCCAAGATGACGATTCTCTGTTCGCCTAAGATCGGAGCAGGTTTCGTGCAGCTCATCGGCACGCTTGGGCCCGATGCCCGAACGGAGTATCCCTATGCGACGCAGCCGCATGAAGAGTCCTTCCTTTATGTGCTGGACGGGGAAATTGAGCTGGAAGCGGATGTGGCCGGCGAAAAAAAGAATCTGACACAGGGCGGCTACTGCTATGCCCCGGCGGGAAAGGGTATCGGCTGGCGTAATGTAAATGGCAAGACCGGCCGCATTCTGCTCTATAAGCAGCGTTACATCCCGCACCCGCAGGGGCTTGAACCCTGGACCGTCTTCGGGAACATCAATGAAATTGCTTTCCGCGATTACGACGAAATGGCCAATGTTCATGTCAAGGATTTCCTGCCGGTGAATGAAGCCTTTGATATGAACATGCACATTCTCTCCTTCGATCCGGGTGCTTCGCACAACATCTGCGAGACGCACGTTCAGGAGCACGGCGCCTACATCTATGAGGGAGAAGGCACCTATCTGCTTGACGACACGTGGTACCTCACAAAGAAGGAAGACTTCCTCTGGATGGGCGCTTTCTCCGTGCAGGCAGCCTACGGCATCGGCCGAGGCCCGTTCTCTTACATCTATTCCAAAGACTGTAATCGCGACGTTGAGATCTGACGATTAAACGCTCATTTCGTCATCCGCTCCTTGTGTGAGCGGCTCTCGTCAACTGCGAAGCCGCTCACCGCAGAACGGTTCCGCCGCGCATTGCCTCTGCCGCGGAATAGTTATTAAACATTCAAGAAAGGATCTTTCTATCATGGCTCTCGACCAGAACTTTAAGCATCTTGATATTCGTGAAGCGCTTGAAAATACCCACATGCGCGGGCGCAACATCACATTCCTTGACGACTTTTCCCGCGATGAAATCCAGTCTCTTTTTCAAGCTGCACAGATGCTTGAACCGTTCATGCGAACCGGTACGGATCTTTTGAAGGGCAAAGTGCTCTACACGCTTTTTTTCCAGCCTTCTACCCGCACCCGCTGCTCACATGAAAACGCAATGCATCGCCTTGGCGGCTCTGTGATTACGGAGGCGGATCCGACGCATAATTCGTCGGTCGCCAAGAATGAGTCCCTTGCCGACAGTCTGCGCGTTACGAGCGAATATGCGGATGTGATCGTCATGCGACATCCTGACGATAAGGAGGCGCTCGGTGCGCTCAAGGAAATTGAAGGTCATTGCTCGCCGGTTATCTCGGGCGGATACGGTCATGTGACCCACCCCACTCAGGGACTTCTCGACTCTTACACCTGCTGGCGCGCTTTCGGCGATCTTTCTAAGGTGACTGTTGCTATCGCTACACCGGATCTTTCTCGCGCTCGTTCAGGGCAGTCCTTCGCACTGGCGCTGGCAGCTATGGGGGCAAAGATCATCTATACAGGCACAAGTGAGCTGCGCACGCCTGAAGTGGTCCGCCAGAAACTCATCAAGATGAATGCTAATTTCGAAGAGCATTTCGATCTCACGATGAAGCAGAACGAAGAGCTTTATGCGGAAAAGAATGTCGATCTTATTTATCTGCCGGGCTGCTCGGTGAAAAAGGATGACCCGAACCGTGCGGATTTCGAAAAGAAGATGGCGAACTACTACGTTTCGCTTGAAATGCTTCGCAATATCAAGGCAAAGACTGGCAAGACTGTCGGTGTTCACCACTCTCTGCCGCGCAATCCTGGGGAATTTGATTTCGGGATCGACAATACTGAACATCAGCTTTATTTCCGTGCCATCGGCTTCTCGGTAGCCCTGCGCATGGCGCTCCTGGCCGCCGTCGTCGGCGTCAACTGATTCGATTGAGGTGAGAACTGCCGCAGAGTTTCGTTTTTCTCTGCGGGAGTTCCTCAAACAAGCTGGGCCAGCATGTTCATGGGCTGGTCCGCATAAACAGAGTCTGAGAGGGGGCAAAGCTGCCCCCTGACAACCAACATTTCTGAAAAGGACTTGAATCATGCGTCTTGTCATTGCACTCGGCGGCAATGCCCTTTTAAAGCGCGGCGAACCGATGCTCTGCGAAAACCAGCGTGAAAACGTATCTCTGGCCTGCAGACAGATTGCCAAGGCTTATGCTGGTAATGAACTTGTTGTCACGCACGGCAACGGTCCTCAAGTGGGGCTGCTTGCGCTGCAAAACAATGCGTATAAGAAAGTTCCGATGTATCCCTTGGACGTGATTGGCGCAGAATCCGTCGGCATGATCGGGTACATGATCCAGCAGGAACTTGTCAACTACGTACCGAAAACCGCCACTTTGGCCACCATTCTCACGCAGACCCAGGTCGATCCGGATGATCCGGCTTTCCAGCACCCGACAAAACCGGTTGGCCCCGTCTACGAAAAAGAAGAGGCCGAACAGCTCGCCAAACAGCACGGCTGGACCATTGCTCCCGATAACGACAAGTGGCGCCGCGTCGTGCCGAGTCCGGATCCTAAGCGCATTTGGGGCCTTGCACCGCTCAAGACACTGGTGGAAAACGGTCATATCGTCATTTGCTGCGGCGGAGGCGGCGTTCCGACCTACTTTGACAAGAATGGTCGGCTCGTTGGTGCTGAAGCAGTCATTGACAAGGACTTGGCAAGTTCTGTGCTTGCGGCATCACTTGATGCAGATCTTTTCGTAATTGCTACCGATGTTGACGGTGCCTACATTAATTGGGGTAAGCCCGATCAGAAGAAGATTGTTCAGGCCGATCCGAAATCTCTTCGGGAATTCGGTTTCGCGAAGGGTTCGATGGGGCCGAAAGTGGAGGCTGCTTGCCGTTTTGTCGAGCGTACCGGAAAGACGGCGGTTATCGGGGCGCTTTCGGAAATTGAGAAAATTCTGGCCGGCGAGTCCGGCACACGCGTTGTAAAGGAAGAAGGAGTTGTCTACGGCTGATAAAGCTGCAAATTCACCTGTTCCGTTGCTTTGGATTCCCTCCTTATTTTCTCTCCTTGTCTTTTCCTCTTGGCCGCAGGCACCCTCTGCGGCCGTTTTTTTAAAGCTTTGCTAGCATCTATTCAGTGCAGAGCAGTTTTGGAGCGCCAAAATCAATAGATGGAGAAATGCGCAATGAGTACGCAGTCTTGGGAACGGTCGCCTGCAGAGGTCGCTCCAATGGACGATGATCAACTATTGCCTTTAGGCGACAGTATCCTTGCGAGTTGGATTCGATCCATCTGTCAGACCGTTCGCGGCTACGGATGTTCACCAGAAGCAATCTTCGAGCGCATCGGCATGGATCCGACGTTGCTCACTGTGCCGGATGCCCGCTATCCTGCCATGACTGTGCGCCGTTTTTGGGAGGCAGTCATTTCCGCTACAGGAGACGAACTGATTGGTCTTACCTGCGGTCAGGAAATGCAGGCGCCGACACTCCATGGGCTTGGGTTGGCCATTATGACGAGCCATTCACTCGCACAGGTTCTTGAACTCACTGCACGCTATGGAAAGGTCATCTCCACGACGATGGATATGAGCCTTGCACATAAGGCAAGCAGTTCATCCTTATCGCTGAGAACGCTGCATGGCAATGAGGCAAAGCAGGCGGCGTTATTGTGCGTCATTGCATTCATACAACGTCAAGCGAACTCGCTCTCACAGCATCGAGTGACGCCGGTCGAAGTTGGAGTGCGAATCAACAACTGTTCGGCGAATAACCGCAAACGGCTGGAAGATTATTTTGGTTGTTCGGTCGACACTGAAAGCCCGCAGGGCTGGTTTATTCGCTACAGCTATCACGATGTCATGGAGCCTTATGCTGCGCAGAATGCCATGCTTCGTGAGGCCAACGAACAAATTGTGCGTCAGTATTTGAACCGTGTTCGTCAGTATTCCTTCACGGTTCGAGTGGAAGAAGAAATTGAGGAACTGTTAAAAGCCGGCGAGAGCGCACGAATTCAAGCGGTTGCAGCGCGGCTCAACATGTCTTCACGCACGCTGCAGCGGCGTCTTGAAGGCGAGCGAACGGTTTTCATGCAGCTGGTGGACAAGCACCGAAAACAGCTTGCTCACGATGCGCTTGCGCATACTGAACGATCGATCACGGAAATTGCATACACAATCGGTTTTTCGGACCCCAGCAACTTTTCCCGTACTTGCGCGCGGTGGTTCGGATGTTCTCCGGCAGCCTACCGCCGACGCATTCGTCAACTGCCGACCTGAGCGGAGCAGGAACGATAAAGTCCCAGACAGCGGCAATACTGTCTGGGACTTGAATTTGGTGGAGGCGGCGGGAGTTGAACCCGCGTCCAGAAACCTTTTTCCGTCGGTTCTACATGCGTAGCCGGATGATTTAGGTCTTAGCAGCGGATTTGCCGACCGGCGGGCCAACCGCTGCCCAGCCCCCTAGATTTCGGGAACGCGTCGGAGACAGCCGCGGGCCCTAGGCTTTGTGAATTGATGCTGCTGCCGGTTACCCGGCCTGACCCAAAGTCAAATCAGTGCAGCATCCCGCGGGATTAAGCCGCGAGAGCGAAACGCTTGTTGTTGGCGTTTATAAGTTTGCAGCGGATTTACGAGGTGACTGCACCTCGGCATGCCCCGTACGGCGTCCGCGTCCCTGTCGAAACCAAGGCGCCCCCGAGTCGAAAGGGATTATACGCAGTTCTGACGACGAATGGCGTCGCACCTTGCAAATGGATACTTCATCGCAACAAAGCCCATTCCACTAATTGTGCGGGTTCGTCGGCGATGTAGTCAAAGATGCCGGAGTCGGGCGGAGTCTTTTGGCAGCCCCAGCTGACCCAGGCCGCTGGCAGTCCAATGGGTCGGCACGCCAAACCATCTGAGTTGCTGTCACCGGCATAAAGCGCATCGGCCGCCTTTGCGCCGGCGAGCTTCAAGGCGTAAATCAGCGAATCAGGTTTGGGCTTTAAGGCCGTACCCGCAGGACCGAGTCCTACAACGACTGTCATTCGGGGCGTCAGACCGAGGTGATCGCAGACGATTTCGGCCAATCCCTGTGGCTTATTGGTCACAACACCGAGCTTTACGCCGGCTGCAGTGAGGCGGTCGAGCATTTGGACAACGTTCGGGTAAAGCGTTGAAGATCGGGTGGCGCGCGCGGCGTAACGCTCGAGAAATTCCTGCCGCATCGCTTCAAAACGAGGATCGGTGCGCTCCATTCCAAAAGCAGCCTTCAGCAGCGCCGGGCCGCCGTGTCCTGATGGTTCACGAAGCTCTTCGAGCGGCCGCTCCGGAAGTCCTCGGGCGGCCAGCATTTCATTCATTGCACCGGCTAAGTCTGGCGCGGAGTCGACCAGCGTTCCATCAAGGTCAAAGAGGAATAGGCGTTGAGTCATGCGGCACTCCATATAAAGGAAAACCCCCATCCTTGTGGGGTGGGGGTGTTGCTTTTATGCTACGACTGAGAATGCAGTCGCGGGGAAAGCATTAGTTGGCCGGGCGGGTGCCGACAACTTCAACCACGGCGCGGCGATTGGGCTGCAGGCACTGCACGAGTTCCTTGAATGTCTTGACCTGGCCGGCCTTGGACGGGTTCGGGCAGTTCACGACTGGATCAGCTTCACCCTTGCCTTCGCTCTTGATGAGCGCGGCGTCAACGCCCTTCTGGACGAGGTAGGCCTTCACGGCGTCGGCACGACGCTGCGAAAGCTTCAGGTTGTATGCGTCGGAGCCGATGCGGTCAGCGTAGCCGGTCGTCAGGATGACTTCGAGGTCAACGCCGGCAACGCGGGAGACGAGGTCATCGAGAACCGCACGGCCTTCGTCCTTGAGCGTGGCTTTGTCGAAGTTGAAGAGCGTGTCAGCCGAGAAGGTGACCTTTTCAGCGGACTTCTGCTGAGGAGCCGGGGCTTCAACAGCCGTGCAGGCCTGCTTGTCGAGGATGTCGGCATCGCAAGCGCAGCCAGCGCCGTCAATACCCATGGCTTCGGCGAGAGCCGGAGTCCAGAAGCCGGTGCGCCAGCAAAGATCCGTGCTGTTCTTCACGACCTGACCGGAGGAAGAGTGAACATAGGGATTCACAGCGTCGGCGGCGGAAGCACCGGTAGCGGCGAGCAAAAGAGCGGCAGCGATGCCGCAGAGCTTCGAGGACTTCATATTAGTTTCCTTTGAAGATGGGACGAGAACAGCTGCCTGTCCTGCTTTTGAAGTAGACGGCAACGAGGGTTCATCCAAAAATGAGTTGCATTAATCGGCAGTCGGCAGTAAACAGTCGCCGCCGACTTTTACTCGTCCATTATAGGAATTTGATCGAGATCTGCGAGGGTCTCACTGCAGATCTCGATCGTTTTCAAGGTTAGTTCTTGAGGCGGTTTTGCCACTTTTGGGCACAAAGCGCTGCCGCAGCAAGTGCATCGGTCTGCGGATAGGCGGCGCGAGCGTGTTTTTCCATAATCAGACGGCCGTCAACCCAGGTGTGGGTTATGCATTCCCGGCCGGCAGAATAGAGGATCTGTGCGGCGGGGTCTGCCACCGGGAGCGACTCGGGGGTGCCGAGGTCAATGGCAAAGAGGTCGGCGGCCTTGCCGATTTCGAGTGAGCCAATATCAGCGTCCCAGCGAAGTGCACGCGCGCCGCCCAAGGTTGCGGCTTCCAGCATGGCAAAGACCGGAGCGGCGGTCGGATCCTGAGCGACGGCTTTGGCCAACATGGCGGCCAGCCGCGTTTCACCGAGCATGTCGAGTTTGTCGTTGCTCGCTGCGCCGTCGGTGCCAATGCCGAGGTTGATGCCCGCCTTGAGGAACTTCGCAATCGGAGCAAAGCCGGAGGCGAGTTTGAGGTTTGAGCATGGGCAGTGGCAGACCGAGGCGTGTGCAGCTGCCATCTTAGTGATGTCTTCGTCGCTCGCATGTACGCTGTGCACGGCGATCAGGCGTTCGTTAAGCAGACCTAAGCGTTCCAGACGGTCGATCGGACGTTCGTGGTGGTCGCGCAGACTGTCGGAGACTTCAACAGCCGTTTCATTGACATGCATGTGAATCGGCACGCCGTACTTGTCAGAAATCTCTGCGCAGCGTTTCAAGGCTGCATCGTTCACAGTGTAGGGTGCGTGCGGCGCAATGGTGGTGTGCACGAAGGGGTCGCCTTCGTACTCTTGAATCAGTGCTTCGGAAAGCGACAAGTATTCAGTGTCGTTTTTCGCCCACGCTGAAGGGAAACCGATAACGATGCCCGAAACCGCGCAGCGCAGCCCCGCACGAAGGAGCCCCTCGGCAGCGGATTTCGGGAAGAAGTAATGGTCGGACGTTGTCGTGACGCCGCCCGCGGCCATTTCGAGCCCGGCGAGCCAAGAGCCTTCGGCCACAAATTCTGGACTCATGAGTTTGCCTTCAGCCGGCCAGATCTCCTTGGTGAGCCAATCCATCAAAGGGAGGTCGGCTCCCAGTCCGCGGACGAGGTTCATGGCTGCGTGTGAATGCAGATTCACGAAACCAGGCAGCAAAGCGCTTGTCGGGAAACGAAAGACCTTTTGTGCTTGATACGTTTTTTCGGCCGTCTCAATCGGCAGGATGTCGACGATACGTCCGGCATTGACGGCCAGGGCGGAGTTTTCAAGAATCACGCCCTTGGGGACGATCGGAATGATCCAGCGGGCTTCAATGAGGGTGTCGATAAGTTCCATGATGGGACGGCTGAAAGGAGTATGTCGAAAGTTGAAATCTGTGCAGAATATTGAACCATTCGCGTCTTTTAGGCTTTTGGGACGCGTCGGATCAACCTGTTAAAATAACCCGTTTCGGATCGATCCGCATCCTCTTCAGTCGGCAGCGGCACGCTTTTTTTGTGCCTGCTGATTTTCAGAAGCGGGAAATGTCTGCGGTCGATGAACACTCACCAAGGTGCCGTTAATGGACGAAGAAAAGAAGACTCAGGGCGAAGAGATCCCGGGGAAGGCAGAGGCTGAAGGACCTGCGGCAGAAGACCGTCGGACGACAGACGCCCCGGATGTGCAGACTGATGCCCCCCAGACGGCCCAGACGAATGCTGCGCCCGAAGACGAGAGTGAAGATGACGAAGGCGGCGAGGGCCGCCACGGCGCGTCGGGCGATTCGATCGCCAACGAACTTCTCCCGGTTTCGCTCGAAACCGAGATGCGCCAGTCCTACCTTGACTACGCGATGAGTGTCATCGTGGGGCGTGCGCTTCCTGACGTTCGTGATGGGTTAAAGCCCGTTCATCGCCGCGTGCTCTACGCGATGAAGGAAATCGGCAACGTCTGGAGTTCGCCCACGAAGAAGGCCGCCCGTGTGGTGGGTGAAGTGCTCGGTAAATTCCATCCGCACGGCGACAGTGCAGCGTATCAGACGATCGTGCGCATGGCGCAGGATTTCTCGATGCGTTATCCGCTCATCTACGGTCAGGGCAACTTCGGGTCAATCGACGGCGACAGCGCTGCGGCCATGCGCTACACGGAAGTGAAGCTTATGAAGATCGCCGAGGAGATGCTCGCTGATCTGCATGAAGACACGGTTGACTTCGTTCCCAACTTCGACAACTCCGAAGTGGAGCCGGTTGTTCTGCCGACGCGTCTGCCGGAACTGTTGGTGAACGGCTCTTCGGGCATCGCAGTGGGTATGGCGACGAATATTCCGCCGCACAATCTGCGCGAAACCATTGACGCCTGCGTTCATGCGCTTGAGCATCCGGACTGCTCGGTCGATGATCTCATTGCGCTGATCTCCGCGCCCGACTTCCCCACCGGCGGCATCGTCTATGGACTGTCGGGCGTCTACGAGGGCTACCGTACGGGCCGCGGCCGCGTCATCATGCGCGCACGCACGCATCTCGAAGAATTTGGCCGCGACCATTCGCGCACGCGTATTGTCGTTGACGAAATTCCCTACATGGTCAATAAGCGCGTGCTCTACGAACGCATGCACGAACTCTGGCGCGACAAAAAACTCGACGGCATTTCCGAAATGCGCGACGAGTCGACCCGTCAGATCCGCATTGCGATCGATCTCAAGCAGGGCGCGATGCCCGAAGTGGTGCTCAATAACCTCTTCAAGAACACGCAGATGCAGGAAAGCTTCGGCATGAATATGGTCGCCTTGGTGGACGGCCAGCCGATGCTCCTCAATTTGAAGCAGATGGTCGTGTACTTCCTTGAGCACCGCCGCGAAGTGGTGACACGCCGCACGATCTTCCGGCTGAAAAAGAGCCGCGGTGCGGGCCACATTCTTGCCGGTCAGGCGATCGCTCTGGCCAATATTGACGAATTCATCCGTCTGATCCGCGCAGCGAAGACGGTTGAAGAGGCTCAGCAGTCCCTGATGGGGCGCGGCTGGCCGCTCGGCTTTGCCGCCGAAATCACTCGGCGTGCTGCCGAATACGGCAAGGACGCAGACCCCGAAGGGCTCGATCCGCGCCGCGGCCTGCAGCCCGATGGTCTCTACTATCTGACGAAGGTTCAGGTTGACAATATTCTGGCGATGAATCTGCGCCGTTTGACGGGGCTCGAGCGCGAGAAGATTCTCGCGGACTATGCTGCCACGATGGAGCGGATCTTCGACTTGATTGACATTCTGCATAAGCCCGAACGCGTCACGGCCATCATCAAGGAAGAGCTCCTTGCCTGCCGCGAAGCCTATGGAGATGAACGCCGCTCAACAATTGACCTGTCGGAAGATACAAATTTCAATAAGCGTGACCTTATTCCGCGCCGCGACATGGTTGTGTCGCTCACCCGCGACGGCTTTGTGAAGAGTCAGGAACTCGCTGATTACAACGCACAGTCGCGCGGCGGCAAGGGCCGCAACCTGCAGGCGACGACGCGCGACGACGTCATTGAGGCATTCTTCCTGGCCAACACGCATGACATCATCTTGTGCTTCTCTACGGCCGGTCAGGTCTACGCCATCGACGTGTTTGATCTGCCCGAAGGCAAGGCCAATTCGCGCGGGCGTCCGATTGTCAATCTGCTGCCGCTCGAAGAAAACGAAAAGATCAGCTTTATTCTGCCGATTCAGGAGTTTTCCGAAGACCGTTACATGTTCCTTGCCACGGATCGAGGCACGGTGCGCCGTACGCCTTTGTCGGCATTCAGCTCCGCCCGCCGCGGCATCCGGGCGACGAATTTGGGCGACGAGAAACTTGTCGGCGTCACGATTACTTCGGGCGACGACGACGTCTTCCTCTTGGCCGACAACGGCCGCTGCGTGCACTTTAAGGAATCGACTATCCGCGTCATGGGCCGCACGGCTCACGGCGTGAGAGGCATGCGCGTCAAGGCCGATGAGTCCGTGGTGGCGCTCGCCTCGACGAACGACATGACGCAGGCCTTCCTCATTGCGACCGAGCACGGTTTTGGCAAACGCACGGCGCTTGCCGCCTATCCGCTGCGCAACCGCGGCGGCAAGGGCGTCATCGCTATTCGAGTGATTGAAAAGAACGGCGCGCCGGTAAGCGGCGTTATCGTGAAGCCTGAGGACGACATCATGCTGCTTTCCACGGGCGGCAAAGTCGTGCGTACGCGTGCGGGCGAAGTGCCTGAACGCGGCCGCAATACGGTGGGCAACATCCTCATCCGCATGTCCGACGACACGCTCGCGGCCGTTCGCCGCGTCGACCGTACGGGCGAAGAGGACGAAAGCGAAATTGAACACCTCAACGTTGAGGTTGATCCTGATGATGCGGGCGACCTGCCAGATACGGATGATCTCGACGATATCGATGACGATGAACTCGACGAGGGCGATGACGCTGAGGAAGCCGATAGTTCTGAAGAAGTGATCCCGCCCAAGGATCCGAAACAGAATTGACGCGGCTGAGGCAGAATAGACCCGGTCCGCAAATGCAGCCTGTGCATTGCGGACCGGGTTTTTCGCATCCATTAAGCGGATCTTTTTGAGAATCATTGCAATGACGCGCCCCTACAACTTTGCCCCCGGTCCGGCCATGCTCCCTGAGAGCGTTCTAAAGCAGATCCAGTCGGAGATGCTTGATTTTCATGGCTGCGGTTGGTCGATTCTGGAAGCGAGCCATCGCGGAGCTCAGGTGACGGGCGTCATGACGGAGCTCAAAAGCCGCCTGCGCCAGCTCCTTTCGATCCCTGATACTTACGATGTGCTCTTTTGTCCTGGCGGCGGACGCATGCAGTTCGCCATGGTGCCGATGAATCTGCTCGGTGCCGGGACACTCTCGACCTACATCATTACGGGTGCCTGGAGTAAGGCGGCGGCCAAGGAGGCGCTGCGCTTTGGCCGCGTGCAGTCGGCCTTTTCGGGTTCGGGCAATCGCATCCCGGCGGATGAAGAGCTCGAAGTCATTCCTGAAACGAGCTACTGCGCGTACTGTGACAACGAGACCATTCACGGCATCGAATTTGAACGAGTGCCGGTGCTGAAGGATGCCGAGGCCGTGCCGCTCGTGGCCGACATGACGAGCAACTTCCTGACGCGCCCGGTGGATGTCAATAAATTCGGGCTTTTTTACGCCTCAGCACAAAAGAACCTTGGCGTCGCAGGGCTCGCAGTCATCGTGCTCCGGCGAGATCTTCTGGGGCTTGCCGGCACTGAAGTGCCGACGCTGCTGAACTACAGCGTCTACAGCCGAACAGACAGTGTGCCCAATACGCCGCCCGTTTTTCAGCTTTATGTCGCCAATCTGATAGCGCAGTGGATAGAAGCGCACGGCGGGGTTGCGGTGATGGATGAGTACGCTCGCGCAAGAGCAAAGATTGTCTATGACGCGATTGATGCCATGCCGGAAATGTACGTTTCGCATGTTGAGCGCGAGTCGAGAAGCCGCGTCAATGCCGTCTTCCGCTTGAAGGATGAGGCGCTTACGGCCTTATTTGTTAAGGAAGCAGCCGAAGCCGGACTCGCTAATTTGGCTGGCCACCGTGCTGTCGGCGGCATCCGCGCCTCCATGTATAACGCCATGCCGATTGAAGGCGTGCAAAAGTTGGCTGACTTTATGAAGACTTTTGCGCATCGCCACGGACGAACCCTGTCGGCAGTCAATTGAATAGATAGAAGGATGAAGCTATGACAGTCCCCGTCATTGCGATTGACGGCCCCGCCGCAAGCGGCAAGGGCACTATTGCTCAGCGCGCCGCCGATGCACTCGGCTGGCACTACCTTGACAGCGGTGCACTCTATCGTCTTGCCGCCCTGGCTGCTTTGCGAGCGAAGGTGTCTTTTGACGATCCTGCAGCGCTCACGGCGGCGGCTCAATCGCTGGCGCCTCAATTTAAGGATGGCCGCATTTGGCTCGACGGCGAAGATGTGTCGGAAGCCATCCGCGCCGAAAGCGTGGGGGTCGCAGCTTCAAAGTGCGCTGCTGTGCCGGGGGTGCGGCAGGCGCTTTTCGACCTGCAGCGCCGTGCGGCGGCGGCTCCCGGACTCGTTGCCGACGGGGGCGGCATGGGGACGGTGGTTTTTCCGGAAGCCAAACTCAAGATCTTTATGACGGCTTCTGCCCGCGTGCGCGCTGAGCGGCGCGTGAAGCAGCTTGAAGCTCGCGGTGAAAAAGCCGATCTGGCCGCGCTGACCCGGGATCTGGAAGAGCGGGATCGCCGTGACCGCGAACGCGCGGTGGCGCCGCTTAAACCAGCCGCAGATGCCCGGCTGCTTGACACTTCCGAAATGGGAATCGACGAAGTCGTTAAAAAAGTGCTTGGTTGGTGGTCCGAGCTCAATTAAGTTGCTGTAGCATATCGGTTTCTTCGTCGGCGCCATTTAAAAACGGCGTCGGCGATTTCTCGTTAACTCCGCCCTTGGGTCTTCGGATTTTCACCGACAAGACCACCCTTGGGCGTGCTTTTTATCCATTCCACAATGTCCAACGAAACCAACAAGCCCGAATCCTTCGCTGAGCTCTTTGAGCAGAGCCTTGCCAGCCAGGAAATGCGTCAGGGTGAAGTCATCACCGCTGAAGTCGTCCGCGTCGACTACAACTTCGTCGTCGTGAACGCCGGTCTGAAGAGCGAAGCCTACGTGCCCATCGAAGAGTTCAAGGATGACAAGGGTGAAGTCACCGTCCAGCCGGGCGACTTCGTCTCTGTTGCCATCGAGTCCGTTGAAAACGGCTACGGCGACACGATCCTTTCCCGCGACAAGGCCAAGCGCCTCGCCGCCTGGATGAACCTCGAACAGGCTCTCGAATCGGGCGAGCTCGTCACCGGTACGGTCACGGGCAAGGTCAAGGGCGGTCTCACCGTCATGACCAACGGCATCCGCGCCTTCCTCCCGGGTTCGCTCGTCGACACCCGTCCGGTCAAGGACACGACGCCGTACGAAGGCAAGACCTTCGAATTCAAGGTCATTAAGCTTGATCGCAAGCGCAACAACGTTGTCGTCTCCCGCCGCGCCGTCGTCGAAGCCAACATGGGCGAAGAACGCGCCAAGCTCCTCGAGACGCTCCATCGTCAAGGGCATCGTCAAGAACATCACCGACTACGGTGCGTTCGTTGATCTGGGCGGCATTGACGGCCTGCTCCACATCACCGACCTCGCCTGGCGCCGCGTCCGCCACCCGAGCGAAGTCGTTCAGGTTGGTCAGGAAATCACCGCCAAGGTTCTCAAGTTCGACAAGGAAAAGTGCCGCGTTTCCCTCGGCCTCAAGCAGCTCGGCGAAGATCCGTGGATCGGCATCGCCCGCCGCTACCCGAAGGGCACCCGCCTCTTCGGCAAGGTCACGAACATCACCGATTACGGTGCCTTCGTTGAAGTCGAAGCCGGTATCGAAGGTCTCGTGCACGTTTCCGAAATGGATTGGACGAACAAGAACGTCGATCCGCGCAAGGTTGTGCAGCTCGGTGAAGAAGTCGAAGTCATGGTTCTTGACATCGACGAAGATCGCCGCCGCATCAGCCTCGGCATGAAGCAGTGCAAGGCCAATCCTTGGGAAGAATTCGCCCAGTCGCACAAGAAGGGCGACAAGGTCTCCGGCCAGATCAAGTCGATCACCGACTTCGGTGTGTTCATTGGTCTGCCTGGCGGCATTGACGGTCTCGTTCACCTCTCCGACCTCTCCTGGAACGAATCTGGTGAAGACGCTGTCCGCAACTTCAAGAAGGGCGACGAAGTCGAAGCCGTTGTGCTCGCGATCGATACCGAACGTGAACGTATCAGCCTCGGCATCAAGCAGCTCGCCGGCGATCCGTTCGGCACGTTCGCTTCCACGCACGAAAAGGGCTCTGTCATCAAGGGCACCGTCAAGACCGTTGACGCCAAGGGCGCCGTGATCGACCTCGGCAACGACGTCGAAGGCTACCTCCGTGCTTCCGAAATCGCCGCTGACCGCGTTGAAGACGCCACGACCGTCCTGAAGGAAGGCCAGGAAGTCGAAGCCGCTGTTATCAGCCTCGATCGCAAGAACCGCAGCATCCAGCTCTCCATCAAGGCGAAGGATGCCGCTGAGGCCCGCGACGCTCTCGATCGCCTCAACGCCTCTGACGTTGGTTCTGCCACCGGCACGACGAACCTCGGCGCCCTGCTCAAGGCCAAGCTCGAACAGAAGTAATTCGCTTCAGAGGAGGCAACCATGGGTAATTCCATGACCAAATCCGAACTGCTTGCTGAACTCTATGGACGTCTTCCGACGTTTCGCGAGCGCGACTGCATGGACGCGGCGGGTGTGATCATCGATACGATGAGCCAGACCCTCGTTGAAGGCGGACGCATTGAGATCCGCGGTTTCGGCTCCTTCGGTCTGAAATATCGACCGGAGCGTGTCGGCCGCAATCCTCAGGACGGTTCGGCTGTTGCTGTGCGCGCCCGCTACACCGTCTTCTTCAAGGCCGGTAAGGACTTGAGGCAGCGTGTGGACGCGAGCCGCGACTCGAAGCTTTAATAGCTTCCGCTTGATCTGAAAGATTCCCCGTACGGGGAATCAAGGCAGATAGAAAGCCGCTTTCTCTTTCGAGAGAAGGCGGCTTTTGCTATGGGCGGCGTTCTCAAGAAGATGAGATGAGTGAAAGAACGCGGAGGGAACAGTGCGTCCCATCAGTCGGAACTCGCTGTGTGTTCAATCTGAGGTATGCGTATACCGACAACACAGGCTGAGTGAATTGAATAGGAGAGGCGATCCGCTTGAGAAAATGAAGGACGTATCCGCAGGATGATGCAGGAAAAAACTGATGCATCAATATCATTCTGAGTTTACGAGACGCGAAAGATTTGTTGCGCAAATGAAACAAGATGAAGTTGCCGGAGAGCTTTGATAAATAAGAAGAATTCTCAATGGAGCTTAAAAGGATTGTTTGCAAGCTTCAGAAACTTTGTAGGATTATCCGGACTTCAGAGGACTGCGCACGGATTCCATTTGTGCTGACAGCCCGAAGGCGGAAGCTCATGCTGGAGCTTCTTAATCAATTCACTTGATTGACCAAAGTTTGCGGATTTTGTTCAGTCAGGTTGCTTTTTGAATGGATTTCAAAATGAAAAAGACTCTTGCTGCGCTCGCCGTTCTCGGCGCTTTTGCCGGCTCTGCAATGGCTGCTGACGTGACGCTTTACGGCGCTCTCGATACCGGCTTCGAATACATCCACACGAAGAATCCGGGCGAAAAGGCTGTCGATACGTTCGATATGCAGACCGGTTGGGATACGGGCAACCGCTGGGGCCTGAAGGGTTCTGAAGACCTCGGCAACGGCTATAAGGTGAGCTTCAAGCTCGAAAGCGGCTTCAATGGTGACGACGGCACGATGGGTCAGGGCAGCCGCCTCTTCGGCCGTGAAGCCGGTCTGACGCTC
>OATH01000832.1_pt1 | contig 16801 bp, 10 predicted proteins | sample 1494971 | NCBI WGS metagenome assembly OATH01 (sample SAMEA2579949, study PRJEB22360) | human gut metagenome
ATCGTCACCCTTCCCCCCCCAAAACCCACTTCCCCCCCGTCCGTATTGGCTAGAGCGACAACGGCTTCCACTAATTCGGAATCGGGCAAGCCCTTGATGTCACTTTTGAATTCTTTGGACAGGGTTTCTTTACCGTATTCATGCGCCATTTGCCACCGCCTGCTCTGATTCTCTGAATTTTTCTCTGAATTATACATTCTTTCTCTGAATTCAGAGAAAGAGCTCTGAATTCAGAGAAGGAGACTGGTCGCAAAGCCGATTGGGACCAATCAGGCTTCCTGATTTTGCTTCACACTCTCGAATTCAATGATGATGTTCTTTTTGCCGACTTCTTCGTGCATGCTTCGCACGAATTGCCCGAGAATGCCCTTGGTTCTCACACGGACCGAAGGGACCTTAACCGCATAGATGCTGCCATCGTCCTGTTTCCCTTTACTGGAGGCGCCATCAGTTGTTGCCAAATGTGTTGTCGTAGAAAGGATTTGTTGTTAAAACAAAAGGGCTGGAATCGTTGGATTCCAGCCCTTTTCGGCCCGTGCGAGCGGGGGGAGTTGAACCCCCACGAGCATACACTCACTGCCACCTGAAGACAGCGCGTCTACCATTCCGCCACGCTCGCAGACAATCGACTAATTTACACCTTCCCGCCTTGCAACACAAATCGGCGTGTCGCGCTGCCATATTTGCTTTGCAAATATACAAGCGGCGCGACACGAGGAGGGAGGAAACCCAGTGGGTCTCCGGATGACGGAGCCATCCTTAAAAATCGGGCCGCATTTGTTTCGCAAAGATAAATCCCGTCACGCGAGCCGGGAAAGCGGGCCTCGGTGGAGCTTACGGCCGGACAAAACCATCCTTAATCGCCATATTCGCCCTGCGAATGCACAAGCGGCGCTTAAATCGTGCGCACGAATGGCGTAGAAGGCTTGTTTTTGCCGGACGTGCACAGAATGGGGGTATATTTTGGTTCTTCTGAGGCCGATTTCATACCCCCATTCGCTCACGATCTTCCAATATGCGTACTATTCTGCGATTGTGAGCGGAAGGGGGTAGGCAATCGCCTGAAATCCGCAAATTCGTAAGCCCGCCGACGCTGCAAGGTGACGTCGCAGAGCCGCGATGCTACGGCATCGCAAGCCTTACGGCGTCGCAGAATCGCAAGCATGCGTCCACCTTGTGCAAAACGGAAATGCGATCGACGGCACGTTCAAAACGCGCCGCTCGACCGCCCGGTACCTAAAACCTCAGCCCTTCGAACCGTTCTCGTAGAACTTGGCGAGTGTCTCGTCGCGGAATTCGTTGAAATAGCCACCGTCGATCGATGCTCGGATATCGTCGAGCAGCTTCACGAAGAAGTGCTCGTTGTGAATCGTGGCCAACGTGAAACCGTTGAATTCGCGGGCGCGCAACGCATGGTCCACGTAGGCGCGCGTGTAGTGCGTGCAGGTGTAGCAATCGCAACCCTCCTCAAGCGGACCGAAATCGTGCTTGAACTGTGCGCGCTTGATGTTGTAGCGGCCGTGGCGCGTGAAGATCGCACCATTGCGGCCGCAACGCGCGGGGGCCACGCAGTCGAAGGTGTCGCCGCCGTTCTCCACGCAGGCGAAGATGTCGTCCACCGCGGCGATGCCGAGCACATGGCGCGGGCGGCTTTCCGGCATCGCATCGCAGATCCAGGCGCACGTGTCGCCGATGATGCGCTTTTCGATCGCACCGCCGATGCCGACGCCATCGAAATCGAGCGAGGCGATCTGCTCGGCCGCATGCCGGCGCAGATCCTCGTAATTCGCGCCCTGCACCACGCCATACAGCGCCTGGTACGGCTTGCCGAGACGCTCCTCGGTAAGCCTCTTATGCTCGGCCACGCAACGTTGCGCCCAACGGTAGGTGCGTTCCACGGAACGTTCCTGGTAGCCGCGGGTGTTCATCAGCGTGGTCAGCTCGTCGAAAGCGAACATGATGTCGGCGCCGATCTTGTGCTGGATGCCCATGGAGATTTCGGCGGAGAACCGGTGCAGCGAGCCGTTGAGCGGCGACTTGAACGTCACACCGTCCTCGTCCACGAACGCGAGCCGCTCCTTGCCTTCCGCGATCACGTCGTCCGATTTCATGCCGGTGACGTCCATGGCGAGCGTCTTCTTGAAGCCCGCGCCGAGCGACAGCACCTGGAAGCCGCCGGAATCGGTGAAGGTCGGGCCGTTCCAGTTCATGAATTTGGCGAGTCCGCCGGCTTCGTCGAGCACCTGCTCGCCGGGTCGTTCGTACAGGTGGAACGCGTTGGACAGCAGGCATTGCGCGCCAAGATCCTTCATGGTTTCGGGCAGCACGGCCTTCATCGCGGCCTGCGTGGCCACCGGCACGAACGCCGGGGTGTGGATGTCGCCGTGGGGGGTGTGGATGATGCCGGTGCGGCCGTAGCGCGCGCCGCCGCGCCCCTTGCCGTCGGCCGCATCTGGCAGGCGGGTTTTCTGCTCGAAGTAGAACGCGTCGCGGCGGCCGGGCTTGCCGGGTTCCGCGCCGCGGGGATGCTCAATAAGGTTTTCGGTCGATGCCGCGCTGGTCGTGTTGCCTGCTGCGTCGTGCGTTGCGCCGGCTGCCGCGTTGGCCGCTGAGGTCTCGTGCGCCGCCGCGCCGGTCTGTGGTTCGTTCAAGCTTGTCATGCTCTCAACTGTATGCGATAGCGCCGATTGCCGCGGTGGCGCCATCGGCGGTCGACGGTGGCATCGTATGGAGCAAACTGCCAAGCGATTCGATTGCTACTTTCAACAAACATTCAGGAAACTTCCAGAGCAGGTATCTTTACTCTTAGATAGCAGTTCGAGCGGCACGATTGCTGACCATGTTGAATGCCGCGAGACGAATAAGGAGCAACAATGGCTGAAGATAATAGCGATCAGAACATCGCCCAGCCGCAGGATGGCACGCAGCAGACCGCGCCGCAGACGCCGAGCGAGAACGTCGCCGACGAAGCACAGACTTCCGTTACCGAACCGATTGCAGTGCCGAACGCGGGCGAGCAGCCCACCACCGCCCTTCCTACCGTGGACGCGGCGGATGGCACGGCAGGCAATACCGCTGACGATACGCCGGATTATGCTTCCGCTGCCGGTGAACGCACGGTGATCAACAACGCGACGCAGGATGCGCCGACCGAACAGTACCGTCCGGCGCCCGAATACGGCGCGTACGGTCCGGTGCCGACGCCGCCGGCTGGCGATGCCAGCGGCCAGACCGCCCAGCAACCGCAGTACGGCGCGCAGCAGCAGGGCCAGCCGCAGGACAACCGTCCGCCGTTCTTCGGCGCTTTCGGCAACCCGTATACGACCGGCAATCAGCGGAACAATGGCAATCCGTTCGGCAATCCGTTTGGCGGCTCGTCCGCGCAGAACGGCGCGCAGCAGAACAATCAGCAGCCGCAGTACGGCGCGAACATGCCCCCTGCGGGACCGGGCAACCGCAATCCGTTCGGCGCTCCGGGGCAGGGCTTCCCGAACCAGCCGAATCAGACGCCGGTCGTCACCAAGCAGAAGTCCGGCATGACCAGCCATGTGGTCACCGCCGTTGTGGCCGCACTGGTGTCCGGCGCGCTGTGCCTCGGCGTCGGCTTCACCGCGATCACCAACGGTTGGGTGCATGTGCCGACCTCCAGCTCGCTGTCCGACGTCAAGTCCAACACGTCCGGTTCCGGTTCCGCCAAGGCGAAGTCCGGTACGGCGGTCGATTGGACCGCGGTGGCCAAGGAAGTGTCCGATTCCGTGGTGGCCATCGACGTGGCGACCAGCGACGGCGAAGCCAAGGGCTCCGGCGTGGTGATCAGCGACAAGGGCTATATCGCCACCAATAACCACGTGATTTCCGGCGCGCAGCAGATTCAGGTGACGCTCGCCAGCGGCGCCGTCTATTCCGCGAAGGTGGTCGGCACCGACACCACCACCGATTTGGCCGTGATCAAGCTCGACAATCCGCCGAGCGATCTGAAAGTCGCGGAATTCGCCGATTCCGACAATCTCGCCGTCGGCGAGGCCGTCATGGCGATCGGCAATCCGCTCGGCTACGACGACACCGTCACCACTGGCATCGTGTCCGCGCTCAACCGTCCGGTGACCGTGACCGATGATGACAACAACGCCATCGTCACCAATGCCGTGCAGATCGACGCCGCCATCAATCCCGGCAACTCCGGTGGTCCGACTTTCAATGCGGCTGGTCAGGTGATCGGCATCAATTCGTCCATCGCCTCCACTGCGAGCTCGTCCGGTACTGCCGGTTCGATTGGTATTGGCTTCGCCATCCCGTCGAACCTTGTCAAGCGCGTGGCCAACGAAATCATCGACAATGGTTCCGTGAAGCATGTGGTGCTCGGTATCACCATCAAAAGCGCTACGGTCGAAGCCGACGGTGTGACCCGTGGTTGCGCCCAGGTGCAGGCCGTGACCGATGGCGGTCCGGCGTCCAAGGCCGGAGTGAAGGCCGGCGACTCCATTGTGGCGTTCAACGGCAAGGCAGTGAACAACAACTACTCGCTGCTTGGCTACGTCCGTGCCTCCGCCATGGGAGACAAGGTGAAGCTGACCGTTGTGCGCGGCGGCAACACCATGGATCCCGAAGTGACGCTCGACCAGGAAGAGACCAAGACGAACTCCTCCAACAAGCAGGAACAGCGTCAGCAGAACAACGGCAACGACGATAACGGCAACGGCCAGAATGGCGGCAGCCAGAACGGCCAGAATGGCGGTAACGGCAACAACGGCGACGGCGGTGGCCTGTTCGATCCGTTCGGTCTGTGGTAAAGCCGGATGCGCGGCATCGTACGGCAACGTACGGTGTGCGGCGTTCATGCCGACAGCGATACGGGTGGCTGCCACCCGATAGGCTGACGGCGAAGTCGCAACCGCAATCCGCGTAATCGCGGAAAACGCTGAACAAGCCGAAAAACGGCGGAAAACAAGGGCTGTGCGAGCAATCGCACGGCCCTTTTCGTATGCGCGGAACGCGCGCGACGAACGGAAGCACACGCAAACGGCCGCGGCAATCGCAATGCTCTGTTATGCTGAAAACATCTTTTTACGCCGTGTATCGATGGTCCGCGCAGGCGGGGCGCCGGTGGGTTAACAAGGCGTCCGAACCGAGCGTAAGGAGATTCTCATGTGTAGAATCATTGCTTTATGTAAAGAAGTCCCGCTGCTTCCGATCACCATTCTCGCCGCGATTCCGTTGGCGTTGCTGGGCGCGTGGAGGCCATGGGAGACGGCGGGCGTCTCGCTGGCCTTCGGTCCGTTCAATCCGGGCGTCGGACAGTGGATTGTGATTGCGCTGGTCGTGTACACGATTGTGGTGACTGTGATCGGCATGATTGACGATTTGCGGCACGGTCACGTCGGTGTGGATTTGCTTGCGGTTATTGCGATCGCGTCGACGGTGGCGGTGCAGGAATACTGGGCTGCGTGGGCCGTGGTGCTGATGATTTCCTCCGGCGAGGCGATTGAGGAATTCGCACAGTCGAAGGCGGAAGGCAACCTGACGGCGCTGGTTGATGCGGCGCCGCGGACCGCGCACGTGGTGACGTTGCCGGGCGTGGGTGCACGTGCGGCGGCTGCCGGGGCCGACGGTACTGCCGGTGATGCTGAGGGCGACATGACGGCGGACGGCTTTCGCAAGGTCGCCAGTGTGGATGTGCCTAACGCTGCGGAAACGAATAAGTCCACCACCCAAACCAAGCCTTACGACGCGGCCGGCGAGCATTTCGAAACCGTTCCGGTCGACCAGGTCAAGCTTGGCGACGTGATCCTCGTGCTGCCGGGCGAAACGGTGCCGGTCGACGGCGAACTGCTGTCGGGCGTCGCCACGTTGGATCTGAGCAATATCAACGGCGAGCCGGTGCCGCGCGAAGTGTATGCGGGCGCGCGCGTGCTGTCGGGTGCGGTCAACGGATCGACCGCGCTGACGATGCGTGCCACGCAATTGGCGCAGGATTCGCAGTATCAGAAGATCCTCGAACTGGTGTCTTCGGCGCAGCAATCGCGCCCGACCGTCGTCAAAACCGCCGATGTGCTGGCGGTGCCGTTCACCATTCTTTCGCTGGCGATCGCCGGCATCGCGTGGGCCGTCGCAGGCACGCCATTGCGATTCGCGCAGGTGCTGGTTTTGGCCACGCCCTGCCCGCTGCTGATCGCCGCTCCCGTCGCGTACGTGGCCGGCACCGGTCGCCTTGCCAAGGCGGGCATTCTTATCAAAGCGCAGGACGTGCTGGAAAACTTGGGCCGCGTATCGCATATCTTCTTCGACAAAACCGGCACGCTTACCGTCAAGCAGCCGCAGGTCGTGCGCGTCGAGAAGCCGTTCGAAAACAGCTCGCCGTACGACGAGAACCACATTCTGATGATGGCCGGCGTGGTGGAAGGCTACTCGGTGCACATTCTGTCGAAGGGCATCGCGGCGGCCGGGCAGAAGGCCATGCAGGAACTGTACGCGCGCTATGAGAACGGGCAGCGGCTGTGCGCCGAACGCGATCTGCCGGGGCATGGACGCGATTACCCCGTGGTGAAGAACATCGAGGAACAGTCGGGCAAGGGTGTGTCCGGCGAGGTGAACGGGCATGCCGTGCGCGTGGGTCGTTTCGCGTACGTGACGGCCGACGAGGCCGGCTTCACGCATGTGCTGGGCGCAGGTGCGGCGGCCGGTATTGCGGCTGGTGCTGTGGCCGATAGCGCGGTTGGCGATTCGGCGACCGGTACCGCTGCCGGCGCTTCCAAGAAGCCGGAGGTGAATTCGCTGTTCGCACCTCTCGAACCGGACGAAATGGCCGCATACGTGGCAATCGACGGCAAGCTCGCCGCGCGCATCGTGCTGCGTGACGTGCCTCGCGAAAACGCGAAATCGTCCCTTGAAAAACTGCACCGGCTCGGCGTGAAGAAACTGTCCATGCTCACCGGCGACAAGGAGGCTTCCGCACGCATCATCGCGGGCGAGGTCGGCATCGACGACGTGCAATCCGAACTCTTCCCCGAAGGCAAGGTCGCGGCCGTCAAGAACGCCACGGAAGACGCGCACCAAAACCAGCCGGCGTGGGACAAGGTCGTACAGCGCGTGGTCGGCGAATCCATGACCCGACAGGTGACGATGATGGTCGGCGACGGCGTGAACGACGCCCCCGTGCTGGCGGTTGCGGACATCGGTATGGCCATGACCGACGGCACGTCCACCGCCGCGTCCGAATCGGCGCAGGTGGTCATTATGAACGACGACATCGCCTCCGTGCCGCGCGCCATCGCCATCGCCCGCCGCACGAAGAAAGTGATGCTGCAGGCGGTGCTGGTCGGCCTTGGATTGGCGATTATCGGCATGGTCGCGGCCGCGTTCAACCTCATTCCGGTGGTCGTCGGCGCGTTCATGCAGGAGGCGATCGACGTGGTCAGCATCCTGTGGGCGCTCACCGCCCTGCTCGACCGCGAGTAGCGCCGGTTGCGGCGACGAGCCGTGCGGAACTAGGCTGAACCGCGCTGAGCCGGGCTACATCGAGCTGGGCGAGATTTCGCCGGTGATGTTCCGGCGCATCCACGTGCCGAAATCGGCCGCGTCCACGCCCTGCGACAGCAGGAACATGATCTTCGCGTATGCGGCTTCCAGCGTCATGTCGCCCGATCCGATCGCACCGGCGCGGGCGATCGCGTCGCCCGTCTCGTAATGGCCGAGCAGCACTTCCGCCTGCTGGCATTGCGATGCGATGACGACAGGCGCGCCGTCATGCAGCACGTCGGCGATCACGTCGGTCAGTCCTGGCTCGTCGCTCGGCACATTGCCAACGCCGTACGCGCGCAACAGCACCGCTTCCGGACGAGGGTCGAGCATCGCGGCCAATCGCGCGGCGGAAATGCCGGGAGCCATGTCGATCACGGCCACATCGTGACGGGAGTAGGGCAGCGGCGACGCCCAACCGCAACCGGAGCCGGCCGAATCGCCCGCATACCAATGCCACGGCGTGCCGGTACGTGCCAGCGGGCCGGTGGACGGCGCCGAAAACCCTTCGAACGCCCAGCTTGACGATTTGCTCACACGGTTGCCGGCGAACAGATGATGGCCGAAGAACAGGCCGACGCCATGAAAACGTCCGCTCATCGCGGCGTTCAGCGCACCCGTGACGTTCGCGGTGGCGTCCGATTCGATTTTGCCGAGCGGATGCTGCGACCCCGTGAAAATCACAGGCTTGCCGAAACCGGTCAGCGCGTAAGACAGCGCGGCGCTCGAATAGCTCATCGTGTCGGTGCCGTGCAACACCACAAATGCGTCGGCGTCATCGCGGTGCGCGCACAGGTCGTCCGCCATCGTCTGCCAATTGTCGGGCGTCGCGTTCGACGAATCGATCAGCGGGTCCAGCTCGGTGAACGAGAACAAGCTCGAGTCCAGATGCGCGTCCTCAATCAGCCGGCGCAGCCAGCCGCGCATATCGGCGCCCGGAACCAGACCGTTCGGTGACTCGACCATACCGATGGTGCCGCCGGTATACGTGATGTGAATGCGCATATGCCCACCCTCTTACGATAAGGACCTTCTTTAGTGAGGGACCGATTGTGATCTTCTGCGATTGTACGTTCTCCTGCGCCGGCACATGGGCCGGGCTGCGCGTTGCGAGGCAAGTAAGGGAATCGCAAGAAAGTGCCGTATGCCCCCTGTTGGAAATGCAGGGAATATATTAGGCTGGAACATATGAGCGAAACCAACGAACTTCGTATTGCTGTAATCGGCGCCGGCCCCGCAGGCGTCTACTCTTCCGATATTTTCCTGCGCCAGCTGGGCAAGCTCGGCGAAGAGCTGGGACTGGGCACCAAGGCCCGCATCGACCTGTTCGAAAAGCTGCCGGTGCCGTTCGGCCTGGTGCGCTACGGCGTGGCCCCCGACCACCCTTCCATCAAATTCATCGCATCCGCTCTCGAGAAGACGCTCGACAACCCGGACATCCACCTGTACTGCGACGTGGAATTCGGCAAGGACGTGACGCTCGACGAGCTGCTCGAACGCTACGACGCGGTGCTGTTCGCCACTGGTGCCGTCGAAGACAAGCCGCTCGGCCTGCCGGGCGCCGACTTGGACGGTGTGTACGGTGCCGCCAAGTTCGTGGAATGGTACGACGGTTACCCGACCGGCGCCCGCGAATGGCCGCTCGATGCCGAGGAAGTCGCTGTGATCGGCGGCGGCAACGTGGCCATGGACGTGGCGCGCGAGCTCATGCGCAACGCCGACGACCTGAAGGAACGCACCGACATTCCGGACAACGTGTACGAGGGCATCAAGGCCAACAAGGCCAAGACCCTGCATCTGTTCATCCGCCGTGGCGTGGCTCAGGCCAAGTTCTCCGTGCAGGAGCTGCGCGAAATGGAGAAGCTGCCGGGCGTGCAGCTGATCATCAACGAAGACGACTTTGATCTGGACGACGACACTATCGAGGAGGCCGGCAAGGACAAGCTGACCCGTCAGATGGTCGAGGAACTGTTCGCCATCCGCGAGATGGCCGAGGACATGGAAGACGACGGCGACACCGATTTCGAAGGCAACCCGGCGGATCGCAAGTACTACATCCACTTCAATTCCGCTCCGGTCGAAGTGCTGGGCGAGGACGGCAAGGTCAAGGCGATTCGCGTGGAGAAGACGACGACTTCCGCGGACGGCAAGATGACTCGCACCGGCGAATTCGAAGAGTACCCGGTGCAGGCCGTGTATCACGCAATCGGCTACAAGCCGGCCACCGCGCCGGGCATCGCGTACGACGAGCGTCGCGCGCACCTGGCCAACGCGAACGGCGACGGCCGCATCACCACGGAGGCCTCCGGCGAGGGCGCGCAGGTGCGTGAGCGTCTGTACGCCACCGGTTGGGCCAAGCGTGGTCCGGTCGGCCTGATCGGCTCCACCAAGTCCGACGCGCTGCTCATCGTCACCAACATGCTGGAGGACCTGTCCAAGGCCGCCGAAGGCGGTCGCGTGGCCGCTGACCGCGATCCGGAATCCATCGACCGTCTGCTCGCATCCCGCGGTGTCAAGCCGATCGACTTCGCCGGCTGGAAGAAGGTCGACGCGTTCGAACGTGCCGAAGGCGCGAAGGAAGGCCGCGAGCACAAGAAGGTCATCGACCCGGAGCAGATGCGCGCGCTGGCGCATGCCTGAATCGGGCCGGCTGGAATTAGGGTGGGAGTGCTGACTTCCTGACACCCTAACTCCAAGCCTTTTAACGCAATCTAGTAACGCCCTGCACGTCCGATTCCTCTGAATCGGACGTGCAGGGCGTTAGTTTTTGCCGCTTTAGTGGTCGATTTTCGGCGGACTGGTCGCGTAGCGTGCGTTTTCGATCGCACAACCGCCCGTTTCTCCAGAATCGGACGTACGCGGTCGTTTTGACCTATTACCCCCGAAGTTCGGGTCCATGCGCTAGGCTGACCCCAGTGAAACGCGGTGCGCAATATCATCGCAAACGGATGCGGGCATTGAAATCTAAGGTTGTGAAGTCGGCATGAACTTTGGAAAACACGTCAAGCGCAAGGCACTGTACTGCTGTTCCGTGTCCGTCGTGGGCCTGCTGATCGCCTGCCTGATCGGCTTCGCCATGGACGTGGGTCTTGTCGATGTGCATCTCGAAGAGGAAGCCCACGCAGCGGCGTCCTCGGGAACGTCTTCGGAAACGTCCTCCACGTCGGGCGCGCTTAAGAAAAACAGCGCGCCGCAATCGCAGACGCAAGCCGTCTCGTCGCCGACGCAGGTCGCGCTGGACGGCATTTCCGCAGTCGAGGGCAGCGCCACGATCACAACGCAGGGCTTCACGCTAAGCGCCGATTCGCAGGCCGCCGTGCAGTCTCAAATCGCCACTTTCGAAGCCGACGGATATACCGCATCATTCGTGCTCGCCGACATCACGACCGGCCGCACGATCGCATACAACGCCGATGCACAGATCTATTCGGCCTCGTCGGCGAAGGCGCCATACCTGATATCGCTGTTCTCAACGGGCGCCGTCGACCTGAACAGCGTGGCCCAATCCGCTGACGCGCAGTCCGCCACCGTCCACCAGAAGGTCGACGCCGTCCTGCGCAATTCCGACAACGCGTCTTACGACTGGCTGTACAAAACGTATGGCCTCGACTGCTTCAACACGTGGGCCGAACAGGCGGGCGCGGCTTCCAGAATGGGTGATCGCGGCGGGTACCTGTTCACCTCCGCGCGCGACATGGCCAAACTGTGGACCGCCGGATACGGTTTCCTGTTCGCCGGGCAAACGGCGGGGGTGCAGAACATCACGCCCGAATCGCTGCAATGGCTGTCCGGAGACATGACGAATTCGCTGAACTCCTGCATCCACGCGGCCCTTGGCGATGCGGACACCGTGTACACGAAGGCCGGATGGATCAACGGCGAAGGCGGTTTGTGCGCGCTGAACGATGCCGGACTGGTGATGTCGCAGTCGGGCACGTACGTGCTGGCGGTGCTGACGAACGCGTGCGGCCGCAACGATTTGCTGACCAGCCTGATCGGCACGCTCGACGCAGTGCATTCGGGGGATATGCGGGGGTAATACGTTTCAAGTTGGGGTGACTCTCGCCGTGCCGCAGATAGGCCTATGGCCGATGCTGTAGCGTCGTTGCGTGGCATGTTTCTAGATGTTGCAAATCCACCCTTCAGCTTGTATACAGCAAAATCCCAGCCTGAATTCCTAGGCTGGTGGCCATGAACGGCAAATTGCAGGTGCACGGCCATTGCAATGGCTTGAAAACAACGCTTTTGTTCGCGTTGATGTGGGGCGTCATCATGCTCATCTGGTGGGCGACCGGCGCCAGTCAAAGCACGCTCGGCTACTACATTCTCATCGGCCTGGGCTCCACGTTCGTCTCCTACTGGTTTTCCGACAAACTGGCGATCGCCAGCATGCACGCTCGACAGGTGAGCGAGCAGGAAGCCCCCGTACTATACAAGATCGTCCGCGAGCTATCGGCGAAGGCAGGCAAGCCGATGCCGCGCATCTACATCGCCCCCACCATGAGCCCCAACGCGTTCGCGACGGGGCGCAACGAACGACACGCGGCGGTCTGCTGCACGCAAGGCATCCTACAGACGCTTAACGAACGTGAGATTCGCGGCGTGCTCGGACACGAACTCATGCACGTCTACAACCACGACATTCTGACGTCCGCAATCGCCTCCGCCATGGCCACCGTCATCTCGTACCTCGGCTACTCGCTCATGTATTTCGGCGGCGGCCGTTCGCGTGACGACCGCGACGATTCGGCGTCCGGCGGCTTGGGATTGCTGGGTGTGCTGCTGAGCACGATTCTGGCGCCGATCGCAGCGTCGCTGATACAGATGGCAATCTCCCGCACACGCGAATACGACGCCGACGAAGACGGTTCCAAGTTGACGGAGGATCCGGAAGCGCTCGCTTCCGCGTTGAGCAAGATTTCCGGCGGCGCGGCCGCGATGCCGATGGAGAAGACCGCCGGCACGCAGTCGGTGGCTGCGATGATGATCGCCAGTCCGTTCTCCGCGGAGGGCTTCTCGCGCCTGTTTTCCACGCATCCGCCGATTCAGGACCGCATTGCGCGGCTCATGCAGATGGGTCAGGAGATGCGGCAGCAGGGCGTGCAGTCGGGCTATCTGGCCGGCGGATACGCAACGACCGGCGTTGCGGCGGCGGATATTCGGCAAGGCGGACGTTTTGCGATGGCTGGTGCCGGTGGGCCGCAATTTGGAACGCAGTATGGATCCGCGCATGATTCGGGCGGCTCGGCTGGCAGATATTCTCGCGACTATTCGCAGCGGCCGCGTGGTTGAGTCTCCATGATATTGCGGAAAATTGGTATCGCATGTCGGTCTGTGTCCGCATACGCATCCGTTGCGTGCTAAACTGATTGCTCGTGCCCAAAAGGCACATTTTGCGGATGTAGTTCATCGGTAGAACGAAAGCTTCCCAAGCTTTAAAGGCGGGTTCGACTCCCGTCATCCGCTCCATTCGCTTCAACGATGAAGCTGTGAAACCCAATCATTCCAACGATTTTCAATTTTGTAGGCACTTGCTCGATCACACGATTTTTGCCGAATTGTTGTCACCGTGTTGTCACGAGGTGTGTAAAAGAGGATTCGGAGAGTGGTTCAGACTCAAAATTTTCCCGTGTCCAATATCTCTGCTGCAGTGATCTTGCTGCTGATAGATGTTGCCACGTAATCAAGATCGGTGTCGAATAGGTCTGCATAAGTATCCCTTCTTAGCTTGGCTTATGACAGGATTTTTCTCTGAATTCAGTGTTCTTTCTCTGAATTCAGAGAAAGAATGTATAATTCAGAGAAAGATTCAGAGATTCAGAGCAGGCGGTGGCGAATGGCGCACGAGTATGGCAAAGAAACCCTGTCCAAGGAATTCAAAAGCGATCGCGATAAAGGTCTGCCGGATTCCGAATTAGTGGAGGCTGTTGTCGCCTTAGCCAATACGGACGGCGGGTGCGTGTATCTGGGTGTTGAGGACGACGGCACCGCGACCGGTGTCCAGCGCAAGCATCAAGATCCTGTCGGGCTGTCAGCGATGATTGCCAATAAAACCGTGCCTCCGATATCGGTTCGCGCGCAATTGGTGGGTGATGGCGTCACTGTCGTCCAAGTCGATGTACCCAAGTCACATAGTGTGGTGTCAACTAAGTCGGGGAGAATCCTGCGGCGCATGATGAAAGTGGACGGTACGCCCGAAAGTGTGCCCATGTATCCGTATGAGATTGCCACTCGGCTTTCGGATCTGGGTAAGCTCGACTACTCCGCCCAACCGGTTCCGGGGGCCACGCGGGAGGATTTCGATCCGTTGGAGCGCGATCGCCTGCGCAAGATCATCTCCACCTACCGATCCAGCGACCGTAATCTTCTGGAGCTTTCGGACGAGGATCTGGAAAAATCATTGCGTCTTGTCGTATCGGCAGATGGGGATGTGACGCCGACCTTGACGGGTTTGTTGCTCATCGGCAGTGAGGAGTCACTGCAACGTCTTGTCCCGACGAACGAGGCGGCTTTCCAAGTTCTGGTCGGCACCGACATCAAGGTGAATAATACATATCGCGGCCCGCTGCTCAAGACCATAGAGCAGATAGCGGAGTCGTTCGCTCCTTGGAATCCAGGAACGGAACTGACCGTGGGTTTGTTTTCCTCGGTGGTGCCCGAATTCGACGAGAGGGCGTTCAGGGAAGCGTTGGTCAATGCGTTCGGCCACAGGGATTACTCAGTTCTTGGCCGCGTGCGTGTGCTGGTGGATGACGCGGGGCTGACGATCGCCAATCCCGGAGGATTCGTGGAAGGCATCAACATTCACAATCTGCTTACCGCGGAACCGCATGGACGAAACCCATGCCTCATGGATGCGTTGAAGCGAACTGGACTCGCTGAACGAACCGGTCGTGGAATTGATCGCATTTTCGAGGGGGCCCTGAACTACGGCAGGCCTTTGCCCGACTATTCGAGATCCAACGGTCGGGGCGTTTCGGTGCTGCTGCCTCGGAGCGCGCCCGACGAGGCGTTTGTGGAATTATTGGCCGAGGAACGCGAGCGTAGCGGCAAGTCGATGTCGCTTGACGGTCTGCTTATTCTGGATAAGCTCAAGCGGGAGAGGCGTTGTGGCTTTGACGCGTTGTCAGAGTCCTTAGATATGAGCGATCAACGTCTGCGCACTGTATTGGGGCAGTTGACGGAGTCTGGGCTCGTCGAAAGCTCCGGCACTAACGCTCGTCGTACATACACATTGGGGGCGAAAGTGTATCGGCGCAGCGGTAAAACGGTGGAATATGTCAGACAGTCAGGCATCGACAGGGTGCGTTACCCCGAATTGATCATGAAGCTGATGCGCGAGCAGAAGTCGGTAAGCAAAAACGACGTGATGGAGCTATTGCATCTCGACGAGAACCAGGCATATTACCAATTGCGAAAACTGGTTGGTGAGGGACGCGCCAAAAAGGTGGGTGGTGGTCGCAATGTACGATATGAGGAAATGCAACGAGACGACGATGGAATATCGGGCGAACAGTTCTGATTAGGGATTATCCCCTGAATGCATAAAGCTGGGATTCAGCACAGCAAAGAGGATTTTCATCGACTCGTTCGTCGGTATGCAGGAATCGCCATGGAATTGTTCCATGGCGATTATCCGTTTTCTCCGGACGCTCATCGTCCAGACCAGTTTCGCTGATTCTGCTCCACGATTGAAGTGTGGGCGATCCTTTTGCCCTCTACTGATGCCGTTGGAAGGGAGCCGGCATGCCGATATATTCATTCCCCGAACCACGCTATATTTCGGGCGCGGGCTGTTCCCAATCCATTGATATGAATATGGGGTTAGCAAGCGACGCATGTGTGGCCACACATGCTCGCTCCACAGGCGTGGAGCGGCTTGCCGGGAGACCCGGTCCCCATGGTCGGCGAGGCCTCCAGACCGCTGACACGGCTTATGGAATGAGCCGTTCCAGCTCCCGCGGGGAGGTGTTTCTTTATGGGCTGGCGTGACAACCGCAGGCGCAGCGTATGCAAGAAAATCATGTTCACACCGGAGGAATGGGAGCAGACTAGGAGAATCCACGAGCGTTGGGCGAGGAACATCCCGGTATACAGGCGGTGGGGTGATTTCGCCCGCCAGATCCTCATGCATGGCGCGTTGATGAACGTTTCGGTGACGCTGGCGAGCGATCCGGAGGTGTTCAAGGCCGAGCTCCACCACATCGGCGTGAACGTGAACCAGACAGCCCATTGCGCTGGCCCGACTGGTGGATCCTGCTCACCGCCACCACGCACCCGGTCTACCTGCTGGCAATAGCGCCAAAGATCAGCCGGTTCATCACTGGCGGCCAGCGATGAATGGCAAGAGCATGGAGGCATGGCGGTATCTCGGCATGGCGCAAATGACGAATTCTTCCATAACGTTCTTCAGGTCCGGGCCAGTTGCTTATAGAGCGTATGAGCGTCTGGGTAAATCCTGCAGGGCACTCCGGCGACGTTCGCTTGACGCTCCATGATGGGGTCGTGCTTGCCATACAGCAGCAGTTTGCCGGGCCTTATCGCAAAAAGCTTCTCGGCGAAGAGCAGATCCAGTTCGGATTCGGTGTTCGCGCATCCCAATGTGCTGGTGGCGCACATCACTCCGGAAGGAACGCAGCTCAGGCATGTGATGGTGCTGGGGGAACCGCATCTGAGATTCTGCACGATTTTGACGCCGTTCACCGCCAATGTCGCCAGATAGAGCTGATTAAGCAGCATGATTGCCTGCTGCCATTCCAGGTCCATGTCCGAAGTGACGGTGAGGTCCGAGCCAACGGCACCCATATACCGCGAGTATTCCGGGATGTCGTCGAGGGCCTTCTCCAGTCGCGGGTATATCCGCATGTCACTGGTGAACAGACAAAGCACGGTATGGGAAGGATTATGGACGAATCGCGCCTTGCGATCCCGGTACGGCACCATGAGCTCCGGCCATTCGTCCAGATACATCTGCGGCTGAAGCATCGGGAAACCTTGTGGATTGAACTGGATGCCTTTACCGCTGAGATAGTCGGCGTAGCGGTCGATGAGCTCTTCGAATGATGCGATGGATCGGTTCATGCCGCCCTTCCCACGTTGGGAAACTTCATGACAAGGACGTGCGCCCCCGGGATTTCGCATCGCAGCAGGCACAGCACCTGGCGCAGGCGATGCTGGTGAAACTGCTGCACCGCCTGGCCTTGGAACCGGGGACGGCAATCGTCGATCACTGCGATTTGACGGCAGCCGGCCAGGGACGCCCTGACCCGTTCCCCCCGCAAGCTCG
>OATH01000836.1_pt1 | contig 16747 bp, 19 predicted proteins | sample 1494971 | NCBI WGS metagenome assembly OATH01 (sample SAMEA2579949, study PRJEB22360) | human gut metagenome
TTTTGAACTCATGGTACAGTTATTTGGTCGAATACTGATCCATGAATAATTCAGGTTAAGTTTTCATTGTAGCTAATATAGATAAGTATTATAATATTGATATGAAAACAGATAAATTTAATTTAGAGATTTATGATTTATTTATTATGATGTTCAATGTATTGTTGGGCTAATGCAAATACTTTAGCAAGATAATTATGGGCATAAAATAAAGGAAAAGGAGAAATCTTCATAGGTATGGGAAAAAACACAAAAGAAAATAGACGTAAAAAGAAAGCACGAGAGAAATCACAATTTTGGGCAGTGAAGGCATCTTTTGTTGCAGGTTTTACTGTGATTGTCACAATTTTCAAGGATATTGTTGAATATTTTATTATCGAGTTACCATTATGGGTAAATCTAGTGTATATACTAGGGTATTTGGCTATCATGTTTTTGGTTTTAGGAACAGAGATATTTGATAAATATCTAAATTCAAGAGGTGTTGAAAATTATGGGACTTTTTTGACGATTTGTTCTGTTTTGGTGTTTAATTTTGAAAATACTCTTTTCAAAATTAAAATGGATGTTATAGATACTATTGGGATATGTTTGATATATGCAACTTTTGTAATTGCTGCAGTATATCTTCTTTTTACTCGATATGAAAAATAGAGAATGACATGCTAAAGAATCATTTATGGTACTGGTTGTGTTGGAATTTATACAAATAGTGGTTTAAGCTAAAAAGTAATTTTATATGTTCAATATGATTACTCTTGAAAGTTGTAATTTATAAAATACATTTCTATAACTTCATATTCATTTATAAAAAGTAGCTAGTTTTAGGAGTGGCTACTTTTTATAAATGAAAAATTGTTGCTTGATTTATGCAAAGATTTCTTCTATATTCTGAAAATATTTTAATATTCTATTTTTCCAACATGCAATTTCAAATATTTCACAGTTTTTTAAAAAGTTCTTTTTCCATGATTGTTTTTAAGTATCTCCCGATTGGGGTTAGTGAGAAGGGAAGAAATCCTTTTCACTGAACCTTGAAAACTTCATAGCCTGCCCAGATAGATACCTGATATTGAGTGCGCATTCTGCGTGCCTTATCAGCGGTCAGGAAATACTTGATGCGCTTCTTTTATAGTTGATAAAGATAAATGGAAGAGGGTGTCACAAATTTAATGACACCCTCTAAAAATTATAAAAGAATAGAGCCTTTTGCAGTTAAAGTTAATCTACAAGTGGAAGAAGTAGATCTTTTACCTACCCATTGCTCACAATCATTATGACATGCCTGACCCTGTACCCTAGGCATGGAGGTGTTAATATTGTGGATTTTTTTGATATTCATTTTCTCATTTTTCATATGAGTACCTCCTTATGGTAAAATAATATTTGTGTTACTGTTATAATCTTAGCATGATTATGATTTTAAACAAGGTTTGTTACGCTTTCTACGATTTTTATGTTCAAATGACGACAGTAATAACGAGTAAGTTTAGTTTTAGTGAATTGTGCTTTTTCATATATATACGAACTAGCACCTAAAATTTCAAATAAGTATTATTCGCAGAATTTTATACTATAATAAGCTTAGAGGTATGCAAACTGCTTTTTTACACAAGGCGTTACTTTTTTTTAACTGTTTCCAACAATTAACAAACAATAATCATGATAATCAAGTTTGTATTGGCTGTAGTTTAATATTCTATATGTGTGATTTTATGGTTTGCTGATGAGAAGGATATATTCATATATAACCCTGTCTGTGATTTATGAATAAAACAATTATTTTATTTCTTTTTGTCTAAATAAAGCAATACCTAAACCTGAAATAAGAAATGTTATCAATGATGAATATCCCATCCATCTATAAGATGCATTTGCTATACTTTCATCAGTCATTCCTTCTGTGTCAAACGCATCTGCGAGCTGGATGGCTTGTCCAGAGGGAAGCAGATCGTTAAGGATTTCAAGAATAACCCGTGGCGTGCCGTCAATGTATTGAGGGTTCGGAAGTTGCTCAATCTGTGTAGGGATACCCATTTCATTGACGCTTACATAGTTATCGTATACTTTGGGTTCTCCAAGCCTTTGATGGATGAAAGTACCGGATATCAGTAGCACTAAAGCTAGTATCATACTTACAACTACATTGCTTGCTTTGTTGCTATTTAGAATAGCAAGTAGCGTCATGATGCTGGTATAAGTCACAGAAACCCAAAGACTGCCTATCATACACAGAAAAATTACGCCTGTTTCTGTTGCCAGTTCACCGCCTTTCATGTTGCCGATTACAAAAACTCCGGCAGTATATGCCAGTGAAATCAATATGCTGGCAATTGAACACACAATAAGGTTTGCTAAGTAAATCCACATACGGGAATGTCCGACTACCAGCTTATTGCGGATTGTGCCGTCGCTGTACTCGGAACCGATAAATAGGCTTGTGAAAATTGCAGATACAAGACCCATCAGTGGCAAGTACTCAAAAAGGCATCCATCAAGCACAAACCCTGCACGAGCCTCCGAAGCTATGTTAGAAGCACTATACATTCCGTATACAAACATACAGAGCATGAAGAGCCAAAGCACAATCTTTTTCAGAATACGAAAAAGTGCTGATACCAACAGTCTACTCATGGATAACACCTCCAATTAAGTCAACATAGTAGCTTTCAAGATTTTCTTCCTGTTCCTGAATTGACAGCAGATCACAATGGTATTTTTCCAGAGCAGATGTAAGCTGAGAAATATTTATCCTGTGATAAATCTCTGCCACATTTGGAGCAAGTATTTTGTAGGGCTGATCTGTCTGCTCCAAAACGGCGACCAATGCCTTTCCATCTGTTACTTCGATTCGGATTGACTTGCGGAACAAATTGTCCAGGTCATCTGCACTGATTTCTTTTATCATTTTCCCATTGTCGATAAAGCCGTAATGTGTGGCAAGACGGGACAGTTCATCAAGAATATGGCTGGATATCAAAATCGTAATGCCCTGTTGCTGATTAAGCATCAAAAGAAGTTGCCGCATTTCAATAATGCCCTGCGGATCAAGTCCGTTGATCGGTTCGTCTAATACCAAAAACCGGGGATTACCTACAAGTGCAATCGCAATTCCTAATCGCTGTCTCATACCCAAGCTGAAATTCTTTGCTTTTTTCCTGCCAGTGTTTTCCAATCCTACCATCTTCAAAAGTTGAGGAATGGTATCAAACGAGTGCAAACCCAGCACACGATACTGTTCTTTTAAGTTTCCAATGGCTGACATATCCAGATAGATAGCAGGTGTTTCAATCACTGCTCCCATTTGTTTTCTTGCGTTTAAGATTTCATGTTTTCGGTTATTAATTCCGTACAGGGCATAATCCCCGGAAGTAGCCGCTTGCAGTCCGCAGATCACCCGAAGCAAGGTTGTTTTGCCAGCACCGTTTTTTCCAACCAGCCCATAAATAGCTCCTTGTGGAATGTGCATAGAAAAATTGTCTAATGCTTTATGATGTCCGTAAATCTTTGTCAAAGACTCCACTTTGAGGATATAATCCAAAATATTACCTCCTTTTGACACTACTCGCTATGTGCGAGATTATTTATCTTACAACAACCATTATAAAATAGAAATATCACAGAAATGTCGCAGGCGGGAACCTTTTATTAGCTGAAACCTCACAATTTTGTGACATTTGAAAACGCCCATCCGAAAGGAGGGGCGTTTCATGTCTACGTATTTTATTCAGAGATCCGTAGCCGTTCTACCACCGTTTTTTGTGCCATTTTGTTATAGCAAACGAAAGGTACAATAGCTGTAATAAGAACCAGAGGAATAATACAGAGGAACACCGGAAGCAGGGTAAAATGCCATGTGAAATAACTTAGTTCTGCTCCCATCATCCGAACCACCGTAAGACTTCCGACAACAGAGAGTATCAGAGAAGATAAAAGTCCTAATACAGAATATCCGATACCCTCATATATCAGCATCCGTTTAACTTGCTTGCCTGTCATTCCAACGGATTGCAGCATGGCAAGCTCTTTGTGCCGGGACAGAATGGATGTCATCATGGAATTGATAAAATTTAATATACCGATCAAAGCCAGAATCACACATAGAGTGCCGCCTACAAGACGGTACATATTAATCATCCCGTCAAAGGTTTGCCGCAATGTCACTTTTGAAAGATAGTCCAGAGAGGTGTCAGTATTTGTAGTATAGTTTTTCAGCCAGTTTTCAGTTGCAAGCAGGTTTTTATCATCCACATTGAAAATGGTTTTCATAGCCGGTTGGTCGGCGGCTACCATGTTGCCCAAGAGTTCACTGGATGGGAAAATATAATCTAAACCCATATCCACTTGTAAAGGAGTTTCCAATGCTTTCGGAATATCTACCACAGCCAGCACATCATATACTTTGCTTGTTCCGTCAAGCTGCGGCACACGGATCTTGTCTCCCGGTTGATACAGACAGATGGAACCGTCATCCATCATCCGCAGCGGTGTTACATATACACCGGTTCCATCTTTCCATTTTTCCATATTCAGCTCGCCGTCCAAGACCTGAACATATTCTGCTGGGAAATCATCTAAACCGTATACATTTACACCTTGTTCCTGCCGAACTATATAATTGCCCAGTTCATTTGCAATATCACCAGAAGAAGCAGCTAATTCCTGTAATCGGGCAAGATCATCTTCAGAAAGCGACTGTTTAGAAGTCCATAGGTAAACACTTCCCATATCTTTAAGTCCATTTAGACTTTCAGCTTCGCGAATAAAATCTCGGTTCACATTTGCTGTGTTGAATGGCGCATAACTGTTAATTACTGTTGTATCGGAAACTGTAAAATCCGTAAGACTAAAATCGGCAACAAATTTATCAAAGTCAAAGGAATTAACATAGGTATAGACGCTATTCAGGAGAACAATGCTAAGTGCAAAAGATAAAGTAACAATCGTCACTTTCTTCTTATTGCGACCAAGATTGTTTTTTGCCATCATAGTCGTGTTGATACGTTTACTACGGCGTTGCTTCTTCTTTCCTCCTGCTTGTTCTATATAGTGCAGTGCTTCCATTGGGGAAACTTTTGCCGCCAATGTCGCAGGTTTTTGACAGCTAATGAAAACAGTAACCAAAGAAAAAACAATTGCCACTAAAAAAATCAATGGATTTATGGTAGTAACAACCTGCATATCATCTGTCAAAATATTTACAATCACAGGAAGCAGCAGACGACCAATTGGCCACCCAAGCAGCAGTCCAAGAGGAATACCCACAAGGGATAGCTTGATTGCTTTCTTGTAGACAATTCTCCTGATTTGCCTTGCAGTGGTTCCAAGTGTTTTCAACATTCCGTAAAACCGAATATCCTGTGCTATCGAAATATAGAATACATTGTAGATCAGAAGATACCCTGCTATAAAGATAACCAAAATACCGGCTATAAGAGGCAACATGGAGGAAAGGCTGATTGTTGCCGTTCCGTAGGCATCATTGATACTTATTCGTTCATCCAGACCGTATTTAGAAGCCACTTCCAATGCCTGCTTTTCAATATCCCATGCCGTAGGCATCATCATAACGCAATCAATATATCCGGTTCCAACAGGCGGAGTCGTTCCGTCTGTTTCCCCATGAATGATCGGAGCCACCTGTTTTGTATATTTTTCTGACAGCAGTATTGTTTGACGATAAGCCACGGCATCTCCATCCCAAACACCACAGAGCGTAAAGGTATCGGTAAATGTGTCCGTATCTGTTGTAAATGTCAGTTTCACCTGTGTTCCGACCTTATCTGGCAATCCCAATGCTGCCAGCACAATACGACTGGTAGCAATCTCATTTTTTTGTTCCGGCAATCGCCCTATATCAGGGGCATTAAAAGTCAGATTGGCATAAATTTTATCGCCATATCTAAGCTCTGTAGGTACCTTATTAAAGTTGTCTCCTACTGCATTGCCAATAATGATAGAATATCCGATGTCTTTAATGCCAGCATCAGATGACAGATGTTCGTATTCTTCCAAAGATAAACGCTTGATACCTGCATGAGCTGAGGTCCCCGTAGTCCTCATATTACTTTCCTGCATAGCAGTTTGCAAGCTAATGGCAATCGTAAACAGGCTGGTAAAAAGCAAAGTAGCAAGCGTGATTGCTAAAACCGCAATCGTATTTTTCTGTGCTTTCAAAGAACGCTTCGCCAGAAGCTTCAGGACAGGTCTGTTGTTGTTCCCAAATAAAATATCCGTCATGATTCCATTCCCCCTTACTCTAAAATCCTGCCGTCCTCAATACGAATAATGCGGTCTGCAAGCTGAGCGATCTCATTGTTATGGGTTATCATTACAATGGTCTGATGAAATTTCTGACTGGTTACTTTCAAAAGTCCCAATACGTCACTGCTTGTCCTGCTGTCAAGGTTTCCGGTCGGTTCATCGGCTAGAACAATAGCTGGTTTGGAAATAAGGGCGCGGGCAATTGCCACACGCTGCTGCTGACCGCCAGACAAATTATTAGGCATACTGTTGAGCTTTTCTTCAAGAACCAACATCTGCACAATTTCGCTCATAAACCGCTTATCCACGGTATCACCGTCCAGCTCCACAGGCAGAACAATATTCTCATAGACATTCAGCACAGGGACAAGATTGTAGTTTTGAAAGATAAAACCAATGTTACGTCTGCGGAAGATTGTAAGCTGTTCATCTTTGAATTTCGATAGTTCTTTTCCTTTTACTTGAATACTGCCGGAAGTCGGTGTGTCTAAGCCTCCCATCATGTTTAGTAAAGTGGACTTGCCGCTGCCAGAAGTACCAACGATGGCGACAAATTCCCCCTCTTCAATGGAGAGGGTCACGCCGTCTAATGCTTTTGTGATATTCGGCTCGGTACCGTAATATTTTTTCAAATCCGTTGTTTGTAATATGCTCATATAGAACACCATCCTTTCGTTGTGATGGATTTATTATAAAGAACAAACCTCACAGAAATGTCACCGCAAGAGAATTTTTCTTCCTTGAAATCTCACTATTCTGTGATATTTTGCTGAATAATCAATCACGGGGCAAAAATATCATAAAACAGGAACCATTGTTCGGAGTGGAAGTCAATTTGATATATCCCCCCTGCATAGTAACAATTTCACGGGACAAGTAAAGACCAATACCGATACCATCTACATCATGGACATCGTCTTCCCGGTAAAAACGTTTAAAGATTGCTCCATGATGCTTTTCTGGAATACCTTTGCCTGTATCAGAAATACTGATTTTCATATAAAACTCCCAACACTCCACGCTTACAGTGATTTTCCCATTTTCTGGTGTGTACTTAACAGCATTATCCAAAATATTAAACAAAGCCTCACTTGTCCATTTCCTATCATGGGAAACAGCCAAATACTCCGGGCAATTTACCGTGACCTCGATCTGTTTCTTTTCTGCGTTCAGTAATATCCCACCTAATGCAGAAGCGAGGGTATCATAGAGTGGCTGTTTTTTCTTATCCAGAGAAATTACACCTGTTTCTAGCCGTGAAGTCTTTATCATGGCTTGCATAAGAAAATCCAGTTTATCAAGCTGGCTGGCTTGAGCTGTCAGAAATTCCTTTTGTTTCTGCGGGGGAACCTCGTTTTCAAGCAGTGTGTTGTTAATCATTTTCAAGTTAGCAATCGGTGTCTTGACTTGATGGGAGATGTCAGAGATTAGCTCTTGCAGGTCAGCTCGTTCTTTTGCGATGCTGTTTTTATTTTCCTGCATGACTTCGTATAGTCTCCCTAGGCGGTAATTGATTTTGTAAAAGAGACTTTCGTCTACAAACATTTCTGGCGGTTCTATATCCCCAGATAGCATATCATCAAGTGTCTGGCAAAAAAGATTTGAAAACAAAGTCAGCTTGCAGCGGATCAGAGTCACAAAACAGCCTACGCAAAACAGAATAAGGACGCAAAACAGCAGACAGCACAAAATGGCTGACAGATTGCTGGTTAGCTTATATATGAAAAAGGTAACTGTTAATAGAGCAGCCAGAATCGCAACGCTCAAAATCATACAGGCTTTATTGATGGATAACTTTTTTGTGTTCACTTTTGAAGTCCTCCTATCCACATATAGCCCATGCCATATACAGTTTTGATATACTGCTGACCGTCTGTTTCAATTTTATTTCGGACTCGGCTTACTGCGGAAGTTAGGGCGTGTTCATCAACAAAATTGCTGTCAATATCCCATAATTTTTCAAGAAGTACTTGCCGGGTCAAAACTACTTTAGGGTTTCTTGTTAATACTTTCAACAGCCGACATTCCAATGGTGTAAGTACAACGACCTCCCCGGAAACAGTCGCTGTCATTTCGGAAAAATCTATAAATAGGATACCATCATCGTAACAATCTCCACCAGATGGCTTGGCTATGCGGTTAAGCAGTACAACCAGCTTTTTCTGAAAAACACTCATATGAAACGGCTTTGTTACATAATCGTCAGCACCTAATTCATATCCTCTTAGCATATCACTTTCCATGTCATTTGCGGTCAAGAAAATTACCGCAGTATCAAGGTGGCGTTCTTTTGCTTCTCGGCAAAAATCATACCCGTTCCCATCTGGCAGATTTATATCAAGCACGATTAGATCATAGTCTTGTTTTTTGATAAAGTTTTCCGCAACCTGCTTTGATAAAGCGGCATCCACGATATAACCCATCGTGTTCAAGTTATAGCACAATGTGTTATTTAAAAGCTGGTCATCTTCGACTACTAAAATTCGCATAAGTTTACATCCTTTCAAAAATAATTAGTTGAAAATTCTAGTTCTATTGATTATATGGTTGTTAATAGATTATAATTTGCCCTTTTTGAGAAATCAAGTTTTATAAGAGATTTTTAGGCAAAGAACAATTTGGATTTGCAACAAAATGGAAAGAAATAAAGGAAGATTCGTATCTCATACAAAAAATTCGTAGTGTGTTCAAAAGGTATTGAAGTAATTGAAAAAAAGTTTATTGTATATGTAAAAATAAAACATAAAAAGAATTTTGAGTTGGGAGGTTTACAGATGGAAAAGAATAATGATGTAATGATTGTTTCCGATAATGCAAAATATTTATTTCATAGTGATCAAGTGATTATTATAAACAGAACAAATCGGCAATGGATGAAAGTGTCAAAGGAATGCTACGATATATTAACTCAGTGTAATGGAAAGTACAGCATTCAGGGAATTATGGAAATGTTAGCTGATGATGAGGACCGGGATTATTTAAAAAATGTTTTGGATGCTTTAGAGGAGATGAAACTTATTGGGAAAGCTCCAACTAGAAAATTACATGATGTGAGTTTTGCTATTTCCAATAGATGTAATTTAAAGTGCAAACATTGTATGGTTAATGCAGATTCATGTGCAGAAAATGAATTTTTTACAACCGAGGAAATAAAACAGGCATTTCGGAAAGTTATTGCGGCTAAACCAGAAAACATTACGGTTACAGGCGGTGAGCCTTTGGTTCGGAAGGATTTTTTAGAAATTATTACATACTTACGTGAGAACTTTGATGGGACAATTGGACTAATGACAAACGCAACTTTGCTTAACGAAAAGAATGTTGATGTAATTGTGTCATGTGTAAATAATATAAGTATTAGTTTGGATGGAGCTAATGAAGAAACAGTTTCATTAATAAGGGGGGCAAATGTATTTCAGAAAGTACTGGATGCTATAAAACTTTTGCATACGAAAGGATTTAAAGATATTTCCATATCTATGGTTGTAACTGCAGACAACGATTTGTATGTTGATGAGTTTTTGGAACTTTGTAAAAAGTATGAATGTAAGCCAATGTTACGAGCTTTAAGTTTATCAGGGCAGGCAGAGAGGAATAAAGACTTACTTACGAAGCAACAGTTGAATAAGCAAAAAGTAAGTACGTATAAAAAGAAGGAAATGGAAAAATCTTTAGAAAAAAATTTTTATGCATGTTCATGTGATGCAGGAGCAACAACATTAACGATTGAAAGTAATGGCGAAATATTTCCATGTAATTTATTTGTGGAACCACAGTATTGCTTAGGCAACATTAGAGAAGTGAACGATTTAGAAGAGCTTCTTCAAAAAAATCCAAAGAAATTCATTTCAAATTGCTTACAAGAATTTGAACCTGATACAATTTCTGAATGCAAAAATTGTGATATATCTTACTTTTGCTGGAGTTGTTTACATGAGGTAAAAGAGCTTAAGGATAAAGGTTTACTTCAGCAACGTTGCCAACATGTAAAAAAAGAATTGGCTGATATATGGGAGGTATAAATGTGAATTTTAATATTTTCTTCACGAATGACTGTAATCTAAATTGTAGATATTGTTATGAGGGTGAGAAACAAAAAAAATATATATCGAAAGATGTATTAGATCAAGTATTGGAGTTTATGGAACGGGTGTCAAAAGGCGAAGGCATTACAGTAACGACTCATGGGGGAGAACCATTATTGGCTTTTCAAGAAATACAATATTTCATTGAAAAAGCAAAAAAAAGATTTGATAATATATGTTTTAAAATGACTACCAATGGTACTTTGTTAGATGAAACAAAAATAGACTTCATTGAAAAAAATTATAATAATCTTTCCATAAGCATTGATGGAAACCAAAAAGGTCATGATGCAAATCGGGTGTTTAGAGATGGAACAGGAAGTTTTGATTTAGTCACTAAAAATTATAAAAAAATAAAGGAAAGGGATATTGAACTTGAAGCACGAATGACAATAAATCCATATAATTATATGCATGTGTATGAGGGAGTTCGGCACTTAATTGAAATGGGATTTACAAGAATTATGCCAATACCAGATGTCTTTACAAAAGAATGGACAGAAGAAATGCTTCAAGGATTCAAAGAGGAATTAAAGAAGATTGTAGATTACATAAGCGAAAATAGGATGCAATCGAAAATAGATGTTGGTCTTATTGATACTGTAAAATGTAAGACTCAGAATACTGATTGCGATGGAGGGATAACTACATTTACGATTGATACATCTGGAGAAATTTATCCTTGTATTTTATGTAACGGCAATGAAAGATATTGTATTGGTAATGTTAAAGAGGGAATTGACAGGGAAAAACTTGATAAGATCCATGCATTTGATCAACAAAGAATTACAATTTGTGAAGGGTGTGAGAGATATAATTATTGTCGGAATACACGGTGCAAATTAGTAAATGATGTGATTGAAGGAAATCCATATATTCCAATACCTGTTCAATGCCGGATAGAAAATATAGTTGTAGAATTAGATGAGTATGTGGATAAACACATTTGATAAAATTGGTGGTAAAACAAACCCTAACGAAAAGGAGTAAAACTATGCTTAAGATTAAAAAAATTAGTAAAAAAGTATTAGCAACAAATGTACATGGTCAGGCATGCGATAATGACTGTAAAGTAAAAGTTTGGGCAGGAAAAAAAGAAGCGGATGGATCGCAGGCAGGCTGCTGGTATACATATCAGTATACCCCAAGATGGAATCCGTTTGCGTAGGAGGTAAAAGTATGACAATTAAAAAAATTACAAAATCCATACCTGTTAATGTAAAAGGACAGGGATGCAATGATGATTGCACAGAACACAACAAATTAGTTGGAAAAACAAATAGAAATACACCAGGTTGTGTATATTACGATACAATTTACACTGCGAAAGGTAATATTCTCTGGTAAAAAGAAGTAATAGGGTTTGTTTTATTATAAAGGGATGGGTTCCAAAAGGAAGCCCATCCTAATTTCTTTGGGAGGTAATGCATTGTATGAAACCGATTGTAGCAGTAATCGATTCAGGAATAGATTCAAATATCGTAAATAATGTGACTATGGATGTGCTAAAAAAGGGAGAAGAAGATAAATGTGGTCATGGAACTGCTTGTGCAATGATAATAAAAGGTATAGCACCGAAAGCAGATATAATTTCAATACCATTATTAGATGAAAATATCGAAGCAACAAGCATGGAATTAGAAAAAGCACTTTCGTTTTGTCAGGAAATTGATTGTAATATTATCAATTTAAGTCTTTCTGTTACGAATTTATATACAAATAATCTTAAGAAAATTTGTATGGGGTTGTATCGACAAGGGAAAATAATTGTTTCATCTGTAACAAATAGAAAATATTCAAGTCTTCCAGCAAGTTATGATACAGTTATAGGTGTGCGAGGGAAAGTTTTCTCATCGCCTATGACGTATTGGTTTAATAAACGAGATAAAATACAGTTAATAGCAGACATGACGCCCGTTTTTACTGATTTTCGATTGAATCGCTATTTCATATTTTCTGGAAATAGTAAAGCAGCAGCATTGGCAAGTGGAGTAATAGCACATTATTTTAGTAGGGGATTAGTTGGAAATATAGAAGAATTAAATGAATATATGATGCAAAATAGTGAAAAGCAGGAATGGGGAAAAATCAACTTCGAATCACAAATAGGAGACTTTTATGCTCCAGTACTTTTGAAAGAGGAAGGCCTAGAAATGATTCGCATGAAGATATATTCATTATTGAAGAAACATATAACGTTTGGACAAGATTTTTCACCGGAAGAGTCATTATTTAATATTGGTGTAATTACAGAAATAACTGTGAAGAAACTATTTGAATCACTTAGCGAACTATTTAATATAACTATTGATTTGAAAAATATATCGCCTAAAGATATAGTGACCGTCAATAATTTGGTGCTAGCAATTCAAAGAATATGTATTGAACAGGGGAAATGGTATGTATAAAAGAATGTTAAAATATACGAAAGGTAACATGAAATGGTATTTTTTTCTGATTGTTTGTTTGGGAATAAAGAGTGCGGAGGCTCTTATTGCGCCATTAATTGTATCAAAAATAATTGATCAATCTATTAGTAAAGGGGATATTGCTGCAATAATTCAATATAGTATTGCATCAGTAGTCCTTTATTTGAGTGCTGCTGTTTCTATTATTCTATCACAAGGAATTACCACTAAAATAGAAAGAAAGATTACTTTGAATATTAGAAAAAAGTGTGTGGCAAGCTGTTTAAAGAAGAATGGAAATTTCTACACACATGCAAAAAGTAGTGATATGCTAACGATACTTATGCAAGATATCGAAAATGTTTCGGGGATGCTTTCAAGAGAAGTTATAAGTGTTGGATATGATATTATTATGATTGTGGGAATATCTGTTTTTTTGATTTATACATACTGGAAATTGTCAATAATTGTTTTCACAATTTTAGTTCTGTTAATATTTGTTCAAAAAAAATTAAATGCACGAATTGAAAGAACAACGGAAGAGAGTCGCAACAGTGCTATTCAGCTACAGCGACCAATACAAGAAATGGTAACAAATTTGTTATCTTTTATCATGGGAAATATGGGCTCTTTTCAAGAAAAAAAGATTCAGATGAGAGAAGAAAATTTTGCGAAAATAAAGATTAAAACCGCAGTCACTATTTCTGAGTTTAGCGCAACGATTAGCTTTATATCAGGTGTGCTGGTTGTAATGATTATAGGATTAGGGAGCATACAAGTTATAAAGGGGGAGATGACTGTTGGAGTTTTACTTGCTTTTGAAATATATACACAAAGGCTCCTTAGTCCGTTGTCTGATTTGGCGAATATAAGTGCCGATCTGTCTGTAGTTAATGTTTCGTTGAAACGAATTGAAAAATTTTTAAATGAAGAAAATTATATAAATAATAGTGTTGAAATTTTGCCGAAAAAAATCGGAGATATTGTGTTTGATAGAGTATCTTTTGGGTATAAAGAAGATCTTGAAATTTTAGATAGGGTTTCTTTTGAAATAAAGAAAGGAAAAATTCACGCATTTGTAGGAGAAAGTGGTGCGGGGAAATCCACGATAGTTAATTTACTATATGGGTTATGGCAAAACTATTCGGGAAATATTTTTATAGATGGGAAAGATATTAAAAATCTTTCCATAGAAAATGTGAGAAAAAGAATAAGTGTTGTAAGTCAGAATATTTTTTTGCTTGATGATAGCATTTTAAATAATATCATTTTAGATGATCCTTTTCCGGACCTGAATCGGGTGGAAGAAGCATTGATTCGAGCAAGTATGTGGAAATATGTGCAAGACTTGGAATTTGGATGGGACACCAATATTGGAGAGAATGGTATATGCTTGTCAGGCGGAGAAAAGCAGAGAATGGCTATTGCACGAGCAATATATAAAAACCCGGAAATTATTATTTTTGATGAGGCAACTTCCATGCTTGATAATGAAACGGAAAATGAAATTGTTCAACAAGTATTAACTTTATTTAAAAATAATACTGTGATAATGATTGCGCATAGATTAACAACCATACGCAATGCAGATAAGATTTTTGTCCTCAACCATGGAAAAATTGTTGAGGAAGGGACACATGAAATGCTTTTAGAACAAAAAGGAAATTATTATAATTTATATTGCTACCAGATATAGGTTTGTTGCTTACAATAATGCAAGTATATATTTATATAAATTTGGCATAGGGACTTTTGGAAAATAAATCAAAAGTCCTTATGCTACCTTCAAGAAAGGTATGAATCTATAATCTGCTTTATGATATTCAGTAGTTGCAGTTTCTTGCTATCAGGACACGTTCTAATTAAATCAGTGAAGACATATTCACTGGATTCGAGACTGCCAAAAAGTATATAATCTACAGAGATTAATAAGCTTGAAGAAAGTAAAACTAATCTTTTGAGAGATACACCACGTATTCCATACTCGATGTCAGAAATAAATTTGGAACTAACATCAAGTTGTTCGGCAAGTTGCTCACGGCTGATATTTAATTCTTCTCTACGGGTTCTGATACGTTCACCCATTCCTTTTAAATCGAATGTTTCCATAAGAGCGCCTCCATTTTTAAAATTGTAATTAGTAATTTCAAAAAACAAAATAAACTATTAGTGTTGAAAACAAGAACTTAAAGTTATAAAATATTTCAAAAGGAGTACAGCGATGGGAAAATTTAGTAAAAAATGGAAATATTTTATAAAAGATATAGAAAAAAAATACTGTAATCAGGTTTCAGATATTATATATGACAAATGGAACATGAATGGGAAAGACTATGAATTGGAAGAAGTATTTACATGGATAAAAAATATACTTGAAAAAATATGCGTGGATCAAAAAAATTGTGGTATTTATATAAGAGTACATTCATTCCGGGCGTGGTATATAATTCGGATTGGAGGATATGGAAATATTTCGCCAAGTGTAGAGCAGTCAGTATATGAAATTTCTGTAGGGAATCTTATTCGCATAGAAAATAATGAAAAAAAAGAGTTTCTTATTACTGCAGCTTGCACTAATTTGTAAAAATATGGTAAGTTATACATAAATATCGTAGTTCATCCAAAATTGTTGAATTATCTGGAGAAAAGAAATATACTTTTTTCAATCTATTAATAACCAATTTGGAGGTACTACGAATGAAAAAAAATGTTAAGGATCTGACAAAGAAAATTCTTGTATGTGTTGCATACAAAGCGGCAGAGAAAAATGCGAATTCTACATGTGCATTTTTGCACGGACAGCCAAAACTTCCGGAAAGTGTAAAGAAACTTAATAAAACGAATGATTAAAAAAATCAAAGAACAAGTGGTAAGCTATTTTTTACCAGAAGGGGCAGTATCTTTGGATGAACTAGAGATATGTTTATATGGGTTACACATGATGGCAAAGAAAGCGTGCCATATTGTATTTATTTTATTCTTAGGTTTTATTTTGGGAGAATTTTGCAGTATAGTCCTGTTTCTAGTAATATATGCACAAATACGGGAATATTCTGGTGGTTATCATGCAGATTCATCTATAGGGTGTTATTGGTGTACCATTATAGCTACGATATGTGCAGTTGCTTTAGTAAAAATTTTATCTCAAATTAACCTCTTTTTGAATTTGGGATGTATGCTGATTTGTGGTGGAATTATATGGGGGTTATCACCGCAAGAAGCAGAAAATAAGCCATTGACGGAAAAGGAAAAGATAAAATATCAATATGTAACCCGAAAATATCTTTTGGTTTCGGGTGGTCTATGTGTTTTTGGGGTAGTATATCCGTTGATTATGTATAGTGTTATTACGGCTTGGGTTATTCAAGCTATAATGCTCGTAGCAGGGAAGTTAAAAAGTACATGTAAACGTAGGAAAAGAATCTGATTGTTAAGGATTCTTTTTCTGTTTTTTAACAAACCTGTTTTAAGAATACGGAGGATAAAAAGTTTGATTAAAGTAGCAATATGTGATGATGATAAAGAATTTCGTAAAAATATGCATTCCATAGTAGAAAAGCATTTCTTAACTAAGGAACGCTCAGTGTGGATTGTAGAATTTAAAAATGGAAATAGATTACTGGCATCCCATGTACGGTTTGATATTATTTTTCTTGATATAGAAATGCCAGGTTTAAATGGAATAGAGACAGCCTTAAAATTGAGAAAATGGGATGTGAATAGTAAAATTGTATATGTGACTAATTATGAAAATTATAAAGCATCGGCATATAAAGTACATGCCTTTGATTATATAGATAAACCGATAGAGACAGCGACAGTAGCAGCGGTATTGGATGATATAATTTATTATTTGGATAACAGTAAGCGCAAAATATTGCTACGCTATCCATGAATTACGCTTGCACCAAAATGATAGATGCAAGCGTTTTACTCTAGTTTAGTTTTGACAGTTCGCTTTCGCAGTCTCGCTCCATGGGGCAAGCTGTT
>OATH01000848.1_pt1 | contig 16467 bp, 15 predicted proteins | sample 1494971 | NCBI WGS metagenome assembly OATH01 (sample SAMEA2579949, study PRJEB22360) | human gut metagenome
GGCGAACACAGCGCGCGAGGGGGGGGGGGGGCGCCCCCCCGCCGCTGCCGCAGCAGCTGCGCCGAGGAAGGAGCGGCGGGAAAAATTCTGTGCGTTCATGACGGTTACCACTTGAAGTTCAGGTTGAAGGAATGGCAGTCGTTGCATTCCAGACGCGATTTGCCGTGAAGGCTGTGGCAGTTCGTGCAGTCCTCTTCGCCGCGGTGACTGAAGTGGGGATTGGGCGTGAGCTTGGCGGTGCGTTCGGCGATTTTGTCGTAAGAGCCGTGGCAGCTTAAACACGTTTCCTTCGGCGGCGCAGTCATTTCGTTTTTGTGGCACGTCGAGCAGGGAAGCTTGGCGTGCGGGCCATTGATTTTGGACGGCATGCCGGCCGCAGAGGCGGCGCCGGCGGCGAATGCCGCGAGCACGCCGGCTGCGAAAAGCGCGGTGAGCTTGTGGGTCAGGGCCATGATGAGTCTCTCTTTATAAGGGTTTTTAAACCGCGGATTCCATCCGTTTCGGTTGTCGGGAATGCTTGTGAGAAAAGCCCGGCGGTGAAAGCCGCGCGGCCTTGTCCTTAAGCACTCCTTATTGAAGCCATCCTAGTGAGACCCTCTCCCAATGAATACATCCCGCGGGAGGTAGTGGGATTAGGTAGTAAAAACCCATCCAAAGAAGTACTAAGGGTGAGTGAATAGTCGCTCGGTATTCACTGCTGTCATCACAAAAACCATTGCTGCCAATGTCGATACAGAGACTCGCCGATGAAAGGAAGAGCGTTCTTTGCGAATTCTGTTCGAATAAATCAATTTAAGAGCGCGTTGCCGGGCAATGGTGCTCTTTATTTGGCGCGGCCTAACGTCAAATGAATTAGTTGAATGCTTGGCTTATGTATTCTTTGAATAGAATGAGCAATTGAAGCGTCAAATAGCAAGAATAAAAAGGTTTTGAGTCCTCGTCGCCCGGCGTCTTAGAGGGCTAGGACATGCTGTGAGCACAAGCAGTTGGGCTGAGAATATGAATGGATGCCAATGAGACCGGCAATGGGTATTGATTGTTAACCCGACTTTTGGATTGGGGAGATATGGTTGGATGTACTGAACTTCAATCCAAACGCCGGCATCTCTATTCAATGGCGGAGCTTTATAAAGACCTTTTTAAATAGATCATATCCACTAACTGTTTGCCGTCTTCAAAAATAGGGTGGTCATAATGGTCTCTAAAGAAATTCTTGACCGTATGCGATTTTTGAAAGCCGCATTTTTCATAGAAGAGGAGTGTCGCAGGGCTGTCTCCAGTGCCCACATAAAGTTCTTTCCCGAAGGGTTTGTAGCGATCCGCGATGAGTGAAATGAGACGCCGTCCATATCCTTGGCGCTGATACTTTGGGACCGTCACGAAATTTTTAATTTCATATACGCCTGGGCTTTCTTCCGTCACAACGCAAAGTGCCTTCAGGTCGCCGTCACGCAAGGCAAACATCTCGCCGCGAGAGAGATATTTTTCAATCATGCGAACTTCCTCATCCGCAATGAGGAGCAGATCCATATAGAGCGCTTTGCGGTCATCCTTGATCTTTACGAGTTCCATGCTGCGTTTTCCTTCTTTGGCGCTCCTCTTTAGAGGGTCATTCCATTTTAAATCGGAAAAGCGCCGCCACTAAAGACATCCATATGCCGCCATGTATCGTGACGCATCGCCTCGATAAACGGTCCTCCTTCGTGCCGGACTTCCCTTTTGGCGGGCAGCGGTTGTCAGCAATGGGTTTAATTGAATGCTGCGGCATTCGTGATGCGCAATATGAGCGGCATGGCCTTACGGTCATCTCTTTATTTTGATGTCATAACAAAGATCCGTCGCGGCATCCGGAAGTCATTCTGCCGCCTTAAGCTCAAAGCGCAAATCTTTTCATCAGGGTTGAGTGTCTCTCAAATCATCTTCAATGAAAAAACGGCGCCGCTCCGAATAAAATGGAGTGACGCCGTTATTAGATTGAGTATTGACTGAATGTCAGCGCATTCAGAGAAGGCGCTTTTATGCTATGCCGTTCGCCAAACTTAATGGAGCAGCTCGGGGGAGGGCTCACGCCCAAACCACTTCTTGTAGATGGCAGTGAATTCACCGGACGCCTTTAGACTCGCGAGCCCCTTATTGATCTTTTCGAGCAGGTCCTTGCGGCCTTTTTTGACGGCAATGCCGAGATCTTCGGCTGCGAGTGAAATAGAGAGCGAGTCGACTTTTCCGGCGCCGGCAGTGACGGCATAGTAGTCGTTGGTCGGAATGTCATTGAGTACAGCATCGACGCCGTTGTTAATGAGCTCGAGGAAGCAGTCGCTCAGCGTATTGAAGACGCGTACCTGCGCATGCGGAATTCGTTTGGCGGCGATTTCGCCGGTCGATCCGATCGTTACCGCGAGCCGTTTGCCTTCCAAATCTTTTGCGCTTTGAATGCCCTGATAGCCTTTGGCGACGACAATGCCCATGCCGGCAATGTAATAGCGGTCCGAGAAGTCAACGCTCTTGGCGCGTTCCGCAGTAATCCCAATGTCATTAATGGCAATGTCAATCGTTTGGGTCTTGAGGGCCGGAATCAGACCGTCAAAGGGAATGTTCTCCACTTTAACGCTGAAGCCCGCCGTGCGGCCGATGGCACGGATGATGTCCACGTCAAAGCCCACGAATTCGCCTGTTTTGGAATCCTTGAAGCCGAAGGGCGGGTAGGCCGCATCCATGCCGGCCACCAGAAGCGGCAGATCTTCATCCGCCGCCTGACCGGCAGCTGCGGCAGCGAGCGGAGGGATCGTCAAGCCGGCGAGACCGGCAAGTGCAAACTGGATAAGACGGCGTTTGTGCATGTGATTTCCTTTTTTGTGAGCATTGATGCGCTTTAAGAAGGAAGCATACTGATTCAATGCACTTGGAGCTGCAGGCCTTTTGCGGTATTGCGACCCTTGTCAAAGCGTCCCGCAGACGCGGGACGACCGATAATCACGGACGGCTGACGCAATGGTCCGGGCAGTTGATGAGTGCCGAGCGGCTGGTGTTTGGCGTGTGCATCTCAGCGGGGGCGGAGGCTTTTTTGGCTTCGCAGCGCCGCTTGAATCCCGGCGATTCGTCCGAAGACGAAACAATCCGTCAGGGCGCAGCCGCCCAAACGGGTGCGGCCGTGAACCCCGCCTGTTGTTTCACCGGCAGCATAAAGACCGGGAATGGGGTGATCATCGCGGTCAAGCACCTGCGCTTTAGGACTGATGGCAATGCCGCCCGAGGTGTAATGAATGGAAAAGCGTTCTTCGCCGTAATAAAAGGGCGGCGTGTCGATCGTCTGCGCCTGCGCGGGCATCGGGCGGTTAAAGTCTTGGTCCCAGCCGCTCTTGACGGACTGGTTCCAGCGGTCAATGGAAGCCCTGAGGGTCGCAAAGGGTACCTGCAGCGCTTTGGCAAGGGCTTCGAGCGATTCCGCGCTTGCCACCGTGCCGCTCATCAGCTTAACGGGGAGCGTCGCGCCCTTATTGCTTTTGACGTCAGAAACAACCCACAGCCGGCCTTCGGGCTGTGCTTCGACCGCGCTGCGGATAACATCAAAAGTTTCACCTTCGGAGACGAAGCGCCGGCCCTCGGCATTGAGCCAGACGTCTCCGCCCACGAAGTCGGTGAGGCGACCACCGGTAAAGGGCACCACTTCGACGGCAGACATGTCAGCGAGCTTCGCGCCTGCGGCCTGTGCCATCAGAATGCCGTCGCCCGTGGAACCGTCGAGCAGCTCGCCGCGGGGGTTCGCCGTGGTCGGCGTCTGCGGATCAATGTCCGGGCGGAATGCGGCAATCATGGCCCGGTTGGCCGTAAAGCCTCCGGCGGCAATAATGACTGCCGGCGTACGGATGAGAAGCATGGGTCCCGCCGGGCGTTCGGCTAAAATGCCCGCAACGGCTGAGCGCGCCTGTCCGTCGGCAGATTCGGCCGGCGCAAAGAGAAGCGACGATGCGCTCGTACGGTAAAGAATGCGCCCGCCCAAGCGATGGTAGGCGCGGTTGAGGCACTGCACGTAGTCGTAGCCCGCCTGCGCTGAACCCGTGGAATAGCTCCAGGCGCCGGGCGACCCCACGGCGCGATAGGGCGTTTTCACCCAATTGACGCCGTGTTCGGCAAGCCATTCGAATGCCGCGCCGGATTGGCGCGCCAGGGTTTCAACGAGGGCCGGATTGTTCTCGCCGGCCCCGGCCTTCAGCATGGCGTCAATCAGTTTGTCGACATCCGCGCCGAAGACAGCAGTCACTGAGCCGGAAGCGAGCATCGTATGACCGCCCGCAATGGCCGCTTTCTCCAAAATCACAACCTTGCGCAGCCCCGATTCGAGTGCGGCGAGGCCGGCAGAAAGGCCGGCGGCGCCGCTCCCGACAATCACCAGATCGGCCTCATCCTCTTCAACGGGCGCAGGCCGAGCATCGTTTCGGGCGGCGGCTTTCCCCGGAGCGAAGCCAAAGCCGCCCGCCGCACCCAAGAGGGCGGTTTGCAGGAGCGAAGAGAGGAGCGTACGGCGAAGCATGGGGAATGATCGAAGAAGCCGTTCAGAATGCCTGCGTATCGGAACTTTCGGCCGCTGACGCCGCGGACGAAACGATGCCGGCCTCGTACGCCATCTTGAGGAGTTCCCCGGGCGAATGCACGCCCAATTTGGCAAATGCGTTTGCGCGGTGCATCTTCACGGTGGAGAGTTCAATGCCGAGCGTCCGAGCAATGATTTTATTGGGGGCGTTCTTCAGTACGCCGTCGATTACTTCGCGCTCCCGCGGGGTAAGCCGATCAAAGCGCCGGCGAACTTCGTCCGCGGCTGCGTCGTCAGCCTTGGCTGAAAGCGATGCGGTGACGCACTGCGCTACGCGCTGCACGAGCGTCATCGGCTCAACGGGTTTTTCGAGGAAGTCGACTGCGCCGTGGCGCATGACATGCACAGCCATCTGAATGCTGCCGTGCGCGGAGAGAAAGAGAATGGGGAGGTTTGAACCTCGTCTTTCGAGTTCGGCCTGAACGTCGAGCCCGGTGAGCCCCGGCATACGCACATCGAGCACCAGGCAGCCCGGCCGCATCAGATCGGCCTCGTCGAGAAAGGCGCCGCCCGAATGCCACACGGCAATATCCCAGCCCATGGCTTCGAGCAGCATGGCGCTCGAGGCGGTGAGCGCTTCGTCGTCGTCAACAATGCGAATGAGGGGTTTGGCGGTCATTTCCAATCATGCTCCTGATGGTGCGGGGGTCTCATATCTGTCATTTTGCCGTTTTCGCCGCAGGTTCGTGAGACCTTGGGGAACGCTTGGGCAGCCGAATAGTCCGCGGGATCGGTGTAAGGCACGCTTTGGGCCTTTAACCCTTCAGCATCCAAGTCGAAGCAGAGCGTAACGCGAAGCCCCCGGCCGCTCAGATCCTCCCGTCGGGTGATAGCAATGCGGCCGCCGTTTTCTTCGACCAGACTGCGCACAATCCCGAGTCCGAGTCCCAGCCCTTCATCCTTCACGCTCTGCGAAACACGCGTGAGCCGCTCGAAGGCCTCGTCGGAAAGCCTCGGACCGTTGTCTTCGACCTCAACAATCACGGCTTTGGCGGGCGGCGCGGCAGGGCTCGGCGCCGGATGCTCCGCCGACGGTCGCGGGAGAATTTCTCTGCGGAATTTAACGAGCACGGCGCCGTCGGGGAGCCCTTGAACCGCTTCCGCGGCATTTTTCATGACATTGAGCAGCAGAAGCTCAATTTCAAGCGGGTCACCCCGAATGATGAGGCGGCCCTTTGACGCATCGTCAGCGGTGAGCGAAAAGGGCGGACGAATGACGACAAAAGGGCGCAGTTCCGCTTTGAGCGACCTCAGGGCATTCTGGGTTTCACGGACGATATCCACCGGCACCGGCTCTGCATGCTGGCGCCGGGCATAGCTGCGCACGCGGTCGACGATGGCTGCGATGCGGTGCGCTTCGCCCTCGGCACCCGCCAGCGCCCGGAGCAAAAGGGGGTCGACGGGCCGCTCAGAAGCATTGAGCGCGGTTTCGCCGGGGAGCCCCGGGACGGTCTGCAGGCCGAGTTTAAGTTTGACCACCGCCACATAATTGATGACGGCGCCCACGGGCTGCTTTAATTCATGCGCAATCATGGCGCAGAGCTGACTGATGGCGCCCATGCGCTCGAGACTCGAAAGCCGGTCTCTCACAGCGCGCTCACGCTGAGCGAGCCGATCGCGTTCTTCCATGGAGCGCTTGAGCTCTCCGGTGCGTTTGGCGACGAGCCGCCGCAGACGCCATTCGTTGAGAAGCAAAAGGCCGAGACCCGCCAGCACGGCAAAGACGGCGAACCGCCACCGCCGCCAGAGCGCTTCGGGCGTCATTTCCTGCAGATAAGCCCAGGGGCCGATCTGCAGCGTTTCTTCGAGGGCGCGGATGCGGTGAAAGTCGCTCGTGCCGTACCAGTTGAATTCAGCGTCCGCCGATTTGGAAGCGAGGAGCGTACTGGTTGTAAGGCGCGTGAGCTCCGGATCCGTCCAGGAAAAAGTGGCTGCTACCAGGTCGGGATAGAGCTCGGACGTATGGGCGCAGACGGTATCGTCGTCAGACTTCGGGCTGATCACCCGCAGCGCGCCCCTTTCAATCAAATCCTCGGCTTCAATGCGCTCGAGCGTGCAGACGGGGACGACGCCCGCGTCAAAGTGACCGGAAAGCACGCCTTCAATCACGTTGGGCATGCTGTAGCCCAGATACCGGACGGAGCGGAAAAAATGACGGTTGTCAAACTTCTGCTCAGCCAATTCCATGCGTACGGCCAGCATGCCGTCGACCGAGGTGGGCAGCGTCGCGGCGATCTGTTTGCCCCGCAGATCCGTGAGTTTTTGAATGTCCGTGCGTGAGGTGAGAGCGATGACTGCGCCGCCCGCAGATTTGGACGGGTGCTTTGCGTATTTGGTTTTGCGCGTGCCGATCGGATGTGCGCCGATGCTGTCGACGATCCGCAAAAAGTCCGCTGCCGGCGAGATGACCAGATCGGGTTTGAGCTGAGCGACGGCCACTTCAAAGGTGGCCGAAGAGAGCCGAACGACGTCAATCTGTGTGCCCGGCGCGGCCGACTGCATGGCTTTGAGAACGGGACGGACGGTATTGTCGTCAAAGCTCGGCTCCGCCGTTTCCACTACGCCGAGTACCAGCGGCCGCGCCCGAAGGGCGCTGGTCTCGGCGGTCTCGGCTGGCTCGGCTGGCTCGGCAGCCAGCAGGGGGCCGGCGCAGAGTCCGGCCAGGCTCAGAAGCAGAGCGGCAGACGCGAAAGGACGAAGGGTAAAGGACATCAGCTGGGACGGAGAGCGGAGAAGTGCAAGGCAGTTTGGCGTGTAATCCTTTTGGCTAAGCTTAACCCCGCGGCACGCCCCTTTGCTTACCGCCCGGCGGGGGTGCTCTTGAAGTTCCCCAAGATGCTGCAAGGGGGCTCAGAGGCACCCCAAAACGAACGACGGGTGGGCTGGCTTTTGAGCTTAGCGCCAGAGTGCAGCTCCTGATTATTCGGCAAAAATCAATGAAGTCCGGGGCGTATTCGGATAGAATGCGCGCACCCCAACTCTTTTATAAGGTTTATGACGTTCGTTTCAGTACCCCTTTTTTCGGAGAAACCTGCACATTCAACCCCAGCGGATCCTCAGATTCGTTCAGCCAATGCACCGGATGCTCGCCACGGTGATGCGCTCGCAGACGCCGGCATTGCGGTAAAACCGCTCTCTGCCGCAGATTTTCAGGCCGTCATGGATGCCTACTATCAGCAATGGGGCATGGAGGATGACGGCGATCCGGTCGTGTCCGGCTGGTGGACAGCCGCCTTGTTTGAAAAAGCTTCATTTGGATGCTTGGCCTGGAAGAGCGACGAGCTCTTCGGCGCTGCTGTCGGTCATGCCCGCAGCATGAAAAAGCTCGAGCTCGGGCGTTCCTGGAAACCCTCGGCCGTTTGGGCGCAGGAAGCCGTGGATAAGCTCGGCGCTGAGGCGACGGCGCTTCTCGATGAAATTTCGACATGCAACCGCCGGCTGGCCCAGCGCGCACAGGCTGGGCGGCCGCCGATTTGCGGCCGAACTCGATTTTCTGTGGGTGTCGCCCAAAGCCCGGGGAATGGGACTCAGCAAGCGCCTTCTCACGCAAGTGCACGCCGTCATGCGTGCTCACGGCGCTCAGGAATATGCGCTTTTCACCGACAACTACTGCGACTTCAGCTTCTATCAGCGTAAGCCCTGGGAGAAGATTGGCGAGATGATCTGGCCTTCGCCGAAATGGGCTGGTTCTTCGCGAAGCTTCATGTTCGCGCGGCGCATCGCCTGACGGGCGGCGCTCTATGCTATTAGCTTTTCAGAGAATACGTCCGGCCGACCGCCCCCAATTTTGACCCAAAGCGGCCGGCCGGACGCCTTCCAAAGCCTTAAATCACATAGTCGGGCGTGCCGATGGAAGCCAGATAGCGCGACAAAAACTGCCGCGTTCTCTGCTCCTTCGGATTCGTGAAGAACACTTCCGGCGCGCCCTCTTCGACGACCACGCCCTTATCCATGAAGCTCACCTTGGTGGCGACATGACGGGCGAAATCGAGCTCATGGGTGACGATGACGAGCGTGCGGCCTTCTTCGGCTAATTTCTTGATGACGGCCAGCACTTCGCCCACCAGTTCCGGGTCGAGCGCGGAGGTAGGTTCGTCAAAGAAAATGACGTCGGGATTGGCTGCGATGGCTCGAGCAATGCCGACGCGCTGCTGCTGGCCGCCCGAGAGCTGACTCGGGTAGTGATCCGCGCGGTCGCCCATGCCGACTTTTTCAAGACATTCCCGCCCAATGCGCTCGGCCTCGGCGGCTGAAAGTTTGTGTACGACGCGCAGCCCTTCGGTGACGTTTTCCAGTGCGGTGAGGTTGCGAAAGAGGTTGTAGTTCTGAAAGACAAACCCCGTCTTGCGGCGGATGCGGGCCGCATCCCGGTGACTCACCTTTGGGAGGTCGAGCACCTCGCCCTCGAAATTCATTTCGCCGCCGTCAGCGGTTTCAAGAAAGTTGGCAATTCTGAGTAGCGTTGTCTTCCCGGAACCCGAAGGACCGAGGATGGCTACCACATCGCCTTTGGCCACACTGAGGCCGACATTTTTGAGCACTTCGGTGCCGCCGAAAGACTTCTTAATATTCTGGAGTTCAAGCATCTTTGGGGAGCCCCTCATTAATAGTCGTAGTGCTGGAGTTTCTTTTCGCCCCAAACCTGAATGCGCGACAAGATCGTCGTGAAGGCGAGGTAGATAACGGCCGCTTCGAGGTAAAGCCAGAAGGGTTCATAGGTGCGGGCGGCGATGCGCTGCGCGCTCATGAACATTTCATAAACCGTAATCGATGAGGCGAGCGACGTGTTCTTCACGAGCGAAATGAACTCGTTGAAGAGCGGCGGGAACGCCGTGCGGAAGGCCTGCGGCAGCACAATGCGAAACATCGTCTGCGTCCAGCTCATGCCGACGCAGAGCCCGGCCTCGAGCTGCCCCTTCGGCACTGCGCCGATCGCGGCGCGCAGCGCCTCAGAAGCATAGGCGCCCACATTGAGCGAAAAGGCGATCACGGCCGACGGAAAGGCGTCGATCACAATGCCGATGCTCGGCAGACCAAAAAAGATGACAAAAAGCTGTACGAGCGCGGGCGTGCCGCGGAAAATCCAGACGTAGATTCGGGCGAGCGGCTCGAGAACGGGCGTCTTTGCCGTCCGAATGAGTGCAATGGCCACGGCGACAACGAGGCCGATGGCAAAAGAAATGAGGGTGAGCGGAATCGTCACGCAGATCCCGGGAATGAGAAGCTGAGTGAAGGAGTCCGACAATATTTGAATGATGCGCTGGTCCATGACGTGCTCGGTTTGGGGGCCGCTCAGGGCCGTGACTGCCCTCTGGGAGAGCGCACGGCCGTTTAGAGCGGTTTGGGCGGGGAGCTAGCTGGAAGTGTCTAATGATAGGGAAGCGGCGCCGGACTTTGGGAGCTTTTCTGTCCATTAAGGTCAAGAGTGCGGGCAGAAAAACTTGTCCTTGAGGTCCGACGCCGACAGAGATTACTTCGTTGACACGTCAATGCCGAGGAACTTGATGGAAAGCGCCTTCAGAACGCCTTCGGCACGCAGTTCATCGAGCGCCTGATTGAGCGCCGCAAGAAGCTTCGGGTTGCCCTTGCGCACCGGAATGGCCACGTCAATGCCTTCTTTGGTCGTGGCGACCACCTTCACCGGCACATTGGGCTGCGCCTTGCGGTAATCGACCCAGGCGAGTTCAGAATTCACCACAGCATCGGCGCGCCGCTGAGCAATGAGCTGAACCGACTGGGCGAAGTCCTGCACCCCGACGATTTCTGCGCCCGCATTAACTGCAATCTTTCCCCAGTTGGAGGTGATGGTCTGCGCCATGCGGACGCCTTTGAGGTCCTCAAAGCCCTTGATCTTCTCGTTGTCGCTGCGCACAAGGAGCACGCCCTTGATTGACACATAGGGCTTCGTGAAGTCGTACTTCGCGAGGCGCTCAGGCGAAAGACCAATCTGGTTGATGCCGATGTCGTATCGCTTGGCGTCAATGCCCGCAATGAGTGCATCCCACGGGGTTTCGACAAACTTCGCTTCAACGCCGAGCTTCTTGGCGATCGCGCGGCCAACTTCCACGTCGTAGCCCGTGAGGCGGCCTTTTTCGTCATGATAGGTATAGGGCGCATAAACCCCTTCCGTGCCGATCGTGATGACGCCGCGGGCTTTGATGTCATCAAGATCTTCGGCGTGTGCGGCGTTCGCGGCGAAGCCAAACGCTGCTGTCAGTGCAAGCGCGGCGCCGAGCGTCCAGCGGCGAGAGACCGCGCGCAGTGAAAAAGAATGGGCAGAAGCGGAAATGGAGTGCGTCATGATGAAAATCCTTTGAACTTAGCGAATTCGATGCGTTTTGCTCAATAACGGTCCGCACCGGCGGGGCCTCCGATAGAGCCGCGGCGGGTGGTCGGATAAAAAGTGTCGTGACCCTGCCGGAAGCCCCGCGGGTGCGGACCGTCGCTCTTGATGAGTGAGCTCTGTGAAAGTGGTTTAGCGGCCCGAGCGCTTCATCAGCGCTTCGCGGCGGCAAAGGCCTGCTCAAAGTCGGCGATGAGATCCTCGATGTCTTCAATGCCGACGGCGACGCGGATGAGGTTCGGCGTAATGCCGAGTTTCTTCTGCAGTTCCGGCGCATAGGACTCATGCGTCATGGTGGCCGGAATGCTGATCAGACTCTCAACGCTTCCGAGACTCACGGCAAACTGGAAGAGCTTCAATGCCTTCACAAACTTTTCCAGGTCATAGGCCTCTTCATTGAAGCGGAAAGAGAGCACGCCGCCCGCGCCTTTGGACTGGCGGCGGTTGACGGCATAACCTGGATCGGATTCAAGACCCGGATAAAAGACGGCTTCAACCCCGGGATGAGCGGAAAGGTAGCGCGCAATCGCATGGGTATTTTCTTCGTGGCGGGCCAGGCGCAGCGGCAGCGTTTTGATGCCGCGCTCGAGCAGGAAGCTGTCGAACGGATCGAGGACGCCGCCCAGGGCCTTCGAGTAGAGCTTGAGCTTTTCGTAGAGCTTGTCGTCATTGAGGACAACGAGACCGGCGAGAAGGTCGGAGTGGCCGCCGTAATATTTGGTGGCCGAATAGATGACTACGTCGGCGCCGAGGTCGAGCGGGCGCTGATTGACGCCAGTGAGGAACGTATTGTCGACGGCGAGCAGCCAGCCGCGTGCTTTGGCAGCTTTGGCCACATGAGCAATGTCGGTGACTTCGAGGAGCGGATTAGAGGGTGTTTCGATGTAGACGAGCTTGACGTCAGCGGGCGCCGTTTCAAAGTCGTAGGTATTGAAGTCGTCGACCACCGTGAATTCGACCCCGCGCTTTTTAAAGAGCTCGGTCGCATAAAGCCAGGTGCCGCCGTAAACGTTGTTGGAGATCAGCACGCGGTCGCCGGCATTGAGCGTTTCAAAGACAAGCGAAACCGCGGCCATGCCGGTGGAAGTGGCAATGCCGTGCTTGGCGCCCTCAATATCGGCAGCATGCTTTTCAACGTCCGAACGCGTCGGATTGGCCGTGCGGCTGTAGCCGTATTCGCGGAACTCCGTCGGGCCCTTATGGATAAAGGTCGATGTGAGATAAACCGGGAAGGCGGCAGCGTAGTGGGAAGTGTCGGTGAGACCGCCGTGAACGGCAATGGTAGAGATCTTCATGATGATGGCCCTCAGCTTCAATGAAAGAGTAAAGCTTTAAAAAAATGAATTTGATGGAGTATTGCCGAAGTCTTTTGGGGTTTTTAGGCGTAAAGAAACCCCCGCTTTCTGTCAGTTATTTCTGTCAGAAAGCCAAATTTCGAAAATGAATGAATTCGGAGTCTTAAAAAAAGGCGCCGCTTCCGCGACGCCTTTTGGATCCCGCTGAGATAAACCTGACTCACCGGAATGTGGCTGAATGATCCGGAAGTTCAGGTCTCACGACATCGAACCCATGCGTCGCGGCCGGTCTGCGTGCAGCAGCACATCAGACACGCGCACATGGTGCAGCACATCAGCTTGTAGCGACGCTCGGTCATGGTTGTCAAAGTTCCCAAAAAGTCGTGAGAAAACGAGAATTTCTAAAAATTGAAAAGTTCGCTTTCAATTTTGCGCACCCATCATTTCGGGCGCTGTTGGGGTAATCATGGAATGAATTAGTAAAACCGTCAATAAGACATTCGTCTTAGTTCGGTAAAAAAGGGACCCTCCATCGGTAATACCTCACATTCAAGGCCTCCGTCCGAACCAGAAAAAAGGGCCCTTCATTCTTTTTCGCGTTTCCGCCAGCGTTCTGCGCCGGCGGCGAGCCGCGTGAGACCTTCCAGGAGCAGGGCTCTTTGCGTTGCGATATTGATCCTCACAAACCCTTCGCCGTCCCGGCCGTAATGCGAGCCTGCCGCAGCCCAGACTTTCTCGTGCTTTTTAAGCGACTCGCATAAGGCCCCCGTGTCCAGGTCCGCGCCCAGCATGGGCCGCATGTCTGCCCAGAGGAGGTAAGTGCCTTCGAGCTTGGAAAGCCGGCAGAGCGGCAGTTTTTCGGCAAAAAAGGCTTGAGCGGCTTCAAGGTTGCCCTGCAGGTAGGAGAGGAGGGCTTCGAGCCACGCCTCCCCTTGGTTCCAGGCGGCAATATCTGCGGCAACACCAAATACATTGACGTCGCAGCACTCGTTGTCATTGACCGCCCGGTCAATCTTCGCCCGGATCTTGGGGTCAGCGGCAATAATGGCTGCAATGCCGGCCCCGGCCAGATTGAAGGTCTTGGTGGGGGAGGTCAAGATCACCGTGCGCAGGGGGTCAACCCCCTCAACTGAAGCCGCAGGGAGATAGCGGCTGCCCCCAAAGACAAACTCGCCGTGAATTTCGTCGCAGACGAAGAGCACGCCGGCCTGGTGTGCGATTTGAGCCGTCCGGCGGATTTCGTCGGCCGTCCAGACGCGGCCCGCCGGGGTGTGCGGACTGCCAAAAAGGAGCACTTTCACTCTGGGGTCGGCGAGCGTCTTTTCGAGCGCCGCAAAATCAATCATCCAGCCGGCATCGCCCTCGATAAGCGCTGTTTCTGCCGCAAAGCACCCGTTGTTGCGGATGCTCGAAAAAAAGCAGTTGTAGGCGGGCGTCAATAGCGCCACACCGTCGCCCGGCCGCGTAAAGGCTTTGATGACCGCGGAGACGGCGGGGACCACGCCGGTGGTACAGAGCACTGCTTCGCGGCGGATCTCCCAGCCGTGGCGCCGGGCAAACCATCCTTGGAGCGCTTCGTACCAGGCGTCGGGCACTTTTTCGTAGCCGAAGACGCCGTGCCGGACGCGGTCGCCGAGCGCTTCAATGATGCAGGGGGCCGTACGGAAATCCATATCCGCTACCCACAGCGGAATAACATCCGCGTCGGCAGAATCCCACTTGTAGGAACCGGTGCCCCGGCGCTCTGTCGGTTCGTCGAAGTTGAATGCCTTCATGCTGAATGTCCCCTTCATCGGCAGCGTCAGCGCCTATTGTGCCGCAGCGGTTTCAATGATGCAGTCCGATCCGCTGCGGCGGTGTTCGTCGAGAATCAATTTGCCGAGCGACTCGCAGCGGATGCGTCCGTGAATCGGGTTCTTGATGCTCGTTACGGGGCTGCGGATGTCCGCATTTACGGTGGAATACTCAAATCCGAGATCGCAGTCCGCGTCCATCGTGCAGTTTTCAAGCACCAAATCCTCTGCATAGCAAAGCGGCTGAGTACCTTTGATTCGGCAGTTGACGAGCTTCAGGCGCTTGGTGTGCCAGCCAAGGAATTCGCCGTCGATTTCCGAGTCGTACACTGTGACGTCCTCCGAATTCCAAAAGGCGTCTTTGGCGTGAATCTCGGCGTCGCGGATCACCATATTGCGGCAGTACTGGAAAGCATAGTTGCCGTGATGAACATAGTCGGCAATATCAATGTCGGCCGAATGCATGAAGAGATAATCGGCATGATCGGCCGACACGTGCCTCAATTTGATATTGCGGCAGTTCCAAAGCGTTTCCATCGCGTCAGTAAGGTCTACCTGCTCGAGGTCGATATTTTCCATGTCGCGGAACATCTTCGGCGCATCGATTTGGGTGTGCTTCATGCGCACATCGTCGGCGTACCAGATGGCGGCGCGGGCGCCGGGCGCAAAGCGGCCGCCTTCGAGCGTCACATGTTTGGCGTGCCAGAAGGGGTATTTGCCTTCAAAGACGCAGTCTCGCGCAGTGATGTTTTCGACGTGCTTTAAGGCGGATTCGCCCGGGTGAATGACAACGTGGTCGAGCTCCGCGCTGCGGAGCGCAAAAAGCGGGCGCTCACCGCCGTATTCGACATTTTGGAGGATCTGCATTTTTTGTCCTGTTTGAATGGTGAGGCTCACCCGAAATAAAGCGATGCCGGCATCTCTTTGGGGCATCGTCGGGCAGCGACGATGAATCGCTTCAAACTCTAAGACCGCAGGCTTGAGCCCGCCCTGCGGATCACTGCAAAGAACTGTACGATTCTGCTCGAGCCTTCAGCCCCTCAAAAACAAAACGGCTCGAACCAGCGAAGTTCGAGCCGTATGGAACGCCAATATGTCTCCCAAGCTTCAGAAGAAGGTCTGCAGGAGTGCATTGAAGGCCACCGCGAAGACAATCGTGATCGCCAAATTGGTCTTCAGGGCCACAACGACCGTGGCTGCGAGCGTCACGAGCGTAACAATGTTTGTCGTCATAAAGGCCGGCGCGGCGATGGAAATCATTACGCAGCAGGGCGCGGCATCCAGAATGCGCTGCATGCGCGGCGACACCGGATGACGGCAAAGCACCAGCCAGCCGATCAGGCGTGTGGAGTAGGTGGCCAGCAGCATGCCGCAGATAACGATGAATTCCTGAAGCGACGGCAGGGCGAAAATAGTGCGCAGCGTATCGGACATCTTCGTATTCTCCTTATTCGCTTACTGCTGCCAGAACCAGACCGGTAATGGTGCCGAGGAGAATGCTCCAGTGAAGCGGCACAAAGAGGCTCGACCCGGCCGCGACGAGCGCCGAGGCGGTCATCGGGCCGGATTTGGAAAGCGCCGGCCGCATCGCCGCCACGAGACCGATGAAGGTGGCCGGGAACGCCATCAGGAACCCCCAGCGGGTCAGGTCGCCGAGTGCCCCGCCGACAGCGGCGCCAATCGCAGCGACCATGAACCACGAGGTCCAAAGCGTTACGCCGACGCCCATGTGGTAGGAAAAGGAGAAGAGCTCAGCAGCAGGGCGCCCCGCCTTGCGGCGGCGATGCACTTCCTGCATGGACAGTGCCCACGTTTCATCGCACATGACGAAAAAGGCGAGGAGGCTCTTTTTCGCAGGAACTTTCGCGCTCTGCATAAAAGGCGTGAGCGCAGCGCCCAGCACAATATGCCGGCAGTTGATCAGCCAAGTCGCGCAGACAATAACAATAAAGCTCGGTGCCGAGCTCCAGAGCGCCACAGCAGCAAATTCACTGCCGCCCGCAAAGTTGAAGGCACACATGATGGCCATGCCGATGGCCGAGAGCCCGTGCTGCGCGCCTTGCGTGCCGAGAATAAAGCCGAGCGGCAAAATACCGATCATGATCGGCAGGGTTGAGCGTGCGCCGGCCCAAAAGTCGGACCAGGCATCCTCATGGTCCGATTGGCTCACGGCTTTGGAAGAGGAGAGAGCTTCAGAACCGGCCGATTCTGCGTCCGTTTGAACGCGCTCGGAAGACGTACCGTCTTTGGCGGACAAGGCGCCTTCAGTAGGTTTTGTCATAGGGCAAAATGGGAGTTTGATTCGCTGGAAGATCGATTCTAGGACTTCTGCGCACCGAAAAAGTGCATGCGGCTCAGGCATTCCCATTAGTGCATCAGACAAATGAGGTAATAGCTGACCCAACACCATCTGGCCGTCTGTCTTCACCCATGCGCGCAGTCCCAGTA
>OATH01000870.1_pt1 | contig 15968 bp, 25 predicted proteins | sample 1494971 | NCBI WGS metagenome assembly OATH01 (sample SAMEA2579949, study PRJEB22360) | human gut metagenome
TGACCATGGAAGGCCGCTCAAACCTCAGGTGTTGCAACCACCACTAGAATCTGCCATTCTTCCCTCTCTTTCGGGATGCTCAGGTTGATGTCAGCCACGAAGGTCGACCGTGGTGAGGGAAAGCCGGCCAAGTTCCCGTAACCCAACCGGCAGAGGCACGCCCCTAAACGGCGTTCAGCGCAGGTTCGAAGCCTGCCGGGAACACGACGCATGGCACAAGGCCATGTGTAAGCGCAACATCGCAAATACGGTGGTATCCGCAGACCACGCGCGAAAAGAAGGCGGAAAACTTGGATGCCTAAGTAACAACAATATTCCAAAAAAACGAATTACTCCTTTGGAAAAGGGTTGTCGCTTTTTCTTGAACCGAAGCAGGCATCCACCTTGCTCCTGTAGCTCAGTGGATCAGAGCAGAAGAGTTCTAACCTTATGGTCGTGGGTTCGAATCCCACCGGGAGCACGAAATCCATACGAATACGTCAACCAGTTTGTTCCTTCGTGTGGATCAGTGGAGTAGTGGCAGAGCGGTCGAATGCGACTGTCCCGAAAGCAGCAGGGGTGCAAGCCCCCGGAGGTTCGAATCCTCCCTACTCCGCGAACCCCGCATGAAAATCGTTCCCATGAGGGGTTTATCGAGGTTTGGCCGGTGTGCCCCGTACTGAAAACACTGGCATGGATGGTGGGCCGTGCGGTAAAGGCGCAGTCCTGCTAAGACTGTTGGGGCGGAAGTCCCTGGCGAGTTCGACTCTCGCACCATCCGCTAGCCGATCTGCAGTGATAGGCCACGGGATAGGGCCTGGAATCCAGTCAGCAAAAAAAAACTGGTTGGATCGGCATGGCGGAACGCAGTCGGGCATACGTGTCCGATGCGTTCGCGCACATTCCTCCTTGGTGTAACGGCAGCACACGGGTCTTTGGAACCCATAGTCCTGGTTCGAAACCAGGAGGAGGAACATAATCGGCGGTTACGCCAACCGGCTGTTGGCAACGGTCTGCAAAACCGTGAACGGTGGGTTCGACCCCCACAACCGCCTCTCAGCGGCAGCATTCTTCGTTTCGATTTCTTCCTCTACACTCGAACGATGTGTTGTGCCGGACATACAGGGTTTCGGCATCACCCCAAGCCGCGAAAACGATGCCATCGCCCTTGTAGCTCAGTGGATAGAGCGTCCGTCTCCGGAACGGAAGGCCACGAGTCCGATTCTCGTTGAGGGCACGCACGAAACTCCGCCAACCATAATGCACGGAGCCCTTCTTCTCTTCTCTCTCAAACCGTCGCGCCTCGTACGGCTCGTGCATCACGAGGCAACGCCCTTGTAGCTCAACGGATAGAGCGCCGGTTTCCTAAACCGGGCGCAGCCGGTCCGACTCCGGCCATGGGCACGATGCCTTGTTAGCTCAGTCGGTTAGAGCGCGGAGCTCATAACTCCATGGTCGTTGGTTCAAGCCCAACACGAGGCACTAGGATACCGTCGTCAACGTCACCGCCTGTTCTCTCGATCCATGGGGAATGGGGATGGAGCGATGGATGGCATTGCAGCTTTTAGTCCTTTCAGCTTAGGCTAAGCCGTTCAGCGTCGGCATCCGATAATCGCATTGCTAGCTCAGTCGGTTAGATCACCCTGCTCATAACGGGGAGGTCGTTGGTTCGATTCCAGCGCAATGCACGAGTGCCGTATTTTGACGGTTCCCGCACTCGGTAAAAACGGAACCGTTGGAGTCCCGACCGGCCTCCGTCGTGATAAATCCCCGGTCAGGCAAACGCATGGGTCGTACGATCATGACGCGCAACCGTGCGGGGCGTTGGTGTAATGGCAGCACGCCACCCCCTGTGGGTGGAGATCCGGGTTCGAATCCCGTGGCGTCCGCTAGGGAATCCGCTTTCTGATACGGTGTCTGCGGATTCCTGTTTGCGGTGTTAGCACAACGGTTAGTGCTTCAGTCTTCCAAACTGATTACGCGGGTTCGATTCCCGTACACCGCTCGATACGATTCCATGCCCGTTGGGAGTTCCCGGCGGGGCAGTCATGACCATGCGACTCGTGTCCGATGGTCCACGTCTCCGTTTGTTCGGCGGACACGCGGACCATCGCCGGCGCCCATCATCCTATGGGTGGATGATTCGCACCAGCCCTCCGTCGGAAGGGTTGGCGCGAATCCGATCAGCCTATCCGCCCAGTGCGGAAAAGGTTTCCTGGAACGTGGGCGACCGCGTTTCTTGTCAGCCAATCCACATGATGTGGAAACGGTCTCGGTGGAGCATGGGCGTCATAGCCCGTGATCCTCGTCATGCCTCACGCTGCAGTATGCGCGTCCACCGCAAGCATGAGTGCAAGGATTCGACACGAGTGGCCGGATCGATTGTGGACTGTGCGGATATTGCGACCTCGCAAGGGTGGTATCCGCACATGCTTTCGTAGCCCAACCGGTAGAGGCAACAGTCTAAGGAACTGTCCAGTCCGGGTTCGAACCCCGGCGAAAGCACCAGCGGAAGCAACGGCGTCAACGCCACCCGATCCGGTTCGAACGTCTGACGGAACGGGAACGATGCTACGGTAGGTTCTCTCCATAACTGGGACCCGTAACCGTTGCAGCGCCCACTTCCGCTCATATTCTTGCGGAATATGATGTCAACGCCACCACCCGCCCGCTGCCATATTGGGGCGGAGTGGAACGATGGTCAAGGCGCAGGCCTGCACCTCAGTGGCCTGAACAGAACCGCTTCTCCAGCATCGTATCCGCAACACCGCTTCGTCCTTTAACGGTAGGATGCTCTGTTTTTTTTGGAGTAATGCGGGTTCGAATCCCGTCGAAGCACGATGGGCCCAGTGGCCACATGCGAAACGCTGGGTTCCCGAACGGGAGATAGTTTGCGATCGGCGGCATGAACCGGTCGCAGGACAAGCATTCCTTTGCTCGCATAGCCCATCCACCGTTCCTCATGCCGGAACGGTTTCGCCGTCGTAGCTCAGCTGGCAGAGCAGCGCCCTCGTAATGCGCAGGTCACCGGTCCGAATCCGGTCGATGGCTCCTTCTCCACTAAAACCGACCTGTTTTTTTCCTCCTTTGTCTGGCTGGTTTTCGGGAAGTCTGCAACCGGACAGGCGTGGAGGATTCCGGTAATGCTGCCGTAGCTCAGCTGGTAGAGCAGCCGCCTTGTAAGCGGCAGGTCGTCGGATCGTAGCCGACCGGCAGCTCGCAGAAGGAAACCCAACACCGGATTTCCAGAGATTAAGGAGAATCCCATGACTGCACCAAATACCACCCCCCCCCCCAACCGCTTTCTGAACAAACAGAAGTTCAATCGCAGCATCGCGTGAACAAGAGCATGACCGCGCTCGGAATCACCGGTTTTGTGCTTTCGATCATCGCGGTACTGATCAGCTGGGTTCCTATCGTCAATAATTTCGCAGCGATCCTGGGTGCCATCGCTCTGCCGTTTGCGATTGCCGGTATCGTTGTCACTCGTCGCAAAGGAAAAAAGCGTGGCCGTAGCCTCGCTATAGCCGCTACGATCATTGCTGTTCTGTCCATCGTGTTCACCTTGGCGACTCAAGGAATGTATTCCAAAGCAATCGATGACACCTTTGGAACAACCAACAGTTCCACGCAATCCTCTACAAAGGGGAAAACACAGGCAGAAGGTTCCGAGAACACGAAGTCTGCGGATAAAGAGGGTGACATCGACTCCGGCAACTATCACATCAAACTCGTATCTGTCACCAAATCCGGTAACGATTACGAAGGAAAGCCGACTGCGATACTCACCTACGAGTTGACCAACAAGAAGAACGAAAACTCCAACTTCATGGACGTCAACATTCAGGCTTTCCAGAACGGACACGAATTGGATACGGCGATCTATATGGATCAGCCCGAAGGATATGATGCGGAATCTTCAACTCAAGCTATTCAACCAAGTGCCAGTAAGACGGTGACTGTCGGATACGTTTTGGAGGATGAGATTTCACCGGTCAGCATCGAAGCTTCGGGCACTCTTGACATGTCCGACGCAAAGGTCACCGGAGAGTTCTCATTGCAGTGATCATGCTCGCCTCGCGCGGTTAAGCGGGGCATTGGGGTTGCAGCTCAGTTGGTAGAGCGTTTCGTTCGCAACGAAAAGGTCGCGGGTTCGACTCCCGCCAGCTCCACTTCTTTTTTGGTGTCTTTCTTTGTTTTTTCGCGTGTTCTCATTGTGTTTTTGACTTTTCTCTTTTACTTGTTATACTGAATATGTCCACATAAAAAAATGAAAGAGGAAAACCAATGAACATCGCATACTCCCGTTATCTGCAAAACGCGCTCGAACACAGCACCCTCACCGATGAGGAGAAGCAAGGCGCACACGCCTTCCTGAAATTCCTGTCAACCTACAAGCCCACAGGGCTGAACGTCAGAGAACCGGACTTCTACGGTTATGGCGATGCGTTCGGCCAATACGGCGTCACCTACTTCGACAAGCAAACCCTCGAAGACTATGGCATCGACCCCGACAAGCTGGACGCCATCCAGTTCGACCAGCTCATGACCCGTTGGACCGAGGAAGCCCACGACATGCTCGGGAGCGACGTCTGCGACATCATCCCCGACTCGCTTGACAACGCGATTCAAGCGCTTGGCTTCGACCGTGAAAGCATCGAGGCGTGAAATCATGATGAACGTTGAAGACTTCAGGATCATGTTCCGCGCACACCTGAGCCACGAACTCTGGGACAAGTGGCGCAACGGACAACTCGACGTGTCCATGCGCCGCAACACTCCTGACGGATGCGAATACGAGGAACTTCCCAAAGAGGCGGCAGATCAGATTCTTGACGGTGGGGAAATCCATTCCTGTGAGGATCTGGCCGACCCGACCGAAATGATTTCGGATCGTTACGCCTGCTCCCTGTACGGCATCACCACGTTCAAGCCCAGCGAATACGCAGTTGACGAAGACTTCCCGAATGAGGTCGTCCTGCTAGTCCGTGGCTGGAGCGTAGCCGATTTCATGAGCGACTGGACGAAATTCGACGCGGTCGACGACTGAGAAAAAGAGAACACGAAATGTATGAAATCAGAAGCACAAAAGACGGCGTGGCTGGCGCATACGAGTATTCGACATCAGTACCAGCAGACTACAGCTTCAAGCAAATGCTCGACATGGCACGAGACATCGCCAACGAGAACGGGTATGAGGCAAGCATCTACGACGACGAAAACGAAATGGTCATCACCATCTCGCCGAAACAATACAGCATGGGAGTAGCGGCATGAGCAGCAGGAAACTCGTCAGCGTACAGGAAATCACCAACATCGAACCCATCGAGGGAGCCGATCGCATCGAAGTCGCCCGCATATTGGGGTGGCGTGTGGTCGTCGGCAAGGACATGCATCTGAAGCCGGGGGACAGGGTCGCCTATTTCGAGACCGACAGTCTCCTGCCAGCCTATGACCCGCGTTACAAGGCGTTCCAGGCTCGCGGTCAGAAGACCATGATCGTCGGAGCCAAGGAAATCACCGGCCATGTGCTGCGCACCATGAAACTGCGCGGAGTGTATTCGCAGGGCCTCATCATGCGTTTGGATGAACTTGGATTCCGGTATACGCCCCCTGTCGGCACGGACATCACCGATAAGGCGAATGTGCTCAAATACGAGGAGCCCCTGCCGATGGGCGGTGCTCAGATTGGCCGGTTCGACGCGCCCTGCTCCAAGTCGGACGCGCCACGTTTGCAGACGCTCACCGACCACTGGGATGAAATCAAGACGTTGAAAGCCGTGCCGACCGTGAAGGTCGATGGCGCCAGCACCACGCTCAGCATGGACGAACGCGGACAAGTCCACGTGTATTCACGCAACTGGGAGCTTGACTCCATGTCCTCGAACATGCGGCTCGCCAAAAGATTCCAGTTGGACAAGATGCTATGGCCCGGCATGGCCGTCCAGTTCGAGCTATGTGGCCCCGGTATCCAATCAAACCGTTTGAAACTGCCGGCCCAACGTCCGTTCGTCTTCGCCGTCTGGAAAGACCATCACAAGATCGACCGCGACCAGTGGCCGACGGGAATGCCGAATCTTGCCGTTCCCGAACTCGACGAAAACGAGTGGGCATTGACGGGGAGCGTGGACGACATGATCGCCAAAGTAGACGGGTTGCGTGGCAACGTCACCAAAGACCGTCTGGACGAGGGCATCGTCTGGCATCTGCGCGAAGACCAGCAACTGTCCGAAGGATTGGCGAACGAACTGGGAGCCAATCGGTGCTTCAAGATCATCAACAACAAATACCTGACGAAGAACGGACTATGAGCATGGCATACCCGATGTTCCCGCTCGTATCGGCTCCCGCATCCTACATGCCGGTACCCGTCGACCTGGTGCAGCGCCTCGCTTCGTTCACCCTGGCCCACCCCGGGGAGCCGGGAGGCCTTACCGCCGATGAGGTCAGGCATCTGAACCTGCCCTGCGGCTCCTGCGGGTATGAGAGCGAAGCCGTCGACGCCTGGCTCGACGAACTGGCGGAACAGCTTGAAAAGAGGTGACAGCCTTGACCAGGACAATCATGGTGGACATCGACAACACGATCGCCGACTATACGAACGGTCTGCGCGACTACATCCGCGAATGCGGACATGGCGAGGACGAATGCCCGTGCCCGGAGCCGACGGCCTACGATTTCACGCTGACCGGCGGATGGCCGTTCACCGGCGACGCGAAATCGTTCCGCTGGTGGCATACGCGCGCCGTCGCCGACGGTCTCTACTCACGCGAAGAACCCTATGAGGGAGCCGCCGAAGCCTTGAACCAGCTGCACGATGCGGGCTGGAACGTCATCATGGCGACCAGCCGCGCGGACGACCGGCGCGGCGAAAGCCAACGCTGGCTGCACCGCAACGGCTTCCGGTTCGACGGCTACTACAACGGCGACAAGACGCTGCTCACGCCGGACGCGCTCATCGACGACAGGCCCGTCACATTGGAGGCGATGGCCGCGAAGGGCGTGACCGTACTGCATCCCGATCATGCGTACTGCACGGCCGCGCCGGGCCGCATGTTCCACCGGTGGGCCGCCGTGCCCCTGATCCTGGAAGGCGTGCGATGAAGCCGGAAATCGAAGTCGAACGCCGCGCCGGCATGATCACGGGCGCCTCCTGCGGGCATGTGAGCCTCACCTGGCTGCCGGGCGACGGCCGACACGGCGTCCGCACGTGGGTGCTGTCCACCGACAGCGGCGGCACGATCCGCCGAATCCGGTTGAGCCCCGGCGAAATCGGCTGCCTGGCGGGCATTCTCCAGACGATCGCGAATGAAGGAGGCCGGGATGACGAACCCGTTGGATGAGAGCGCCGAGGCCGCGACCCGATGGGTCGGGAACACGCCGGACGCCACGCTACGGGCCTGCGGGCTCGTGAACGCCTACCAGCTGGGCTGGATGGACGGGGCCATGCGATGCGCCGACAAGGCCGCGTTGAAACGCGTCCGACGGGCGTTGGAACGATACCCGTGGCTGACCAAGGGTCAGCGGGAAGACATCGCGACCATCGCGGTCAGGGCCGCATACGGCATGGCATGGGAGGAGGACGACGATGAATGACGACACCGGGGTCCCGGCGGCGGTGTTCGCCCTGAAACCCGAATGGGCGGACCTCATACTCTCCGGCGCGAAGACGGTCGAAATACGCCGCGGCCGCATGAAACGGATGATCGGCCGCATGCTCATCTACCGGACCGGCACCGGACTGATCGTCGGCGAGGCACGGGTGAAAGGCATGCACGCCGCCCCGCCGGAGACCATCTGGAGGGGATACGGCACCGAATCCCGCATCCCGAAAAACCTGTTCGACGAGTATGCGAAAGGCGCAGACAGGCTGTACGCATACCGTCTGGAAAACCCCATCCGCTACGGGAAGCCGAAGACTTTGTCCGACATCGGACTGAAACGCGCGCCCCAATCATGGTGCTACCTGCCCGAAACGGGGCCGGCCGGGCCGGAACCTGCAATGGAAGGACTGAATTGATTTACGACATCACACCCATCACCTTCAACCAACTGGATCTACTGTCAGCCGGACACCCACAGGGCGGATTCCAGCAGACCGGGCACATGGCTCATCTTGCCGAACCGGACGTGGACGCCACGGATCTGATCGGCGTGACCCGCAACGGCGTTCTATCGGCCGGCTGCCTGATTGCGTGGACACGAGGCCGGCTTGGCCTGGAAGGCAGCATCTGGCTCGGACCGTTGTGCGCGCTCGATGATCCTAAACTCCTCGAACACATGACCCGTGGAATTCGTCTCGCCGCACGACGCCGTCATGCCGTGTCCGTCACATGCTGGCCGAATATCGAATACCAAAGGCATGACGCGGCCGGGAACCCGATCGGGGTCCCCGACACGATGATCCTCGACGCCTACCGGTCATGCGGCTGGAAGCATCAAGGATTCGACACCGGATACGGGAAAGTCGTCAACCGTTGGAATTGGATCAGAACCTTCGACGGGATCAAGGATGAGCGGACGCTGCTCGCCTCCTATAAGCCGCGCACCCGGTGGAGTGTGAACAGGGCGAAAACGTCAGGCGTGCAAATTCGTGAGCTCACCGCGGACGACCTCGGAATGTTTGCGAGTATCGAACAGAAGACCGCACGACGGCGCGGATTCACGGCCCGCGACGAAAACTATTACCGACGGTTCAAGGAAACATTCGGAAGCCGAGCCCATTTCATGCTCGCCGAGATCCACGCCGGGGAACTTCTGACCAGACTGACCGCCGAATACGACAAACTCGCCGAACGGCTGGACCTGCTGCGAACCCAATACGAGAATCATCCCACATCTCGAATCAAACGGCAGGAGGACGACATCACCCGCAACCTGACCGCCATGGAACACCGCCTCAACGAGGCGCGCGCACTGGCTTCCCGCGGCAGCGTCATTCCTGCGGCATGCGCCCTGTTCGTGGAACACCGGCGTGAAATCGTGTATCTGACAGCCGGCGCGCTCCCCGAATACCGTTCGTATCAGGCTCCCGCCTTGTTGGTCCATGAGGGAATGCTCCGCCTGTGCGTCAACCGTAGCCGGATGCCACGCTTTAACATGTACGGCATCACCGGCGTATTCAACGACCCGGATGACGAGGGTCGTGGGGTGTTGGAATTCAAGCAGGGGTTCGACGGGCATGCCGAGGAGCTGGTTGGAGCATGCACTCTACCGACCAGCACGATCCGATACAAGCTCAGCGAAGCCGCGCACACAATCAAACTACTGAAGGAAGCCGGTCGATGACGAATCCTCTTGACGAAAGCGCGAAAGCCGCGGCCGACCAGTGGGAGCTGCACCGGTTCACGACCCGGGACAACGGTATGGCGGCGCGCGACATATCACGCATGTTCGGCGGACTGCTGGCCCGCATCGGCGAATACGGGAAAGGAAACACCCTTGGCAAGGCATGACAGCGACGAGCGCGTCATCAACAGGCGCGAGATCAAGAACGCGATAGCCGAATACCTGTACGGCAGCGGCTATCCGATCGACGTGGACCATATGGGCGACTTCCTGTTCGACGACAGGATGGCCGAAACCCCGGAATACGAAATCCGGTTGAAAGGGGAGTGACATGGCGTTGAAAGATCTCGAAACGAGGCAGGTGGCCCGCCGCGAACTGAAGGGCATGCTGGCCGGATACCTGCACGGCAAGGCCGGCCGCATCGACATCAACGACATGGGCGACTACCTGTTCGACCGCATGGCCCGCGTGCCGGAAGCCGGCTGTTGCCGCCGCCGCGGCGCCATGCGCCCCGCCTTGGTGGACGGCATGTGCGCCTGCTGCGTCAACGAACTCGAACACGAAAAGGAGAGGCAGGACTGATGGCGATACGCTTCAGATACGCGCTCCACGTCGAGACCGACCTCATCCACGTATGGCCGTCGAAGGCCGCCAGGACCCATGACATCGGCTTCGAGTCGGACTGTTGGCGCGACGGCTGGCGGCCGCTCCCCTCATGGGAGGCGCGTCCCCTCATGGGAAGCCTGACCGGCGAGACCAGGCATATGGCGTTCATGGTCGGCGCATGGGCGGGCATGCACCCCGAATGCGTGCACTGCACGGTCGCCCAACTGGAACGGGCGCAGGCGGAAGGCGTCGCCGACTCCGGACGGCGAGCCGGGCGACGCATACCGTCGGACGCACGCAAAGGGACGGAGGCCTGATGGCAAGAATCAAAGAAACGTTTGACAGCCGCTCTTGGTTCATGATCGAATGCGACGACCCCAACTGCGAACAACGGTTCGACGACAGCCAATGGTACGCGGACGAGGACGATCTGCTGACCGACGCGAAGGACGAAGGCTGGCAAATCCTATACAAGGACGAGCATCCCGAATTGGAACGCGACATGCACTACTGTCCGGCGCACCGGCTGCCCGAATGCACGACCTGCACGAACATCATGATCGATCCGGTCGGCTGGAAGGACGGGCAATGCCCCGAATGCATCAAGGAGAAGATCCCGCATGAACGGTCATGATTTCACGCTCGAACAGAACACCGAGGCGAGGATGATGCTGGCGGGCGCCCCCCGCGGGGTCCCCGCCCCCCCCCGATGAGGACCGGTCGCCCGCCGCGGGCTCGCCGCCGCCATCAACGACGCGGAGAACGGGATAGGCCATCTGTCCTGCGACGACCCGAAGATCATGGAACAGGTTCGCGCCCATTGGCGACGCCTGTACGACACGTACATGAACGCGGACGCGCTCCTCTCGGATCTGGAATCCTGCGCACGTCATCTCACGGATGGCGACAAGTGGGAGCCGAACCCGATCGCCGACGGCATGAAACCCATGGAGATGGCCAAAGGATGCGCCTGCTTCATCGCGGAGACCCCGGATGGGGTCCTCATCATCCCGTCGGAGCCGACGCCGGGCGAGAACACGGCGAAACGTCTCGCGAACACGCTGAACGCCCTGACGGGGGATGTTCTCCTGGATGCGACCGGCATCCGCCTGCTCGGCACCCAATTCCTGTTCGCCTACCATGGCCGGCTCGACAGGCCCGTCGATTATGGCGTGAACCTGACCGGCATGCGGTTCCCCGACCGGCTCGGCCTGCTCGACCGGGCGGACCGGCATCCGGGGTTCCTCCCGTTGCGCCCCGTCGTCGCCAACGGGACCGGCGCATTGGAACGGTCGGGACGCGAACTGTGGGCGATCACCGCGCATACGCTCGACCGGCTGCCGCACAGACGGTTCTGCGTGGATTTGACCATGTTCGCGGACCAGCCGAGGATACTCGAACGGTTCGCCGTCCGTTACGGGAAATACCTGAAAGGCGACAGGACCGCCCTGGACGTGACCATCATCGATCCGACCGGCCTCGTCGCCCGCCACGTCGCCACCATCAAAGCGAAATGGGATTAAGCAATGGGCTATGTTCGAATCATGTGGGTCGGAGCCAATCTTCTCGCACTCATTCCTCTGGCGCCGCTGCTCAGATCGAAAGACCTGAGGTTAGGACGATTGCATGCGGCCATCGCGTTCACGATCGTGTTCTCGGAGCTGGTCTCGTGGCTGTTGTTCCTCGGCCTATCCGTTTTGGAAGGAATTTTCTGATGGACTTATCGAATCGCGCCGTAAGACCACCGGCTTCAGCCGTGGGGAGGAAGTCAATTGCCTGAATCGGGGATCGTCGGACCGGCCGAACCTTGCGACGGCCGCGACGGGGAATGGCCGGTGGAATGGGACGGCGGGCACGGCCTGCTCGTCGTCCGCAGGTTGAAGGCCGAACTCAAGGAGATTCGCTGATGCACAGAGGATTCTGCACGGATTGCGGCGCGTACGCGGCCTTGGGCGAAAACGACAGATGCGCCGCCTGCGACGCATGGCGCCACAGGGAGGAGGAAAGGCAGGATCATGTCTGAATGGTGGGACCGTTACCTGTTCGACGATCTGATTGGGTTGGAGGCCGCGGCCGTGACCTCGGACGGCAGCCGGCATATCGGCCCGTTCGTCCGTTTTGGGGATTATCTGACGGTAGACGATACATGCGTCTTCACACGGAAGGACAAGGGCGATGGCGTGCGGCTCATGGAAGAAGTCGACCATGTGCGTCTGCGTCCCGAGGAGCCGTTCTGGCAGGGTCGTTTTCTGGACGAGCTGGAAGGAGTCCGGGTGCGCGTCGAATTCGGGGGACGGCGTGGGGCGTTCGAGGGGCCGCTGGAACCGTTTGACGGCGTATTGGGCCTCCGGGCCGGCGGCCGTGGCATGGAATACGTGTTCGGCGATTCCGGCTACCGGTTCGCCCAACCGGGCTTCGTCAGGGTCAGACCTGTGGAAGACCAGCCGGACGAACCGGTGCCGGCCATCAACGCCTCCCGTCTCGTCGAATCCCGGACCCTGCTGCGCGTGGCCCGCCGTCAGCTCGCCGAGACGGAGAGCCTGCTGGCCGAATCGTTCTCCCGGCTACCGCGTTTCAGCAAAGAGGATGCCAGCCGAATGGAAGCCCGACGGCATGATATCGAAAACAAGATGTATGAGCTGCGCGAACTGATTGGCGAACAATCGTACGATCTGAACTCAATCGAATCGAAAGGACAAACAAGATGAACGATGGAAAAAGGCAAGTCACAGACGAGACGGAACCAGACGAGAATCCTATTGCCACCATCCATTACGAGAACGGCACGGAGCTGACCGGGAAGGCCGTCACCCTGCAGGACGGGACAGTTGGAGTCAGGATTCCCGGCGAATTCTTCAAAACGGCGCTCCTGCCTGACGGTTCGATGCCTGATGGCGTCAAATCGGTGAATATCGGCCCCAAGCATGTGGAGGGCGGTCTCCCGCTGACCGACGACATGGTCTGCATGGCGGTCACGGCCATGCTGCGCGACGCGGTCGGATTGACGTCGGGCGAGGCATCGGATGCGTACGAGGCATGGCTGAACCGGGCGAAAAGGGCCACAATCGAGCATTGGGTGGACTCCCTGCCCACACGCGAATCGACCCAATTGCATGTGAAATACCTGGACCATGACGGTGCGAGCCATCCGAAGGAAGAGGAGGACGCATGACGCTGATCGAGCATGAGGCGCGAGTCGGACTGCCGCGCATGTGGGAGCATCCCAGACACACCCGCACCCGGCGCGGCGGCGTCGTGGCGAGCATGGTCGGCGGATATACGGCGATGCTGCTCGTCCGCCAGCCGAACGGCGTGGAGAACAGTATTCGCAGGCAATGCTCGACCCTGAACGAGGCCGAAAAATGGCTGGACGAGCAGATGGGAGAGGACGAATGAGCGGCCGCGAGAAACCGGATGCGCCCGGACTGTGGCGGGATGCGAACGAGAAAACGGTCGTGGCCTGCATGGAATCCGGCGAGCTCGCGATACGGGATGCGGACACCGGCGAGATCCTGTCCGCGGGACAGCTGGAACAGGCCGCACTGTTCCAGCGAACCGAATGGAAGGGGATAGACCTGACCAGGGCCGGGTTCTCCGCCATGCCCGACACGGCGGGATGCTGGAGCGACGCGAACGGCACGCTCTGGCTCATCACAGGCGGCGACGGGATCGACGGGCACATCTTCCGGCTGAAGGAAGAGGGCCGCGAATGGGAATGCGCGCCTTGTTCCGGCATCACCGTGAGGATGCTCCACGAATGGGGCCCGTGGGCACGCTGCGACTTCGAGCCAATGGATGATGAAGGCACTCACTTTGACTGGTGCAAGCCGTGGATCGCCGATCGCGGATGGACGGCCGAAGAGCTTGACGACGATTCCGGGGAACCGGCCGCGCACGGCCCGTACGCCCGGTATTCGCTCCAAGCCGCCGAAGAGGTCCCGTGGAAGCCGGTCCCCGACGATTCCACTCCGATTCATGAGGGGAGCCGCACCGTGCATCTCCCGGATGTCCGATCGTTCGGACGCATGGAACAGGACAAGTGGCTTGCCGTCAAGAATCTGGAGGAGAGCGCCGAACTGGTGGAGGCCTGCAAACAATACCTGAAAGCCAGCGACCCGACAGACCCGAGCGGCATCGACGGCCAGTTCATCGGCGTCGTGAACTGCCTGAACATCCACGGCGCGGCCGTGGGCGACGAACCCGATATCGACCTGGACAAGGCGCAGACCGACTGGCATGACCACGTGCGCGACCAGCGTCGTCAGGCCATGCTCGGCGAACTGGCCGACGTGTTGCAGACGGTCGGCAACCTGATCACCGCGTTCGGCATCACGGATGAGGAGGTCGAACGGGCGATGGACGACTGTCTGGAACGCAACAGGCGGAAAGGACGGCTCTGATGGAAACGACAGGAATCTGGGATTCCCATAACAACAGGCATGCGACGGTCGAACACGAGACGTTGAAACCATGCCCGTTCTGCGGCGGCACTCCACGAATCGACGATGATGTGAACGATACGACGGAACGGTATGTCGTGCGTTGCGACTGCGGCGGGAACATGCCGGGCCGGCATGTTCCGATTGACCCGTCGTTCCAGACCCGCGTCACCTGCCTGCATTCGGCGGTCGAGAAATGGAACAGGAGAGAACTGGATACCCGAACTGGAAGGAAATAATGGACTCTGAAACATTCGCAGCATACGAATCCGGTTGCACCTGTTGGCGGCTGGTCGACCAGTATGTGGGCTGGGATGAACAACCAACGGAAATGCTCGGCATCACCATCTTCACAGGGGCGATGCCGGATGGGGAAAGACTGCCCGGCCTGCCCTCCCGATATGAGGCGTTCCGACTGGTCATGAAGGCGTTGGACCGGTACATACTGGGTGATTCCGACCCGTTGCACCTCGATCTGGGTTCTCCCGACAGCATGTATTCGCTCGAATATGCGGGATGCGGCGCGGAAGCCGCGCGCGGCCTACGCGAACGGCTTCCGCACGGCGACATGCTGACGCTCAACCAGAACGGGCATCTGCTGACCGATAAGGATTTCGAATGACCGACTGGCTTATCGACATCATCCCCCAGGCGTGCCCGCCCGACGTGATGGACGCGCCGGAAGCGTATCGCGCCGCATGGGGACGATACGTCGGCGAGGCCGTGCCGGGCGACGGGGATCCGGAGGATTGGCGCGAACAGGCGGCGCGCCTGGAGGCCGCGACACGTATCCTCCCCGACCCGCATGTAAGGGTGGCGGGCCGGCCGTACGAGGGGCCTGACCCGATGACGCTCGCCCATTACGGCGTGGTGAGAATCAGGCCGTATATGGATCAGCTGACGTTGCCCGCCTCGAACGTCGACCGGTGGGATCTCATGCCCGCATTGCGCCCGTTTCTGGGACGCGACGTGCAATCCGTCGCCTGCGACGGGGACATGATCGATGCGGCGGCGCGGGGCATGCTCGACCGGCATCCCGGTTCGGGCGTGGTCGCCAAGTTCATGCTCAGGGAGAAACACCTGCCGCTCGCGTTCATCGACCCGGACGGCACGTTCATGCAGACGGACGAGTATGGCGGGAAGCCGGAGCGTATCCCGTTCGCCGCCTGGCGGTGGGCCGGCTACGATCTCGCACTGTTCGAGGGCGAGCCGGACGCGGTGCTCGTCCAGCAAAAGGCACGCATGCGCTACGAATACCGGATGCAGGTGATAGGCGGGAAACCGGTGTGCGGCGCCGGTACCCGCAGTCCTCGCACAGGCTGTGCTCGCAGTGCTCGCAGCAGTATGCGCAGTCCCCGCACATCCGCGAACCGCATTCGTTGCATGTGCGCGCGCAGTCGTCGCATACAGTGTTGCCGCACCCGCATTCGACGGTTTCCGTCCCCGCGCAGTCCTCGCACAGCCATCCGTCGCAGTCGCGGCACCGTACGGCGCACTCCCCCGACTGGCGTTCGCAGTGCCCGCACCGACGGTCGTCCCCTTGGCTGGCATGGTTGTTTCCGGTCATATGTCACGCTCCTATGTCGTCTTGTCTTCCGGACGGTGCGCGGCGGGACCGGATGGCCGCGGGCGGGGGGGACCCGCGATGATACCTG
>OATH01000877.1_pt1 | contig 15875 bp, 17 predicted proteins | sample 1494971 | NCBI WGS metagenome assembly OATH01 (sample SAMEA2579949, study PRJEB22360) | human gut metagenome
ACCTTCATCCGGCTTTCAAGTTCGGTGATGCCGCCAATGAATATTTTGCGGCTCGTGGTCATTTCGGCGCGCAATCGCCGAGATTGGTCCGTGATTTTGCCGGTGCTTTAGGATTTGAATATCGTGCGTCAACCGATAAAAACAGTTTTCTTGAGAACATAGATTGGTTCACATCCTGCAAACTGACGGACAAACCTTTGGTTTGGGAAGCTTTTACCAACGAAGTGGACGAAAACGCCTCGATTCTGTATATGAACACATTGAACGAATCGGCGAAAGGCATTGCAAAAAGAATCGCCAAAGCCATTCTGCCGGAAAGTGTCCAGCGAAAAATAACTGAACACATCGGTCGCACTAAATAAAAATTATCAATTATGCACAATGTAAATATCCTCACCATACACAAAGAACCGAACTATGGAGCTGTACTACAGGCATACGCCTTGTACAAGACAATAGAGAATCTCGGTCATGTACCCTACATCATCAATTTGGACATGGATTACAGACGTTTCCCTTACAGCCTCAAATACAGGGTATTGCTTGGTCTGCATAAGTGGATGAAGGGATACTCACATTGTTTTGCGCTGGCGGAGCGATTCAGCAAGAAGCATTGTCCCAATCAGATAGGTAATTTTCATACTACAGCTGAGCTGGAGTCCTACCCGTGGAATAAGGGCGACTATTATCTGATAGGCAGCGACCAGGTTTGGAATCCGGGGATAACCCAGAACTTACGGACAGCTTTCTGTTTTTCTTTTCTGAAGAACGATGTAAAAAACAGGTATGCATACGCGGCCAGTTTCGGCAACATCAAGGACGAGGAGAGAAGAAAATCCGAATTGGATATGAAAGCCCTCTCTTTATTCAAGAGAATTGCAGTTCGTGAGAAATTCGGGGTAGAGTTTCTGCGACGTAACGGGATTGATGCGGTGGAAGTGATTGACCCGACATTGTTGCTTGAAAGTTACAGAGACTTATTGCCGCACAAAGTGGAAGAAAGAAACGAGATATTGTTTCTTTCATTATCCGATACCGCAGAAATGAATGCTTTTGCCAAAGGGTTATCTGTTAAGACAGGACTTCCTATCCGTAAGCATTACGGGTATTTGCAACCGGAACGAAAGAAAAACATGAAATTTCTTTCCATAGAAGAATGGTTGTATGCCATAGCTTCCACAAAAGTAGTCATAACGGACAGCTTTCACGCTACCGTTTTCTCCATATTGTTCGGCAAGCCGTTCTATGTATATATCAGTGAGCCTTCCAAAATCTTTAGAATATCCAACCTATTGGACATTCTTGGGATAGAACAGCGTGTCGTCACCGATGTGGATGCCGCCATTACGGCTCCCACCATCAATTATGAGGAGGTCAACAAACGGCTTTCCGCTTATCGGGAAAGTTCATTGAATTACTTGAAATCCATACTCGCATGAAAATAGCAATCTGTAGTGTGCAGGAGTTCAATCCTACTATCGGAGGGATTGAGCGTGTTTCTGTTTCATTGGCCGAGGGACTGATAAAGGAAGGGGTAGAAGTGCTGTTTGTCGCTTGTCGTAAATCTCCTTACAGCAAACCTTATACACTACCAGCCAAACAAGTGCTTCTACCTAAAACTTTGGATTATTGCATCGAGAACGTACAGGCGTTGGCACATATTCTAAAAGAGGAAAAGGTGGATATATTGTTGAATCAGAATTCCCATTCGGAACTTTATAACCGTACTTGTTATGAAGTAAAAAGTTTGTCCGGTGTGAAACTGATTTCTGTATTGCATTTCTCGCCAGATATGCGAATAAAAGGAAATAGAAATCTTGTGAGTTTCAAATATTTGTCTTTAAAAGAGAATATTATTAATCTTTTGCGGGATGTATGTACACGTTTCCCTCTCCGTTACATTTTCATGTATGATCAATGTCGGATGTACAAGAATCTGTATCTTAATAGTGACAGGATTGTATTATTAAGTAATGAATTTAAGGAATCATATATCAAATTGTCTGGTATAAAAGAATCCTCTAAACTAACAGCTATTAATAATATGTTATCATTTCCCTATGAGATGAATAACTATCAGAAAAAGAAACAGCTATTATGGTGTGGTAGGCTACTTTTTTCCCAAAAAAGGCCGGATCGTATTTTGTTAGTTTGGAAAAAGCTACAAGAACAATTACCGGATTGGAATCTTGTGATTGTTGGTGACGGACCATTTAGCAATGAAATGAAACAATTGAGTAAAAAACTATCATTGCAGCGTGTAGAGTTTGCAGGGTTTGCAAATCCTATCAAATATTACAAAGAGTCTTCCATTTTTTGTTTGACTAGCAATCATGAAGGATGGGGACTTGTATTGACAGAAGCGATGCAATTCGGTTGCGTACCCATTGCTTTTGATTCTTTTGAAAGCATACATGAAATAATTGAGGATGGCAAGAATGGCTTTCTTGTGAAGCCGTTTGATATGGATAAGTATGCTGATAAGGTATTACGTTTGGCGGATAATTTTAAAGTGGATTATGTGATGAATGTGATGAACTCAATGGAACGTCTTATGCCTGAAAACGTGGTAAAACTATGGATAAGGTTGTTTAATAGCGAAATGAAATGTCAGTTATAATCCTGTTTTGTCTCTCCTTTTTGCTTGTTGAGTATATATCTTGGCATTTTAAAGGAGAAAAGGTGCAGAAAAATACACAAATCGTCATGTGTTTTCTTCTGCTGTTTATATTCTTTGGATTTAGAGACTTACCAATATTAAACGACACGGCGCATTATTACAGACATGTAAGGCACTTGTTCTCCAACACGCCATTCGACAATACACCTTGGTACACTTTTGACTCTTCCTCTAATTTCGAGGAAGGATTTCAGATATTTCTTAGAATTATAGGACTGGTCATTTCAAAAGAGCCGTATTCTCTCATTATCATCACTTCATTCATAACGACCGCTTCCCTGTTATGGTTTCTGAATAAGTCGACTTCACATGTCGCGTTTGCTGTTTTTGTCCTGATGACAAGTACACTCCTGCTCGGATGTTATAGCGCAATCAGGCAGTCATTGGCTGTATCCGTGTCATATATATTTTATTGGTGCTATGGTGATAGTAAATACTTGGTAACAGGCATGGAGCGGGAGGCGGTTCCCTTGGCGCAATTGTTGGATACATTATTCATACTTGCGTGCCTGTTGTTTTATTATATTTACGGCAACAAGTATAAAGAAGAGATTGAAAAGGACAAATTATATGTTTCATTCGCCTTGTCAGCATTGATTGTCAACATATGGGCACTTCCATGTTTTAGCCCTTTTCCGCTTCGGTATGTTCTTCTCGCAATATGCGGTTGTACTCTTTATAAACAGCCTGTATCAGGAGGAAGCGGCCAAGCGATTGAAAATATTAAAATATGCGGTTGTCGCGATATTGGTTTTGCGAATACTCATTGTCTTGATTTATAGAGATGAATGGTTTCATCTTGTTCCGTACAGTTTCTTTGATTTCAGTTTAGAGCATCAAAAAACATTGTTCGGATATTAGTAATAGCTCATATCATGTATTATAATGGTTATATACGACTGTATACGGTGACGGTAGCGACATTGTTCTTGCTGTCGCCGTTGCTGGCGTTGCCTTACATTCTGTTGGGAATATATAGGCAAGAGCGTAGCGCGTACTTTTTCTTTGCCTTATTCTTAGGATTCCTTGCATGGCTACAAGTTCCATTGTCCGACTTGTTCAGGCATTCACTCAATATTTATCACTATTTAGACAAACCTTTCTCTTATGCGTATGTGAACAAGCAGTCCGCGGATTACTTTATCCCTATCGTAAACTGGATATTGGTAAACGGCAACATTCCATATCAATATCTCCGGTTGTTTTCAGTAACAGAGAGTTTCTTCTTGCTGACAGTCATATTCAATTATATGATTGAAACATCGGAGCGTGAATATACATACGGGGAAGTCTTCATGCGTTTCTGCATCATGTATCTGTTCTTTGAGTTCATCATGACTACCAGCGGGGTACGATACGGTTTTGCCGTTTGTCAGTATATTTACGCCTTGCATTTGGTGTTCAATAAGAAGTCCTGGCTTCCGGCTTTATTTTTTGCCTTGTTCGCCACACAAATTCATGTATCATTCGCATTCTTCATTCCTATAAGTGTACTGCTGTATTGGCTGTGCTCCACCAAACGGAAGACAATCGTATTTTTCGGCTTGCTTTCTGTTGTGTTAATTCCTATAATTTCACACTTCAGTTACTTATTGGGACGGCGCGCGGACTGGTATTTCGGGGGAGGCAACAGCGTTTCCGACAATTCTGCTATCACTATTTATGGTTTTATTCTTACCATTGGTGTCAGATTGTTTCTCCTTCCTTTCTTAGTGCTTGTATATCAATATTTTACCCCCCCCCCCCCCCCCCCCACACACACGCACATCAGAGTCGCAATACCAAATCACTCATGCAGATGGACGCGTATGGCTGCGGTGTGGATAGGGATGGCTGTAATGTTCATTACCAATATGACAATGCTGTACAGACTGACATTTGTACTTTCCACCATAGGCATTTTCCTTTTACTGGAAATAGAACAGCACTTCTACATAAGGAAACGGTTTATAACAATTCTTTTATGGTGCGGAATAATGACAACTCTGTGTAATACCGTAAACTATAGATCCATTATACTGAATTCCAGATATCAGTATATCGCCATGCCGGTACCTGTAATATTGCAAGACCATTATGACAAACAGTGGATATTAGAACATGTCAACGGAAATAAAATGAAGCAATAGAGTATGAAAGTAGCTATTCTATATATATGTACAGGCAAGTACAACCAATTTTTCAAGGGTTTCTTTGAATCGTGTGAGAAGTATCTGCTAAAGGATATTGCCCAATTGGAATACTATGTATTCACGGATGATATGTCTTTGTCCGACGAAGCCAATGTACACTTGATAAAAAAAGAGTGCGCAGGCTTTCCGGCAGACTCTCTTTTCCGCTTCGATATGTTCCTACAAGTGAGACAAGAATTAGAGAAGACGGATTATATTTACTTTTTCAATAGCAATGCGGAGTTTAAAGCTCCTGTAGGAAAGGAATTATTGCCGCTGAATGGGGAAAAGCTTGTAGGGGCAGAGTGGCCGGGCAAGCGTAAGCCTTTCAAGCATCCGGCATTTTATCCCTACGAACGTAACAAGCATTCATCGGCGTATATACCTCCCCGGGAAGACAAGCCATATATCTATTATATGGGTGGAATAAACGGAGGAGAAGCTGCCGACTATTTGGAAATGGCAGAAACTCTGTCGGAGAATATCTATGCCGATTATGAAAAAGGTATCGTGGCGTTAGTCCATGATGAAAGCCATATCAACAAATATTTCCGGACTCATGACTGCAAAGTGCTTTCTGCCGAATATTGTTTCCCGGAAGAGTGGATTACATGTGATTTTTCACCTAAAATTATTTTCCGTGACAAAGTAAAACTTAATCCTTACTTTAACAAAGGACGTGATTACTCATTGAAGGGGAAACTGAAAAAAACAGTCAGTGTCATTTATAGAGCGATTCGCTGGTATCTTTAAAAACTTATCAGATAATGAAAATCGTAAAAATTCTCGGAGGTCTGGGAAACCAGATGTTCCAGTATGCCTTGTTCCTTTCATTGAAAGAGCGGTTCTCTCATGAGCAGGTGATGATAGATACATCCTGTTTCAGGAACTATCCCCTGCACAATGGTTTTGAGGTAGACCGGATATTTGCACAAAAAGCCCCCGTCGCTTCATGGAGGAATATTTTGAAAGTGGCATATCCATATCCGAATTACCGGTTCTGGAAAATAGGGAAATACATTCTGCCAAAACGTAAAACCATGTGCGTGGAGCGGAAAAACTTCTCCTTTGATGCTGCCGTTTTAACACGTAAAGGAGACTGTTACTATGACGGTTATTGGCAGCATGAGGAATATTTTTGCGACATGAAGGAAACTATTTGGGAAGCATTCTCCTTTCCGGAGCCGGTCGACGGGCGGAACAAGGAAATAGGGGCACTGCTTCAGGCAAGCGACAGTGTTTCATTGCATGTCCGCCGCGGGGATTACGTAAACCATCCGCTTTTTCGGGGAATTTGTGATTTGGACTATTATAAACGGGCGATACACTACATGGAAGAGCGGGTAAATCCGCAGCTGTATTGTGTCTTTTCCAACGACATGGCTTGGTGCGAAAGCCATCTGCGTGCTTTATTGCCGGGGAAGGAGGTAGTGTATGTAGACTGGAACAAGGGTGCGGAAAGCTATGTGGATATGCGGTTGATGAGCCTGTGCCAGCACAATATCATTGCCAACTCTTCTTTCTCCTGGTGGGGAGCTTGGCTGAACCGCAATCCGCAGAAGGTGGTGGTCGCGCCCGAAAGGTGGATGAACTCACCGATAGAAGACCCTGTTTCTGATAAATGGATAAAACTATAACATAGAAGATATGAATATTGTCTATCTCTTTTTGACTTATAAAAACCCGGAGCTGCTGCTTCATACAATACAGCGGCTAAAAGCTCCTCATGTGGAGTTTTACGTACATGTGGACGCTTCATCCGGAGAGGACTTTTCATGCCTACAAGGAATAGATGGGGTGTATGTGTTTGTAAATCAGCATAATACAAAATGGGGGACATTGAGTATTTATGCTATCCACCTAACTGTTATTGCTCTACTTATTTCCTGTCTTGATATTGATACCCTACAACTGCCTTATTGGTTATGTGTATGCGGTATGTGGATAATGGTTTTAATAATAAGCTACTTGTGTCATATTCTAATTGGCAAGAACCGTTGCTTGTCTTTGTTGCTCTTAGGTAAGTAACAATCTGTATATCTACATTTATGAAATTCTCTGTATGTAAGCACTCAAATAATGGCTCAAACTTGAAAGGTTTTACTTTCAGTACCAGAGTGAGCTTTGCCTCATGGAGAATCTCTGCAGTCCTTCTGTTTGAGGAATAAAGTTCCCCATAACGTGTTCTATAAGTGGTATAAGGACACTTGAAAAAATCTTAAGAAGATGTAGGGACTATGCTAATATGGTTTTTGGCAAAATCGCTTTGGCTACGAGCCAATGTTAAATTTAAAACAGATTTTCAGTTTTATAAATCTATAATATAATGAAGGAGTTCAGTGTATTGATTTCAGTCTATGCACGTGAGCAGAGCGATTATTTAAGATCTGCCTTGCATAGTGTGTTTGAACAGACTGTGCCACCTACAGAAGTCGTATTGGTTGAAGATGGTCCATTGACAACTGAGCTGGAGGCTGTCATTACCGATTTTTGTGAGAAATATAACACTTTGAAAATAGTAAAGTTAGCGAAGAATATGGGGTTGGGCAATGCGCTGAATATAGGCTTATCCGCATGTACTTATGATTTGGTTGCACGTATGGATAGTGATGACCTATCGTTACCTAACCGGTTTGAAGCTCAATTAAAAGTATTTGAAGAAAATCCGGAAGTTTCTGTTGTAGGAGGATGGATTTCTGAATTTGATAATGATCCCCAAAGTATAATTTCATATCGGAAGCTTCCACAAACAGATAGAGAGCTTAGAAGAATGTGTCAGTTGAAAAATCCGTTGAATCATATGACAGTAATGTTTAGTAAAAAAGAAGTGCTTGATGCAGGAGGATACCAGCATTTTTACTTGTTTGAGGATTACTGGTTGTGGGCAAGAATGATAAAGAATGGGGTGAAATTGTATAATGTACAGGACGTGCTGGTCAATGTACGGGGCGGAAGTGCTATGTCTGCAAGACGCGGAGGATGGAAATATGCGAAAAGTGAAATACGGTTTCAAAGAAAAATATTGCAAATGGGCTTAATCAGTTTACATGTATTCTTAAGAAATGTATGTGTCCGTTTTTGTGTCCGTATGATGCCAAACGGTTTGAGGAGTTTGGTATACGAAAAAGTATTAAGGTAATTCTTTCAATTTTAAAAAATATGGGGTATAGTGAGGACTTCATTCCGGACGGAATGAATGCTTTTGAACGTAATGTAAAGCGAATAGGGGATTGCATTATTGCGGGAGTTTTATTATTAATATTTTCTCCATTGTTCTTAATCTGTTATCTGGTGGTGAAGCGTGAGGATGGCGGCCCGGCTATCTTCAAACAGGAGCGTGTCGGTCGTTTTGGCCGCCCGTTTTATATTTATAAGTTTCGCAGTATGCGACTGGATGCTGAATCTATGGGACCTCAGTTATATAAAGGCGGAAGAGATCCCAGGTTAACTAAAGTGGGTAAATTTTTACGCGAACACCATTTGGATGAGTTACCGCAACTTTGGAATGTCTTCTGTGGTGATATGGCTTTTATAGGCCCCCGTCCGGAACGTAAATTTTATATTGACCAAATAATGGAACATGATCCGCGTTACCGCTTTTTATATCAGATTCGTCCCGGGGTAACTTCGTATGCAACGCTTTATAACGGTTATACAGATACGATAGAAAAGATGTTACGTCGCTTACGTTATGACTTGTTTTATCTGCAACATCGCTCCTGGTGGTTTGATTTTAAAATATTAATAAAGACCTTTATCTGTATTGTTTTCGGTAAGAAATTCTAATAAATAACAGTAAAAATAAGATGAATAAATTCTTTTTAATTGTATTGCTGGCTTTTGTGATGACTGGTTGTCAGTCTTATAAAAAAGTACCCTATCTGCAGGATGCAGAGGCCGTATCGCATGGAGTTCAGAACGAACAGCTGTATGATGCGAAGATAATGCCTAAAGACTTGTTGACCATTGTGGTGTCATGTACCAGTCCTGAATTGGCAGCTCCTTTCAATCTGACAGTTGCTACACAGGGTAATGTTGCTTCGAACTATACAACCGCTCAGCCGGTTCTGCAGCAATATCTGGTGGATAATGAAGGAAAGATAAACTTCCCGGTATTGGGTGAACTCCATGTGGGAGGGTTGACAAAGAAGGCAACGGAACAAATGATTGTAGAAAAGTTGAAGCCTTATATAAAGGAAATTCCTATCGTGACTGTCCGCATGGTGAATTATAAGATTTCAGTGATCGGCGAAGTTGCCCGTCCCGGCACTTTTACTATCTCGAATGAGAAAGTAAACTTATTGGAAGCATTGGCCATGGCAGGAGATATGACCGTATATGGACTGCGTGATGACATTAAATTAATAAGGGAGGACGCTAACGGCAGACAGGAGATTGTAACCTTGGATTTGAACAAGGCAGAGACGATTCTTTCACCTTACTACTGGTTACAACAGAATGATATTATTTATGTCACTCCCAACAAGGCCAAGGCCCGTAATTCGGACATCGGAAGCAGTACCAGCCTGTGGTTCTCCGCCACTTCTATCCTGATTTCCATTGCCAGTCTATTGTATAACATTTTAAGATAATACCGGAACAATGAAAGAGGAACTACCAAACGAGAAACTGCGCGAAGCGGAGGATATGGAAATAGATATTAAGGAACTGCTTTTCAAATGCCTGATCCACTGGCCTTGGTTCGTAGGAACGGTGGTGGCTTGTTTGATTGCCGCCTATGTTTATTTGTATGTTGCTACTCCTGTATATAACATTTCGGCTACGGTTCTGATAAAGGATGATAAGAAAGGAGGAGCCTCAAATAATGTGGGCGGTTTGGATGAACTGGGCCTTAGCGGATTAATCACTTCTTCGCAAAGTATAGATAACGAAATAGAGGTGCTGCGTTCCAAGACGCTTGTAAAAGAAGTTGTCAATTATCTGAATCTCTATGTGACTTATAAGGATGAAGATCTCATCCCTTCGAAAGAGTTGTACAAGACTTCTCCGGTGCAGGTAAACATGACTCCGCAAGAAGCGGAAAAGCTGAAAAAAGACATTGTTGTTGAAATGGTGGTACAGCCACAGGGCAGTTTGGATGTGAACGTGAAAATGGATGATAGGGAAATTCAGAAACATTTCGAAAAGTTGCCTGCCATTCTTCCTACTGACCGGGGAACGATTTCTTTCTTTCAGGCTACTGATTCTATCCCTGTGGAGGGGGCTTCTTCAGTTCAGGGCGCACGGCATATCACAGCTACCATTAGCTGTCCCATGAATGTGGCAAGAGGATATTGTGGAAATTTAGTTATCGTACCTACCTCGCAAACGACTTCTGTGGTAACGGTTTCCTTGAAGAATTCCAGCTTGCGTCGCGGACAGGATTTTATCAATCAGTTGCTGGAGATGTATAATCGCAACACGAATAATGACAAGAATGAGATTGCGCAGAAAACGGCGGAGTTTATCGATGAACGCATTGGCATTATCTCAAAGGAACTGGGGAGCACGGAAGCTGACCTGGAAACTTTCAAGCGTGATGCGGGAATAACGGATTTGAGCAGTGACGCGCAAATCGCTTTATCCGGTAATGCCGAATATGAGAAGAAGCAGGTGGAAAACCGTACTCAGATCAGCCTGGTGGAGGATTTGAAGAGGTATTTAAGTCATAGTGAATATGAAGTGTTACCGAGCAATGTCGGCTTGAAGGACGCGGCCCTTGCCACGCAGATCGACCGTTATAATGAGATGCTCATTGAACGTAAGCGTCTGCTCCGCACTTCTACGGAGAGCAATCCGGCTATCGTCAATTTGGATACCAGTATCCGTGCGACGAAGGCGAATGTGCAGGCTACCATTGAAGGCACGCTCCAAGGGCTGTTTATAACCAAAGCTGATCTGGACCGCGAAGCCAAACGCTATATGCGTCGTATCAGTGACGCTCCGGGGCAGGAACGCCGGTATGTGAGTATAGCCCGTCAGCAGGAAATAAAGGCCGGATTGTACTTGATGTTGTTGCAGAAGCGTGAAGAGAATGCCATCATGCTGGCTGCCACTGCCAATAATGCGAAGATAATAGATGAAGCAATCGCTGATGATATTCCGGTATTTCCCAAGCGCGGTATTATTTATTTGGTTGCGTTGGTCTTGGGATTTGTGATCCCTGTTGCCGTTATCTTCCTGATTGACCTGACGAAGTTCAGGGTCGAAGGACATGCGGATGTGGAGAAACTGACGAGTGTTCCGATTGTGGGTGATATCCCATTGACTAATGAGAAGAACGCCAAAGACGGTTCTATCGCCGTATTCGAGAACCAGAATAACCTGATGAGCGAAACTTTCCGTAACATCCGGACGAATATCCAGTTTATGCTTCAGAATGACAGGAAAGTAATCCTTGTGACTTCAACGGTCAGCGGTGAAGGTAAATCTTTCACTTCGGCTAATCTGGCTATCAGCCTGTCTCTTTTGGGGAAGAAAGTTGTGATTGTAGGTCTTGATATCCGTAAGCCGGGATTGAACAAGGTTTTTAGTCTTTCGAGCAAGGAGAAAGGTATAACTCAATATCTGTCCAATCCGGAAATGGATCTGATGAGTCTTGTGCAACCGTCCGATGTGAATAAGAACCTGTTTATTCTTCCGGGCGGAACCGTTCCTCCTAATCCGACGGAATTGTTGGCTCGTGATGGCTTGGATAAAGCTATTGATATGCTCAAGAACAATTTTGATTATGTAATTCTGGATACAGCTCCTGTCGGTATGGTTACCGATACTTTATTGATAGGGCGTGTGGCTGATTTGTCGGTATACGTATGTCGTGCCGACTATACTCATAAAGCGGAATATACATTGATCAATGAGTTGTCTCATGAACAGAAGTTGCCTAATCTTTGTACTATTATTAATGGAGTAGACCTGAAGAAAAGAAAATATGGCTATTATTATGGCTATGGTAAGTATAGCAAACATTACGGCTATGGCAAACGGTATGGGTATGGCTATGGTTATGGGCAGGAAAAATAAAGATAAAACAGCTATGGGAGGCAGTGAAGTACTATTTCCCGTAGCTGTTTAGATATTTGAAGCTATGCTGGTTAGGAAACTATATAGTGATATATTTCTTGACCACACCCTCGCATCAGGATAATGACTGATGCAAATTTTCCACTATATCGACTGTCTGTGAAGATCGTTGATATTTTTTATAATTCTGCATATTCTTTTCGACAGTCAAAACAAGGACAGGCTTTATGAATCGAAGCACTAAGTTGATAATGCCCCAGGATTTGTGCTTTCGGATACTGATGCCTGAGTATAGTTAACAGATCGAGTAGTGTAAAACGCTGCGCCTGGGTCCTAGTGTCTGCCGGGTATCCATTTTCATCCAGTCCGCCTTCATAGCAAATGCCTATGCTGTGCCGGTTAAAGCCTCGCACATGCGCACCCGGCTCTGATACCGGACGGCAGTGATGAAGTTCTCCGTCCCTGGTGATATAAAAATGATATCCGATGTATTTGAAACCACGTTGCAAATGGCATTTGAGTAATTGTTCTTCTGTAAAGGGGATGTTGGCACGCGTAGCGCTGCAATGTACTACAATATATTGAATGCTTCGTGGCACATATTCTTCTTCTGAAGAAAATTCTTTTAACTCTTTCATCTTATTCGTTCGTTTAGATATGGGCTACACAAGAGGTTACCCCCAAGGCAGAGATGATTGAAGTGGCTACCGTGATAAAGATTTGTAAAATTTGTTTCCAAACTGATTTTTTCATGACTTTTGATTTTAAATAATTGAAAATAAAAATGAGATTATAAAAATAGAGTTGACTTGTGAGTTGCCAGCATTAAACCGGCAACTCTGTGAAGCATAAATATCGTGTTATTTTATATGCTCGGGTCCGGTGTTTGTCCTTTGTCTTCATCCGGATCAGGTACTACAACGTCGTCACCTTCACTTCCTTCACCTTTCTTTACTTGTGTATATTTCATTGCCTTACACATGTCCAGAAGCATGCTTCCCGGATGAAAACGGACACGGGAAATTTTGATACAGGTGGCCGCCTTGAATTTCTCTGCCGTTTCGCTGGCATTACCAGTAACAATCGTTACACGGAAACTCCCCATATCGCCAAGCAGGACGATATTACCCAATGACAACTGATTCTTCATTTCCAACAGAAACTCAGTAATACATCCTTTCAACTCACCGATAGAATAAGAGGAACGCTCTGATACACGACTGATAACTTCGTCTGTATCCACTCTGCGATTGCTACGAGCCATTGCATAAAACTTGGCCGGCTCTTGTGGCTTTAACGGATTTTTACGTTCTACCACGACATACTTCTGTGCCATAAATCTTTCTTTTTTAATTGATTCTTAATTCTTAAATCATATCTCTGTAATCGATTACACCGCAAAGATACCATATTGAGAATGGGTGATGAACGTCAGTGAACGTTATTGAACGGTGGTTATTTTATTTGACTAAATACTTGCTGAGGTATGTAAAAAACACTATCTTTATATCATTAATAACAGAATAAGTAGGATAAAATGGAAGAAGTAAAATTTTATGTGAGATGCTATGATAAGATTGAGTTGGCGAGAATGTATTTCCCGAATTTGAGTAATCCCGTATCTGTAGCAAAGCTCCGTCGTTGGATGCGTAATTGTATGCCCTTAATGGAGGAACTTATGGCAGGGGGGGTTTTTCCCCAAAAAAAAAAAATTATAGGTGGACTACGTGAAAATGTTCAGTGCGCGGGAAGTCAGGCTTATCGTACGTTATTTGGGGGAACCGGACGGATACGTTTTCATGCATGAACATGCGGATGTAAAATGACTGCTCTTTTAAATGAAAACGACCGCTTCTTTTCTTAATAAGGAGCGGTCGTTTTAGTGTAAACATACAGTCGTTTACGTTGAATTGACCGCTCGATTTATATAAGTCAAACGGTCGGTTGAAACAGGTCAGGCAGTCGTATTCTTTTTCATCCAGGCTATGCCGGGCACGTAGTCCTCCAGTTTTGTCATACTCGGGTCATGTCTGAAATAAAGTTCTTTTGTCGTACCGTTGCGGTGTTTGACAATATCTATCACTCCCAGTCCTTCAGTTGGATACGTACTTTTACGGTCTGTGTCACGTCCGGAAAGAGCAGGGCGTGAAAGCATCAATACCAGATCAGCGTCTTGTTCGATAGCTCCGCTTTCCCGCAGGTCGCTCAAACTAGGACGACTGTCAGGACGCCCTTCTACATTACGGTTTAATTGGCTGAGTAGTATGACGGGAATATTTAGTTCTTTTGCCAGCATTTTGGCTTTACGGCTGGCTTGGGCTACTTCCTGCTCGCGGTTGCGGTTGTTCCGATCACTTTTCATGTCACATAATTGCAGGTAGTCAATGATGACACCGTCGCATTCACCTTTGCTTTGTAGCAGTTTGGCGGAAGAACGAACGTAATCCATACTCACTGACGGGTTATCATCAATGTGAATAGGTAGACGGGACAACTCAGCTGCTGCTTCGTGCAGTTGCCTCTGTTCACTGGGTGTAAGTTGGCCGCTGCGTACATTGTCGGGGTTGACATTGGTGGTAGCAGCCAGTAACCAGCGGTCACCCAAACGTTCTCCTAGCATCTCGAGACTGAATATAGCTATGTGATAACCGGCAGAAGCGGCGGCACGCGCCAGGTGCAGGGCGAATGACGTTTTACCTACTGCAGGACGGGCAGCAATGACTACCTCGTCACCTGGTTGCCAGCCGCATGTCAGGCGATCAAGATCGGAGAATCCGGTAGGAAGCCCCGTTATACCATTCTTGTTGGAGCTGATGCGCGCTTCTATTTGTTTAATCGTATCATCCATCAGTTGTAACATGGAGCGTAGATGTTCGGTAGTTCCACATTCATTTTCCAGTCGGTCAAGGAGGGTATGAGCGTCTGCCAATGTATCGTCTATATCGGTGGTTTCGTCGGCAGCCAACGCCAGAAGCTTGTGGAATCCCAGAATCGTTTCACGACGGATATATTTCTGTTTAAGAATCCGTGCATGATATTCGAGGTGAGCACTGGAAGCTACACGCCCGCTGATGTGTGCCAGCGTGTAAGGTCCTCCGATGAATTCAAGTTTGCCGCGTCGGGCAAGTTCTTCTTTGACTGTTATGATATCTATTTTCTGTCCGTTGCGATACATACTTTGTAACGTAGCGTAAATCTCCAGATTTTTTTCATTATAAAAAGCTTCTGGTCGTAGTATATCTGCAATCAATGTGATTGCTTTGCTTTCAATCAGGCAACTGCCAAGTATGATTTCCTCAAGTTCGGCATCCTGTGGATTTATAATTTCACTCATTTTCTTTACTAATAATCATATTCATTCAGGAATGCTTTATCGGATAGATATGTACTAGCCTGCATACAGTACTTTGTATCTGTCAGATTGTCATAATATTCATCAATATTCTTCAAGCTCAGGCTGCGTTCGTGGGGAGACAATTTCTTCCATTCCCGGCGTGCCCGGCCGATATTGGTTTTCGGCTTTTGAGTTACTTCATGATATTTAGCCCAGAATACTTCGAAAGTAACTCCATTTGCTTCTTCGTGGGCATTCTCGCGACGTTTCTGTCCTACAAGCAGATCATAACTGGGGATACGTATGTGAGTGATATACGGATTAATAACTCTTTCTATAATCCCTTCTTCATACATTTTATTGAAGAAATATCGTGTCCGGCTACGTTTCCAACCAAATAATTTCGCCCAATGAGCAATGGATATGACCGATTCGCCCCGCCGACATTCAAAAGTGTAATGTTTCACAGTACATTCTGTTGTGCTGTAATTGACGTGAGTTAGCACGAGGATGAAGGCGTCGAAGTATCCTGTCGCACCTTTTGTCTTTTTCATTTGCTCCTCAAACAATACTTTAGGGAAAAGGAGATATCCCTTCTTTAGCATTTCTGCTGTTGATTTAATCATAAGTTTACTTATTTAATACATATAAAATATTTCAGTCGTCT
>OATH01000895.1_pt1 | contig 15573 bp, 10 predicted proteins | sample 1494971 | NCBI WGS metagenome assembly OATH01 (sample SAMEA2579949, study PRJEB22360) | human gut metagenome
TGGATAGTGTACTGACTATCATTCACCGCCTGATGCTTCATGAGAATATCGGGCTACCGCATCGCAAGCATCTGTATCAGATTATGGCGAATGAGCTGAAGATTCCCCATATAATGGTTTCTTCTATTTACATGGCAGTACAGGCAATCATTATCGTAGGATATATAATGTGTTTAGGTTACGGTTATTGGTATTTGACAGGTATAATTCTTTTGCTTTGTTTTTCTTATACCTGCTTTATGAAGAAGTATTTCGGATTGCACCAGTCTACGTGAGTAATACTGAAATGATGATTAGTAAAATAATGAAAGGCGATGGAAACTAAAATCTCCATCGCCTTTCGTCTTATTTTTGAAATATAAATCGTACCTTTGTCATATACCAATCAGGTTATAATAATAACATGGAACAGATGCGTAAACTGCCGATTGGCATACAGACTTTTGAGGAAATACGTAGGGATGGTTATCTCTATGTAGATAAGACGGCTATGGTTTATCAAATTGCAAATGTAGGTAAACCTTATTTCTTGAGCCGTCCCCGTCGTTTTGGCAAGAGTCTGCTTCTTTCTACCTTTGAAGCCTACTTTCAAGGACGCAAGGATCTGTTTCAAGGTTTGGCCATCGAACAGCTGGAAAAGGAATGGGAAGAATACCCGGTTTTGCACTTGGATTTGAATGCCCGGAAATATGAAGCTGCTGCTGACTTGACGGCTATGCTTAATCAGTATCTGGAGAAATGGGAGCTGCTCTATGGTCAGGAGAAGAAAGACCGTAGTCCGGAAGAGCGTTTTGCTTACGTGATAGAGCGGGCATGCACTCAGACAGGAAAGCAGGTTGTTGTGCTGATTGATGAGTATGACAAGCCATTGCTTCAAGCGGTCTTGGATGAGAACTTGCTGGATGAGTATCGGAAAACATTGAAAGCATTCTACGGTGTCTTGAAGAGCGCTGACCGTTATCTTCGTTTTGTTTTCCTGACCGGAGTGACCAAGTTTGCGCAAGTAAGTGTGTTCAGTGACTTGAACCAGCTGAATGATATCAGCATGAAGTCTCCTTACGCTGCTTTGTGTGGTATTACCAAAGAGGAGTTGGTGAAAACCTTTCTGCCGGAACTTGAGAGACTGGCTAAACGAAGAGGGATATCTTTACAAGAAGTGATTGATTTGATGGAACGTCAATATGATGGTTACCATTTTCATCCGGAAGGTGTAGGAATGTTCAATCCGTTCAGTGTATTGAATGCTTTTGATGCAGAAGAGATGGGGTACTATTGGTTTCAGACCGGCACACCTACTTACTTGGTTGACTTGCTGAAGCAGAGTGATTACGATATACGTCTATTGATAGATGGAGTGGAAGTGCTGGCTTCCGCTTTCTCTGAATATCGTGCGGAAACAAATAATCCTCTTCCGATGATTTATCAAAGTGGTTATTTGACCATAAAAGGGTATGATGATGATGTGAAGCTATACACTTTAGGCTTTCCAAATGATGAGGTTCGTTACGGCTTTCTGAATTTTTTGGTACCCTATTATACCAATGTATCCAATGATGAGACTGGTTTCCACATCGCTAAATTCATGCGTGAATTGAAGAGTGGGGATGTGGAGGCGTTTATGGAGCGTCTTAAGATATTCTTCTCCGGTATTCCGTACGAGTTGAGTGATGATACGGAACGTCATTATCAGGTTATTTTTCATGTAGTGTTTACTTTGCTGGGACAGTTCATCCGGTCCGAGGTTCGCAGCAGCCGTGGCCGTGCGGACGCAGTAGTTCATACCCCTACCGCTATTTATGTTTTTGAGTTCAAACTGGACGGTACAGCCGACGCAGCTCTGAAGCAAATAGATGAGAAAGGTTATCTGATTCCTTATACATTGGATGGCAGGAAATTAGTGAAAGTAGGTGTGAACTTCAGTAAAGAAACACGGAATATTGATGAATATATTGTCGTGGAGGAATAGGAACGAACAATCCTATATACGGAAAAGGCGATGGAGAATCAAATCTTCATCGCCTTTTCCATATTATAGTATTTCATTTTATTTCTTCATCCTCAGCACCCGTATTCCCGTCCACTTATTATTGTCTTTCAGCATTTGGGATAAGGGGACTTTGGAGACGACCACTTTCTTGTCGGTAGAGGAAGCGTGTACCAGCAGGAGTTTGCTATCCGCATAGAAAGCGATTCCCATGTGGGCTACATCCAGCCCCGGAGTGTTGGTGGTGATGGCTATGATATCGCCGTCTTTAATCCACGGGAGACCATCGGCGGGAAGTTTGGCTTTGGGAAGATAGTGAATTTCCTTGCCGGACAAGGATTGTTCAATCTTTTTCATTTTGGCTACGTTCTCCGGAGAATTTGCCAGCTGCTTGTAGAGTTGGGGGTGGGAAGACATGTAGGAGATGGACAACCGTTCGGTGTCGGGACTCATGGCGCCCGTTACATCCTGAAGGAAGCCGTTGCGTACGCCATTGTTTATCCAGTCGGCAATATAATGCAGGCGGGAAGTGTACCCGTCGATTTTACCGTCACGGTAACGGATTTTTTGCAGGTTATCGGCGAAAGCGCTTTCCGAGATGTCTCCGTCGGCCAATTTGGGGGTGAGTGTCTCTGCCAGCACATATTCCACCAGCGTGGTGCAGTCTACCTCATCGCAGTTGATGACGAGTTCTTCGGGACCATCTGCTTCCAGCGTATGGGCTACGTATGGCACATCCAGATACTTTATTCCATTGCTCAACATATCTTTCCCTCCCTGGGCAGAAACGGAAGTTACCATGGCTGCGGCGCAGAGGGCGCTGAACATAAATTTAGTCATTGTTTTCATTTTTCTCTCTTTTGATTATTATTGTTCTTGAACGTAAAAAGGATGCAGCAAATTTACTACATCCTTTTTATAAAAGCTTAATCCGGAGGGATTAAATTCAATATTGCCGGATTAAATATTTATAATCCTCCTTTTTATCGAACGGAACAAGGGTAAAACCGTATTCGATGGCATTCTCCTTGCCCGGACGAATCAGATAGGGTTCATGGGCTGTTGCACCCCAACTGTCGTCTCCACCGACACCCATCATGCGGTAATCAATGAATAAATCGACCATCTTTTCCGGCAGAGGGTCGGTGAGATGGCGGTGATGGGTCTTTTCGGTACGCGGAGCGCCGTTGTCAATCGTATCGCCGCTGTCCATACTTTCCAGGGGATAGTTGGAGGCGTTCAGCTCAAAGGTGCGGTCGGCGATGAGCAGCAGGCCCCGTTGCGTCTTATCGGTAAAGGCACACCAATAGATATCTGTGCGATGGTTGTTCTCTTGTGGGCGGACATACGGCTCGTACATGTTCTTGACCGGGATGGCATACTCTCCGATGAACTGGGAGGTACGGCGGTCTCGGTAATTCTCTTTCGGACCGCGACCGTAGTAGGTCAAGTCTGTAAAGCTTTCCGGCAACTGCATCCGCAGGCCTACACGCGGTATCATCGGAGCTTGGTCTCCTTCGGCCATGAACCGGTTGTCTACCTTGATGACTCCGCTGGCATATATCTTATAGGTGATGTCCCAACGGGCGTCTGTCTGCGGAAAACGGTAGGTCACCTTTACTGTCGTGGCATTGCTGCCCGGAGTCACTTGGAAACTTTCGGCTTTTGGTTCCTGGTAGCTTGCCTCTTTCCAGGCTTTGAGGCGGACGGGGAGGTTGGCTCCATAATCATTGTCCGTCGGTGCACGCCAGAAGAATGGCCGGGGACCCTGACCGTTCAGTATGTACTCGTGTTTCTTGTACAAATAGGAGGTGAGCAGGCCGCTTTGCTTGTCGAAGGTGGCTTTGAAGTCGGGACCGGAGAACGCCACCAAATTTCCCTCTTCCTTAGAAGTGGCGGGCTGCTGTGCCGTAGCCTCTTTCTTGTAGAAAGTATGGACGTAGGTCTGTTCGCGTGCAATGACCGTGCCGGCCGGGAGGAAAGGTTCTGCCGTCTTGATGGCTGCATAGAACTCGATGCGTACATCTCCCGTTGTCTGTTTCTCTTTGGGGATGCCGTTCAGAAAGCCGGTGGTTACCGTCTTGCCCGGTGCGGCATGGATATTTTCAATCTTGCCACGGTAGACTTCCTTTCCGTGGTCGCGTATGATGTAGTAGAAGTCGTACTTGTCGAGATTGGTGAAGGAGAAATCATTGCGGATTTTCACGGTAGAAGTCTGCTTGTCGAAGTCGAGGAACTTGATGTTCTGGTAGACCTTCCCCATCTCTTCCGTCTGCGGCTTGACACTGCGGTCGGGATATACCACGCCGTTGATGCAGAAATTGCCATCGGAGGGGGTACCGTTCTCGCCATAGTCGCCGCCATAGGCCCAGTATTTGCGCCCGTCGTCTGTCTTGGCGGCAAAGCCCTGGTCTACCCAATCCCAGACACAGCCACCCTGGAGGATGGGATATTTTTCGATGATGTCCCAATACTCCTGGAAGTTGCCGAGGCTGTTGCCCATGGCATGGGCATACTCGCAAAGAATGAGGGGACGCGTCATCTCCTTGTTCCGAGCATACTTTTCCAGATAGGAAGGGGAAGCGTACATCGGGCAGTAGATGTCCGTATTCCATTCCAACAGTGCGCGTTCATACTGGATGGGGCGGCTGTCGAGCGTCTTCAAGGTGTTGTAGGTAACGTAGAAATTCAATCCGTTTCCGGCTTCGTTGCCCAGCGACCAGATGATGACTGACGGATGGTTCTTGTCCCGTTCGTACATATTCATGGTACGGTCGAGGTGGGCATTCATGAAGAGCGGATTGTTTCCCAGCGTGCCGCCTACACGCAGGTCGTAACCCATGCCGTGGCTTTCGATATTGGCTTCGTCGATGACGTAGATACCATATTCGTCACAGAGTTCGTAGAAACGTTCCTGCTGGGGATAATGGCAAGTGCGTACGGTATTGACATTGTATCTCTTCCAAAGCTCGAAGTCTTTCTTCATCAGTTCTTCGGAGACATAGTGACCGGTATTCTCGTTGTGTTCGTGATAGTTCACGCCTTTCACGAGGATAGGTTGTCCGTTTACCAACAGTTGTTTGTCCTTGATTTCCACTGTGCGGAATCCTACTTTGCAGCTTGTCGCTTCAATCACATCTCCATTCGGGCGCTTTAGGCTGATGACGAGGGTATAGAGGTTGGGCGTTTCGGCTGTCCATTGCAGGGGTTCCTGGATGGTCTTCTTGGTGAATTCCACTTCCGTTTGGTCACCGCTGACCTGAGTAGAGGACTGGGCTATCTGCTGGTCGTTCTTGTCCAGCAGGCGGTAACCAACGACAAATGGGGAATTTTGTCCGCTTTCATTGGTAAACTGCACCTTTACCTTGAGGATACCATTCCGGTAGTTCTCATCCAAAGGAGACTCCACCTTGAAGTCCGTGAGATGGATTTGAGGCTGGGCATATAAGTAAATGTCCCGTTCGATACCACTGATGCGCCAGAAGTCCTGGCATTCCAGATAGTTGGCATCGGAAAAGCGGTGTATCTGAATGGCAATGACATTCTTCCCTTTCTTGGCAATGGCGCTGACGTTGAAACGCGCCGGAGTCTTTGCATCTTTACTCATGCCTACAAACTTGCCGTTGAGGTAGTAGAAGGCTGCCCCGCGTACGCCGTCGGCACTCAGGAAAATTTCCTTATCGTCCCAGTCTCCCGGAAGAGTGAACTCGCGGCGGTAGGTGCCGGTGGGATTCCATTCTTGGGGAACGTATGGAGGATTGGGCTTGTCCCAATAAGGAGGATAGCCCGAAGAACAGAATTCATAAGGCTGGTTCACATAGATGGGCGTACCGAATCCCTGCAACTCCCAGTTTCCGGGTACATTGATGTCCGGCCAGCGGCTGGCGTCCACACGGTCCATCATGAAGTCCGTGGGGCGGTCGGCGAAGGTTTCCACGTAATGGAATTTCCATTTCCCGTTAAGGGACAAGCGGAAGGTTCCGTTCTTGCGGTCATTGATGACGGCATCAGCCTCCGTGACGTAGGAGGTGAACGTGCTGCGGGCAGGCTCCCGGTTGATGCTTGTCAGCTTGGGGTTGGTAATCTCTTCGTAGCGATTGTTCTCCTGAGCAGTCAGGGCAAAGGGAAACGCTGCGAGGCAAGTGAGTAAAAAATACTTTTTATTCATAATTGCTTTTATTTCTTTGTGGTAGGTTCAGAGACCGGGAATACGAGCCCTTCACGCAACCACTTCTCCAGTTCTTCCGTCCATTGACGCTTGTAGGTGAAGTTGTCCCGGAATCCCCAGCCATGTCCGCCGGTAGGGTAGGCATGCAGGCTGGCAGGCACTTTGTGGTCACGCAAGGCGAGGAAATAGCCAATGCCGTTGATGGGTGGCACTGCGTCGTCGTCCGAAGAAAGCATGATAAAAGCCTGCGGAGTGCGTGGGGATACTTGTCTTTCGAGGGAGTATTTTTGTTCCAGCTCCTGAGATGGATTTTCTCCGATAAGGTTCTTACGGGAACCTCCATGGGTAACGCCTTTCTGCATGGAAATCACCGGATAGAACAAGATCTGGAAGTCGGGACGGGTCTTGTCACTGCTGTATAGTGTGGCAAGCGAAGCTGCCAGATGGCCGCCGGCAGAAGCGCCCATGATGCCTACACGCTGAGGATTGACACCCCATTCGGCGGCATGTTCGCGTACCATGCGGATGGCTTGTTCGGCATCGGAAAGGGGCACTTCATGGTGCCCGTTGGGCATACGGTATTTCAGTACTGCATAGGTGATGCCTTGTGTGTTGAACCAGGGAGCCATGTCGTGTCCCTCGTGCTTCATGGCCAGCCCCCCGTAGCCGCCTCCCGGACACATGATGATGGCCATGCCGTTGGGGTGGGAGGCAGGGTACACCGTAAGGGTAGGGGTGGTGACATCGGACACCCATTCGTTGTTATGGTTCTGTCCGGAATTGGTCAGTTCGTTGTTATTGGGGGCACCGTTGGGCCATAGGGGCAGCTCAACGGGCTTTTGTGCAGATAACATGGTCGCTGCAAATAGAAAAGATAAAAGTAGAATCTTTTTCATGTTCTTGGTATTTAAAAGTTATTTGGTTTTCATGGAAGCTTTGATGAGGTAGAATATCAGAATGGCATAAGCACCCAGCGCCAGCACTTCGGACCAGGTGTTCTGTAACCATGCATCGTTTACGAGGTTGATTCCTCCGAAACGCATGGCAGCACTTGCCACACCCATCAATGCACCGCCGGCAATGAAACCGGAGGCAAGCAGGGTACCTTTCTCCCCGCGTTCGGCATTGAGAGCGGCATCCTTGCTGCGGCTGGTCACGTACCAGTTGATGGCACCGCCCACTACCAACGGGACATTCAGTTCCAATGGGATGAACATACCCAATGCAAATGCCAGTGCGGGAATCTTGCAGAAATTGAGGATGACGGCCAGCACTGCACCGATACCGTAGAGCGGCCAGGGCGCACCCACACCGTTCATCAGAGGTTCGATAACGGCCGCCATGGCATTGGCTTGCGGAGCGGCCAGCTGTCCGCTGGTGAAACCGTATGTCTTGTTTAGGATAATCATTACACCACCTACGGTAGCGGCAGAAACGATGGTTCCGAGGAACTTCCAGGTCTCCTGCTTGGCAGGCGTGCTACCCAGCCAGTAACCGATTTTCAAGTCTGTGATGAAGCCTCCCGCCATGGACAGTGCCGTACATACAACACCGCCCATCACCAGTGCCGCAACCATCCCTTCGGGACCTTTCAGCCCTACGGCTACCATGACTACGGAGGATTAATGTCATCAGCGTCATTCCGGATACGGGGTTTGTGCCCACAATCGCAATGGCATTGGCTGCCACGGTGGTGAACAGGAAAGCGATACCTGCAACAAGCAGGATAGCTACAATGGTATGTGTCAAGTTGCCCTGCATCACATCGAAGTAGAAGAAGAGAACAACCAGCAGCAGCGTGATGATGGAACCGATGGCGATAATCTTCATAGAGATGTCCCGCTGTGTGCGTTTCACACTGGCTTCCACGTTGGACTTACCTCCCATTTCCTTGGCAGCCAGTCCTACGGCACTCTTGATGATGCCCCAAGACTTGATAATGCCGATGATACCTGCCATGGCAATGCCACCGATACCGATGCTCTTGGCATAGTATTTGAAGATTTCTTCCGGAGCCATAGCGCCTATGGTTGCCGTGATTTCGGGGTTCCATTGGTTCAGTACGGAATCTCCCCAAATCATGGACATACCGGGGATGATAATCCACCATACGGCCAGTGAGCCGGCACAGATGATGGACGCGTATTTCAGTCCCACAATATAACCCAGACCGAGCACGGCAGCACCCGTATTAACCTTGAATACCAGCTTGGCTTTCTCGGCCAGCATTTCGCCGAAGCCGCATACGCGGGTAGTGAAATTCTCGTTCCACCAGCCGAAGGTTGCCACGATGAAGTCGTATAGACCTCCGATAATACCAGCCATGAGTAATGGTTTTGCCTGGCTGCCGCCCTTTTCACCGGAGACGAGCACTTGTGTGGTGGCTGTCGCCTCGGGGAAGGGATACTTGCCGTGCATGTCGCTCACGAAATATTTGCGGAAGGGGATAAGGAAGAGAATACCCAGCACACCTCCCAGCAGGGAACTGATAAAGACTTGTGCAAAGGTGACGGTGATTTCTTTCGGATAGGTCTCTTGGAGAATATAGAGTGCCGGAAGGGTGAAGATGGCACCTGCCACGATGACGCCCGAGCTGGCACCGATAGACTGGATAATGACGTTTTCGCCCAATGCGTTTTTGCGTTTGGCGGCACCCGATACGCCGACGGCAATGATGGCGATGGGGATGGCGGCTTCGAATACTTGTCCCACCTTCAGCCCCAGATAGGCGGCTGCGGCCGAAAAGAGGATGGCCATCAGAATACCCCATGTCACCGACCAGGCATTTACTTCTGAATACTTCTTATCCGGGCTCATCAGAGGGTTGTACACTTCTCCCGGTTTCAATTCACGGAACGCATTTTCCGGTAGTCCGGTAATAGGTTCTTCTTCTTGTTTCATAGGTTTTGTAGTTTTATGTTTTTCTTTAATAGACTTCAAAGATAGTGCAAACCGAATGCTGGATAAAATGAGCAAGCTCATTATTATTCTGCTGAGGTGCAGCCTATCTTCGCATTTTAGGCAAAGAAAGCAAAAAAAAAGGAGATTTAAAAAAATCTCCTTAATTCTGTATGGTAAAATGCTTATTTGGCATCTTTAGCGGTCATGTCCCCTTCGATAAATAATCGCATGATTTCCGTTTTGGCATTGGTGCGCAGGGTAATGGATTTCTTGAAGTGTCCGGGGTATCTTCCGGTTCCATTATAAGTTACTTTCACTGTTCCAGTCTTTCCCGGTGCTATCGGTTCTTGTGAATATTCGGGAACGGTACATCCGCAGGAAGCTACAGCCTGATGGATGACAAGCGGAGCATCGCCTACGTTCGTAAACTTAAAGGTGTAGCTGACCACAGGACTGTTTTCGGAGAATGTGCCGAAGTTGTGGGTGGTCTGTTCGAATTTGATGTCTGCCTTTCCTTGTGCATAGGCATAACCGATGCTCATAACCAGCAGCATCATATAAAAAACGACTTTCTTCATGTTCTTATCTTTTTTATATTTCAACGGCGCAAAGGTAACCCATTTTCATTAAAATAATGCCTATGGCGTGCGAAATTGTATTAAATCGGGCTCAAAAGGTCTCTGTACGAATGATAAGCAGGGAAAAATAGGGGAAGCGGATGGTCGCTATCCGCTTGCTGTCATTGATATACTTCTCTTCCGGAGTGCCTACATTCTCAAAATAGTGATACCGGTATTCGGGATGCAGGCAGATGCAGCGGTGAATCTCATCGGTGCATCTGGACAGCTTCATGATGACAACCGCACTGTTTTCGCTTGTCAGTTTCTCTATCTCTTCTGTCGTAGTAATGCCGGGTATCACCGTCAGCCGCTCTTCCTGGCTGGCCACATGGAGCCCGCCCAGTGCGCCGGCGGCAATGAAGGCAGGGATACCGGGGATGTGCTTCACGGGGATGCCGTCTGCCTGCAGTTTGTCATATACATAATGTATGGAAGAGTAGAATCCGGCATCTCCTTCGGCAACGATACAGACCTTCTTTCCTTGTTGCCGGAGGGTGGAGCTCTCCATATAGACCTCGTCGTAGGCGCTCAGGGCTTTTTCGCGCTGTTTGCTCATGGGGAGTGGAAAGCGGTGCACCGTGTTTTCCGGAATGTCGAGTTGCAATAGGATGTCGGCTGCGCGTGAAACTCTGTTTCCATCTTTGGCCAGTGTCTCGGGACAGAATATACAGTCGGCTGTCTGCAGGGCTTTCAAGCCTTTTACGGTAATCAGTTCCGGTTCGCCGGGACCGAGAGATACAAATATGACGGGGAACATTTGCATGAAGACATTAAAGGTTAAAAATTAAAGAACAGCAAAACGGCTACAAAAGTGGGGAAATAATCAGTAGCAAACAAGATATTCGCTATCTTTGTTATTTACTAAAACAATCTGTTTTTTATGGATTATCAACTGAACACCCGCTTGAATGGCAACATAGCCATGACTTCCAGCTACCATGAGCGTGCGTCGCTGCAACGTGACAAGACTCTGTATAAATTCATTTGGGTACAGAGCGGTACGCTGACTCTGGAAATAGACCATATCCCCATGCGCCTGGAAAAGGATGAAATCGTGACCTTGACCCCGTTGCATCACCTGGAGGTAAAAGAGGTGGACGGTGAATACCTGACGTTTGTATTCAACAGCAATTTTTATTGCATCTATGGACATGACAACGAGGTCTCTTGCAATGGATTCCTTTTTTATGGCTCTTCCAAGGTGATGAAACTGGCACTTTCTGCCGGGCAGTCTTCCAACTTGCATGACATAGTCCGCATTTTCCGGCAGGAATCGGTCATCCATGACAACTTGCAGGAGGAGATGCTGCGGATTGTCTTGAAACGTTTCATCATTACCTGCACACGCATTGCGCGCCAGCGTTTTGGGGTGGGGCAGGAGAAGGAAAAGACGTTTGACATCATCCGGCAGTATTACGTATTAGTGGACCGGCATTTCAAGGAGAAGAAGCAGGTGCAGGATTATGCCGATATTCTTTGCCGTTCTCCCAAGACACTTTCCAATCTGTTCTCGACCTGCGGGTTGCCTTCCCCTTTACGGGTGATTCATGACCGCATTGAGGCAGAAGCCATGAGATTGCTGCTGTATACCCACAAAAGCGCTAAGGAAATCAGCTCCATTCTGGGCTTCGAAGACTTGTCCGCGTTCAGCCGTTTTTTCAAGAAAATGACCGGCGAGAGTGTCTCGGACTACCGGAAAAGAGTGAAACGGGAATAATTGCCAACTGTTGCGGAATAATTGCCATTTCGTACGTGGTGGAAAACAAGGAACTTTGCAAAAACAAAAATCAAGTCATATTACTGAAACCATTTAAAAAGTAGAACAAAGATGAAAACGAAATTGCAAAACTTGTTTATGGCTGCGTTGACGCTGGCCGCTTCCACTCAAAAGTTGGGTGTTAATTTGATTCGTGTAGCCATCCTGGTTATTTTCGTATGGATTGGTGGGTTGAAATTCTGGAATTATGAGGCTGAAGGGATTGTCCCTTTTGTGGCGAACAGCCCGTTCATGAGCTTCTTTTATACAAAGAGTGCCCCGGAGTACAAGGAGTATAAGCTGAAAGAGGGCGAGTTCAATGAGGCGAAACATCAGTGGCACGTGGAGAACAATACGTATGGTTTCTCTCACGGTCTGGGCATTCTGATTATGACCATCGGCATTCTGACATTTCTGGGGATATTCTCTCCGAAAATCGGACTGGCGGGAGCTGCACTGGCCATTGTCATGACAATAGGTACCCTCTCTTTCCTGGTGACAACCCCTGAGGTGTGGGTGCCCGACTTGGGAAGCGGGGAGCACGGCTTTCCGTTGCTGACGGGGGCAGGGCGCTTGGTCATCAAGGATACGGCCATTCTTGCCGGTGCCATTGTCGTACTGTCTGACAGTGCAAAAAGAGTATTGAACCAATTAAGGAAATAGACGTATGAAACAGTATGATGTCATTATCATCGGATTCGGCAAAGGCGGAAAGACATTGGCTGCCGAGTTGGCAAAACGGAAGCTGGACGTTGCCGTAGTGGAGCGTTCGGAAAAGATGTACGGAGGGACATGTATCAATATCGGTTGCATTCCCACAAAAACATTGGTGCATGCGGCAAAGCATGCGGACAAAGACGCTTCTTGGGAGGTCAAGAAGGCATACTATCGTCAGTCCATTGCAAGGAAGGAAGAGGTCGTCTCTTTCCTGCGTCAGAAGAACTATCACAATCTGGCCGACAATCCTCATATAACGGTCTATACGGGTATCGGCTCCTTTGCAGGTCCGGATGTGGTGGAAGTTGGGATGGTGGAAGGGACATTACAATTGCAAGCTCCCCGGATATTCATCAATACGGGTGCCGAAACCGTCATTCCACCGATAGAGGGGATACAAGGTAACCCACGGGTATATACCAGCACCTCCATTATGGAACTGACTGAGCTGCCGGCACAGCTCGTCATTGTAGGTGGGGGATACATCGGACTGGAATTTGCTTCCATGTATGCTTCATTCGGTTCGCAAGTCACGGTGCTCGAGGGCTCTTCCGAACTGATATCCCGGGAGGACCGGGACATTGCGGACAGTGTCCGGGAGGTATTGGAACAGAAAGGAATCGTTTTCAGGCTGAATGCACGCGTGCAGTCCGTGAAAGACTCTGACGTCATTTACCGGGATGCGGTCACGGGAGAGGAACATCAGTTGCAGGCTGATGCCATCCTGCTGGCTACCGGACGGCGTCCGAATACGGCAGGCTTGAATCTGCCGGCGGCAGGTGTAGAGGTGAATGAGCGCGGAGCCATTGTGGTGGACGACTATTTGCAGACTACCAACCCCAAGATACATGCTATCGGTGATGTAAAGGGCGGTTTGCAGTTCACCTATATTTCTTTGGATGATTACCGCATCCTGCGCGAAGACCTTTTCGGGGCAGGAGAACGCAAGGTGTCCGACCGTGACCCGGTGAGTTATTCGGTATTCATCGACCCGCCGCTTTCACGCATCGGGCTGAGCGAAGCGGAAGCACGCAAGAAGGGATTGAATATAAAGGTCAACAAGCTGCCGGTAGCCGCCATTCCGCGTGCCAGGATTTTGGGCGATACGAACGGACTCTTCAAGGTGGTGGTGGACGCCGATACGGACAAGATAGTGGGATGTACGCTGTTTGGTCCGGAATCGAGCGAGGTCATCAACCTGGTAGCAATGGCTATGAAGACCGGGCAGGAATATACCTTCCTCCGTGATTTTGTCTTTACACATCCCAGCATGAGTGAAGCACTGAATGACTTGATGGGCTTTTAAAGATTATTTAGGCACAATATCCGTCAATTTGCAGGAAGAGCATTTGCGTATCTCCCCAAAAATGACGAATATTGTGCCCGAATTCTATAAACCCCAATAGTCATGACCCGGATATCTGCCATAGGCATTGCACTGCTGTGCATTTTATGCGTAACCTCTTGCGGCTTAAAATCAAGACAGACTACTACCGAATCTTCTTCCGAAACGGGCTATTCTCCGGTTACGACAGACACGGCAGCTACCATTGTACCGTGCTATGCCAAAGGCTATACGGTGAAGTACTTGCCGGACCATGTCCGTCTGGTGGATATACACGACCCTCAAAAAGAAAGCAGCAGCACTTTCCACTATGCGCTGGTACCGAAAGGCATAAAGCCTGTCGGCATACCGAGCGACTATACGGTGATTGAAACGCCGGTAGAGCACGTCATGTGTATGACATCCCTGCAACTTTCCAACTTCATCCGTCTGGATGCCTGCGATTATGTGGTGGGCATCACCAGTACGCGCCATCTCTTCAACAAGGAGATGAACGACCGTTTGAAGTCCGGCGAGACCGTGAAGATTGGTATCGAAGGGAACTTTGATAATGAAGTGATAATGAGCATGAATCCGGATGTTATCTTTATCTCTCCTTTCAAGCGGGGTGGATATGATGCCATGCGGGAAATCGGTATTCCACTGGTTCCCCATTTGGGGTACAAGGAGATGACCCCGTTGGGGCAGGCCGAATGGATAAAATTCATCGGCATGTTCATTGGCCGGGAAGTGGAGGCGAATGAAAAGTTTGCTGCGATAGAGAAGCGCTATAACGAATTGAAGGAGCTGGCTGCCAACGTGAAGAAGCGTCCGGTGGTATTCAGCGGCGAGATACGGGGAGGCAACTGGTATGCAGTGGGAGGAAAGAGCTTTCTTGCCGAACTGTTCCGTGATGCCGGTGCGGATTATTTCTTGAAAGACGATCCCCGTTCGGGAGGTGTCACGCTGGATTTTGAAACCGTATATAGCCAGGCGGAGAGTGCCGACTATTGGCGCATTGTCAACAGCTATGACGGGACATTCACGTATGATGCCTTGAAGTCCCTCGACCCGCGTTATGCCGATTTCCGTGCGTTTCGTGAGAAGGGAGTGGTATACTGCAACATGCGTGAGAAACCCTTCTACGAAAGTATGCCCATGCAGCCCGAAATTGTATTGGAAGACTTGATACATGCTTTCCATCCCGATTTGTTGCCTGACTATAAACCGACTTACTACGAACTGCTGAAATGATAAAAAGACCCGTACTTCCGTTGATGTTGCTGACACTGGCATCTATCTTTCTTTTTTTCCTGCTGAACCTGCTTTTGGGGTCGGTTCACATTCCTCTGCGCTCCGTGTGGAACATATTGTGGGGAAATACGGATGAATCCGTTATTTGGCAGAATATTATCTGGAAGTCCCGCGTGCCCCAAGCGTTGACGGCATTGGTGGCGGGAGCAGGGCTGTCAGTCAGCGGTCTGCAGATGCAGACGGTGTTCCGCAATCCGCTGGCAGGGCCTTCGGTATTGGGCATCAGTTCAGGTGCCAGCCTGGGTGTGGCTTGTGTGGTATTGCTGTCCGGGGCGATGGGCGGTGTGGCATTGAGCCGTTTGGGGTATATGGGCGAGGTTGCCTTGTCGGTTGCCGCCATTATCGGTGCGCTGGCTGTGATGGCGCTCATTGTCTATGTCTCCCAGAAGGTGAAGGGCAACGTGACGCTGCTGATAATCGGTGTGATGATAGGCTATGTGGCAAGTGCCGTCATCGGCGTATTGAAATATTTCAGTGTGGAGGAAGATATACGTGCATATGTCATTTGGGGATTGGGTAGCTTTGCCCGTGTTTCGGGCGACCAGATGGTGCTGTTTGTCTGCATCATGGCTGTGCTGCTTCCGTTGTCCTTCCTGCTGATAAAGACGATGAATCTGTTGCTGCTGGGCGATGGCTATGCACGCAATCTGGGACTGAACATCAAGCGGGCACGCCTGCTGGTTATCTCATGCTCCGGCGTGCTGGTGGCTATTGTAACGGCCTATTGCGGTCCGATTATGTTTATCGGATTGGCGGTTCCCCATCTGTGCCGGGCCCTCTTCACATCCC
>OATH01000899.1_pt1 | contig 15496 bp, 10 predicted proteins | sample 1494971 | NCBI WGS metagenome assembly OATH01 (sample SAMEA2579949, study PRJEB22360) | human gut metagenome
TTCGTCTCGTCCGCCTCGTAGTCGAAGAAGTCGAAGTCGGCAGTCTTCTCGTGCAACGCGGCATCGGTGACGGCGACGCCGACCATGGTGCCGGTGAATTCGCCGTACTTGCAGTATTCGTCGGAGAAGGTGGTGGTGTCGAAGTCGGGTCCGATCTTGGTCCACGCTTCGCCGTCGTAGCTCCACTCGAACCAGGTGCGGCGGCCTTCGATGGTGAGACGGAAGTAGATCGGTCTGTCCTCCACGGCCACACGGGTGTCGAGCATCTCCGTCTTCTCGCCGTTCTCGAGGCGCACGATGGAGATCGCGGGGCCGCCGAGCGTTTCGGAGTAGTACTTGCGCAGGAAGATGTTGTTCATGTTGTCGTAGTAGATGGTCAGGCCCGCGGAATGCTGGTAGACCTCCGGCTCGAACTCCATCTTCGTGGTGACGGTGGCGTACACGCTGGTGAGTTTGCGTGCGACCAGGCTCGTGCGGTTGAGCGATGCCAGCGATTCCTCGCCGCGGATGCGCAGCCAGCCGGGGCGTTCCGTCACGTTGGCGAAGGTGGTCGGCATCTGACGCGGCGAATAGTACCAGTTGCCGATCGCGCCGCCGTCGAAGTCGTCGTGCCGCGGAAACTCCGGCATCGGCACATCCGGCAGATCCGGCTCCTCGACCTCGAGTTTGGCCAGGTTGGAGCCGTCCGCCATGCGCAGCCAGCCGTCGTCCGTCCACGTCATCTTCTGGATGGCGGTCTCACGGCCGAGCGTGCAGCGCAGTTCCGGCACGAACGGCCGGCTGCACGCCATAGGAGTAGCCACGCCATTCGAAGTCGAAGTTGTGGGTGATGAACTGGTCGTCATGCGCGTACTCGCGTACGATGTCGGCCTGCCACTGCAGGAATGCGCGTACCTGGTCGCGGCGGAATTTGTCGAACTCGCCGCCAAGCGACTCGTTGATGGTGGCGGTTACATCGGGGAAATCATCCCAGGAGTCGATGCGGTTGGACCAGTAATCGAGGCCGAAATGACTGTTCAGTTCGTCCAGATCGCCATGGAACTTCTCACGCAGATACTTAACGAACAGGCGCTGCATGTCCTCGGAGACGGAATCGTAGTATTTCGTCTCGTTGTCCACCTGATAGCCGATGACGGCCGGATGGTCGGCAACATGGGCGATGAGCCTGCGGATCACACGCTCGCCGTAGAAGCGGTAGGTGGCGTTGACGATGTCCATGATCTGGCGCGCGCCATACTTGCCCTGTCCGTTCGGCGTGACCGCGAGCACGCTCGGGTCGAGCTTGACGAGCCAGCTGGGCACCGCGTAGGTCGGCGTGCCGACGATGACGTCGATGCCGGCACGCTGCGCGGCGTCGAGCGCGCGGTCCACGTAGGTGAAGTCGAACACACCCGGCTGCGGTTCGCGGTGCTCCATGTGGATTCGGCGATGCGGATGACGTTCAGTCCCGCAGCCTTCACATCGCCATGTCCTCATCGATGCGGTCAATGCCCTTCATCATGAGATATTCGTCGTAATATGCGGCGCCGAACAGAATGTGGTCTGCCTCGTAACGGCCCATGAATCCTCCATCGTCCTCGTTGACTTTTATATCTAACAGTCATTAGATAGGGGAACAGCATGCCGTCCGAATCGCTGCCGGGTAATCCCGACTCGGCGAAGTCTGCAGGCGTGCCCTGCTGGTCGTAGTCATCGGTGACCAGCAACGACAGCAGCCGCTCCTTGTTGCCGATGTAGTGCAGCAGGCCGGGCTGACTCATACCGATGGCGTCGGCGATGTCCTTGAGCGACGTGCCGTAGTACCCCTTCTCGCCAATCAGCCTGCCCGCCGCCGCGATGATTTCGGCTTTGCGCTCCTGCGGCGATTTGCGGATGCGTTTCTTCCCCTCGTTACCCATACGCAACAGCGTACCAACGGAACCCTATGCCTGGAAGACGTCCGGATGCTTCGGATCGCCCGGCTCGTCGGCGAGAACGCCCTCGAGTCCCAGGAACTCCTGCCAGAATTCGAGCGAATTGCCGTATGGGATGGCCTGGCTTCCGCGTGCCTGCAGGTTCGCCTTGGCCTCGAACACGTCCTCCTCGCGGATGCCGTCGAAGTAGCTTTCCAGTCGGTCGAGATTCGTCGGATCGTAGAACAGCGAGCCGATGATTTCAGTAAGCCGCTCGGCGCGGGCCACCGGCAGCGAATCCCAGTGGCGGAATTCGATGAAGTTCTTCAAACGCACGTCGTTGAAGTGCGTGGAGATCACATGGTTGATCTCGTACGCGTTGAGCTCGCGGTCCGGGTACACGTCGTTCGCGTTCTCGTAGAACGCCGGATGGTGCAGATCGGTGCCGGGCACCGCCAGCGCCTCGGGCGTGTGCGTCAGGTCGGCGAACATCATCGGCGTGGACAGCACATCCACCGCGTAATCCTCCCAGCCGAAACGCGGATCGAACAGGCCAGGAATGACGTTCGTGCGCTGGAAATCGAGATAATCCCACATGCGCTGGCGTAGCAGCGGATAAGGATTCTCCCCACCTTCGAAATACGGAGTGTTGCGGAAGAACCATGCCAGAATCGGGCCGACGATCGTGCCGAGACGCAGCTTGGTGATAGCGTCCTTTTCCGAAACGTAGTCGATGCTGACCTGCGTCGAAGCGGAGCATCGCATCATGCACGGACCGAATTGGCCGACGCGGCCGAGATAGGCGGTCATCGCCTTGTAACGATCCTTCGGATTCACGGGAATGTCGGCGTAGCTGGATTTCGGCTGGTAGCCGTAATTCACCAGTCGGAAGCCGAGCTCGCCGAGAATCGGGTCGACCTCCCTGCGGAACGTGCCGTAGATCCGGGAAAGCTCCTCCGGCTTGTGCAGGATGCCCATCGACGTCTCCAATTGTCCGCCTGGTTCCAGCGAAACGGAGATGCCTTCTCGCGCGAGACCGACCAGACGTCCGTTCTCCCAGTATTCCTTGTTTTCGTCGTAATACGGGCGGATGCGGTTGAGCAGCGCCTCGATGCCGTTTTCCTCGTAATAGTTCACGGCGGTGTCGTCGCTGTTGTGCACTGGAAGATGTTCGATTTCCACACCGAAACCACCGGTGCCACGATCCCGGCAACCGGATTCGAAGAATTTGACCAAGCTTTCCACATGCTTCGGGTTCGGCTCGGTGAGCAGATGCGCATAAGTGATTTTCGGCGTTGTCATAGTGGTCATCCTAACGAAGATCGGTATCCGCAACGCAGACGTCGCTATACGGAAAATCGATAACCGCCCATCGCTCCCCGTCGGTTCGTTCGCATGCTTTCTGCCAAACCGACGGTGAGCGACCTCTCAGCGTCGGTTTGGCAGCATGATTGATACCAAACCGACGCTTGCACGCCCCTCAGCGTCGGTTTGGCGGAAAGTTGGCGATTAGGCGGCTTTTTCGCTGTCGTGCGCGGTTTCAGCGGCGCGCTTGGCCTCCTCGGCGGCGCGGGCCGCCTTTTTGGCGGCGGAAATCATCAGCTTGATGCGGTTGAGCTGGTTCGCTTCGGATGCGCCCGGATCGTAGTCGATGGACACGATGTTGGCTTCCGGGTACAGTCGGCGGATCTTGCCGAACATGCCACGGCCCGTCACATGGTTCGGCAGGCAGGCAAACGGCTGCGCGCACACCACGTTCGGGCAGCCCGATTCGATGAGCTCCAGGATCTCGGCGGTCAGCAGCCAGCCCTCACCGGCCTGCACGCCCACGGATGTCACCTCACCGGCCTTCTTGACCAGTTCCGGCATCGGCAGGTCCTGCGAGAACTTGCCATGCGCCAAACTGATCGCCTCGTGGACCGGCGCGTTGTACAGGTCGAGGCCCTTGCGCATCAGCGCATAGCCGAGCTTGCTGCCGCCCATGCCGAGGTAATGCTCGTTCCAATCGGAAATATACGGACGGGTGGTCATGAATTCCATGATGCCCGGCACCACGGCCTCGCAATCCTGCGATTCGATGACGTCCACCACGTGGTTGTTGGCGTCCGGCTGGTACTTGACGAGAATCTCGCCGACCACGCCGACGCGCACCTTGCGGGGCTCGTCCTTCAGCGGCAGCGCGTCGAACGACTTGACGATCTCCTTGACGAGTGTCGGATACGGCAGGTAGCCCTTGCCGATGAACTTACGCGCGGTCTTGGAATGGCCGTGGTTTTCCAAGGTTTCGCGCACGATGGTGTCCCACGTATGGTACAGCTGGTTCGCGCTGCCGGGTGTCACTTCATACGGACGCACGCGGTACAGGCACTTCATAAGCAGATCGCCGATGATCAATGCCTTGATGGCGCGGTGCAGCAGCGCCGGCGTGGCTTTGAAGCCAGGATTGTCCTCGATGCCCTGCGTGGAGATGGCGATCACCGGGATCTGCGGATAGCCGGCATCCACCAGCGCCTTGCGGATCAGGCCGAAGTAGTTGGTGGCTCGGCACATGCCGCCGGTCTGCGTGATCGCAAGCGCGGTGTGGTCCGGATCGTATTTGCCTTCCAGAATCGCGTCCACCAGCTGTCCGATAACCATGATGGCCGGGTAGCAGGCGTCGTTGTTCACGTATTTGAGGCCGGTCTCCACATCCTCGCGGCTGGCATGCTTGAGGATGTCGAACTTGTAGCCGCCGGAACGAATCACGGATTCCACCAGCGAGAAGTGGATCGGGCTCATCTGCGGGGCCACGATGGTGTAGTCCTTCATGTCCTCGCCGAACGGGATGCGGTTCGCATACTTGGACATGGTGGCCGTGTTGTGGGCGGATCCGCCATTGCCGGCCGCGCGCTTGGATGCGGCGGTGACCGCTTCGGTGAGTTTCGGATTGGCTTTCATGACGGTGTCGAGCATGACCTGACGTCCCGGAGTCGGCGCCTCGGAACCGGTCTTGCGGAATCCACCGTTCTTCTTGTTGCGCTCACGCTCTTCGACGGCCGCCTTGAGCGAGCGCAGACGAATCTTCGCCGCACCTAGGTTGGAGACCTCGTCGATCTTGAGCATGGTGTACACGTCGGCCTTGTCCGCCAGGATCTCGGACACCTGGTCAGTGGTGATGGCGTCGAGGCCGCAGCCGAAGGAGTTGAGCTGCACGAGCTCGAGTCCCGGATAGGATGCGACGAAGTTGGCCGCCGCGTACAGTCGCGCATGGTAGGCCCACTGGTTGGTGACGCGCAGCGGCATTTTGGTGACCTTGCGGTCGTCGACGTGGCGGAAGCCGTTCGCGTTCTTCTTGCGCGGGTCCTCTTCGCCTTCGGCGAGGAATTCGCTCAGGTTGAGCTTCTCCCCCGGCTGCAGCTCGCAGATGGAATCCTCGGAAAGCACCACCATGCCGAGCGCGCAGATGGTCTCCGGAATGCCGTGGTTGATCTCCGGGTCGACGTGGTATGGACGGCCAGCCAGCACGATGCCCTTGCAATCGTGCTCCTTCATATAGGCAAGGGCCTTCAGGCCTTCCATCTGCACGTCATGCTTGAACACCTCGTTTTCGGCGTAGGCGGCCTTGACCGCGGTCTCGGCCTCCTCGCGGGTCACGTTGGCCCAGGCGAATTCCTCGACGATGCGGTCCACCATGAGCTCATGGTTGGCCATGTTGAAGTACGGGCGCATGTAGCGCACGCCTTCCTCGCGCAGTTCGGGCATGTTCGCGCCGATGACCACAGGATAGTTGGCCACCACCGGGCAGTTGTAGTGGTTGTCGGTGTTGGGTACGAAGTCCTCCTCGTAGCTGACGCACGGGTAGAAGATCGTCTTGACACCCTTGTTGAGCAGCCACTTGATGTGGCCGTGCACGAGTTTGGCCGGGTAGCAGATATTTTCGGAGGCGATCGATTCGATGCCGGTTTCGAACAGTTCGTGCGAGCTGCGGCCGGAAATCATCACCTTGAAGCCGAGCGAGGTGAGCAGCGTGAACCAGAACGGGTAGTTCTCGTACATGTTGAGCACACGCGGGATACCAATTTCGCCGCGGGTGGCCTTCTTGTCGGTCAAACGACGGTAGGCGAAGCAGCGCTTGTACTTGTAGTCGTACAGGTTGGGCCTGTCGGAACGCTGCTTTTTGGAGTCGCCGCCGCGTTCGCAGCGGTTGCCGGTCACGTAGCGGGAGCCATCCTGGAATGTGGTGATGGTGAGCTTGCAGTGGTTCTGGCACAGCTTGCACACGTCGCGTTCGGTGGTCATGGACAGGTTGTCGAGTTCGCTGCCGGACACGATGCTGGAAGCGGTGTGCGTGACGCCTGCGATATCGACCGTCTTCGCGCCTTCCGTAGCGGCCGAATCGTCGTCGAGACCGTCGGCCACGTCGGAATAGTGCATGCGCGCGGTCAGAGCGGCGCCGTACGCGCCCATCAGGCCGGCGATGTTCGGACGGGTCACCTCACGTTCGGTAAGCAGTTCGAAGGCGCGCAGCACGGCGTCGTTGAGGAACGTGCCGCCCTGCACCACCACGGTGTCGCCCAGCTCGCCGGAATCGCGCAGCTTGATCACCTTGTACAGCGCGTTGCGCACCACGGAATAGCACAGGCCCGCCGCGATGTCCTCCATCGTGGCGCCTTCCTTCTGCGCCTGCTTGACGGAGGAGTTCATGAACACGGTGCAACGTGAGCCCAGATCGACCGGGTGCGTGGAGTTGAGCGCGGCCTGCGTGAATTCCTCGATCGTCAATCCCATGGACTGCGCGAACGTCTGCAGGAACGAACCGCAGCCGGACGAGCAGGCCTCGTTGACGGCGATCGAATCGATCACACCGTCGGAAATCGCCAGATACTTCATATCCTGGCCGCCGATGTCGATGACGGCTGTGACGCCAGGCGAAACCATTTCCGCACCGCGATAGTGGGCCATGGTCTCCACCACGCCCTCGTCCAGGTGCAGGCCGGTGGTGATCAGTCCCTCACCGTATCCGGTGGCGCAGGAACGTGCGATCCACGCGCCTTCCGGCAGCTGGCTTTGAATCTGCTTGACGATGTTGACGGCGGCCGTCAGCGGGCTGCCTTCGTTGGTGGCGTACGACGACCATACGATTTCGCGGTCGTCGTTGACGAGCGTCGCCTTGATGGTGGTCGATCCCGCGTCGATGCCCAGGAAGTGCGGGCCTTGCGCGCCTTCCAACGTGCCGATGTGCACATGTTCGCGATGGTGGCGCTCGTTGAACGCCTCGCGGTCCGCTTCGGTCGGGAATAGCGGCGGCATGGTGGGGGTGTTCGCCGGCAGGTTCTTCAAATCCTCCAGGCTTTTGAGGATGTCGGCGCAGGTGCGCGCCTCAAAATGCTGCCCCTCTTCGAGCTGATCAGGCTCGCCGGCCAGCAGCGCGGATCCAAACGCCACATACAGGTGGGCGTCGGTCGGCACGATGAATTCGTCGACTTTGCCTTCGAGCGCGCGGTGGAACGCCTCGCGCAGTTCGGACATGAAGAACAGCGGACCGCCCAGGAAGATGACGGTGCCGTGGATCGGACGGCCGGACGCCAGGCCTGCGATGGTCTGCGTGGCGACCGCCGTGAAGATGGATGCGGCCAGATCGGGCTTGGCCGCGCCGTCGTTGATGAGCGGCTGAAGATCGGTTTTGGCGAACACGCCGCAGCGGGAGGCGATCGGATACAACGTCTCGTAATGCTTGGCCATCTCGTTGAGGCCTGCCGCATCGGTGTCGAGCAGAGTGGCCATCTGGTCGATGAACGCGCCCGTACCACCTGCGCAGGAGCCGTTCATGCGCTGTTCAGGGGTGGGCTTCAGGTAGGTGATCTTGGCGTCTTCGCCGCCGAGCTCGATGATCACGTCGGCCTGCGGATATTCCTCGTCGATGGCGCGGGTTTCCGCGATGACCTCCTGCACGAACGGCACGTGGAGGTTGTCGGCCAGAGCGAGGCCGCCGGAACCGGTGATGGCCAGGCGGATCGGTTCGTCGCCACGACCAAGGGATTCCAGCTCCTTGTGGATGTCTTCCAGCAGGCCCGCCACCGTGGCGCGTACATTGGCGTGGTGGCGCCGGTAATCGGAGAAGAGCACGGCATCAAGGGAGTCGGTCTGATCAAGCACCACGGCCTTCACTGTGGTGGAACCGATATCAAGACCCACACGCAACGGTTTCGCGTCACAGGTTTTGACCGCAGTGTCTGCTGCTTCGACCATGTAATGTACCTCTATCGTTCTCGTCCGCCGGATCGCGTTCATACCAGTATGGAAACGGTAGAAACGCCCTCTCCCCGGTTATCCAAGCATGTAATCGTAGTCTGTGCCCACGCCTAATCGCGCCCGGCGATGAATGATTCGCACGACACGGCGCATAATTAGACAACGAATTTAGTCAGCATGCATAATTTTCGTCCCGAATCGACCATATCCACATCCGAAGACCGGCCGCCCGCCGACGAAGCTCAGGAAGCCGCGCCCTCCCCCGCCGAGCGGTCCTTGCCGTAGATCTCGGGAATGAATCTGGTCTGATCGTGCAGCTTCTCCCAAATCACGACCTCGCCGCGTTCCAGCGACTTGGGCACGTCGATGATGCGCTGGTTGCTGCTGCCTCGGAACTGAAGCAGCGAATCGTGCAGGTCCTTGATATACCGGCCATCCACAAGGATGTCGATCTGTTCGAGCAGCTCGCGTTTGTCAGGGGTCTCACCGTCGCGCATGAGCTCCTCCCACGTGTATCCGGTCCAGCACCAGATGTCCTTGGCATGGCCGAAACGCTCGCGGATCCTATGCGCGAGCGGCAGCAGCACGCCGGTGTTGAGCAGCGGCTCGCCCCCGAGGAACGTGATGCCCTGCACGTACGGCAGGCTCAGATCGCTCATGATCTGCGCCTCAAGCCGGTCGTTGTATTCATGACCCGCGCGGAAATCCCATATCGAGGTGTTGTAGCAGTCCTCGCAATGGAACGGACATCCGGACACGTACAACGAGCATCGGATGCCTTCGCCGTCGGTCATGAGGAACCGTTTGTAATCGGCGATCATGTTGCGGCTCATGGCGTTCGTCCACTGACCAGCCTTGGGATTGCTGGAACGGTTCGTCGGAATGAACGGCCCGCGTCCGGTTTCGCCCGACGCGAAATCCCGGCGGACCACGGAAGAATCGGCGCTGCTTACCATGCGTTGCTCCTGTTGTTCTTTGTTGCATGTGCGATTTGACCGCGACGACCTGCGATGGAATTCCCTACGATCGCATCGAGATCGCGGAAAACCGCTACGGACACACGAAGAGGGCGGATCAGCTCCGCCCTCTTCATCGTTATTCCGTTATCTTTTCCGTCATCACATGACGACCGGCTTACTTGGTCTCCTCGAACCACTCGCGTTCGGAGCCGTCGTCAAGGGTGACATGGCCGGTCTCGCCGCTCATGTGCTTGACCCTGTGCGCGATCTCCTCATGACGGCCATGAACCATCGGACGCTGCACCGGATTGCCCAGATAACCGCAGGTGCGCTTGGTCACGTTGCAGCGGTCCGGATCGGAATTGCCGCATTCCGGGCACTTGAAGCCCTCCTCGGTCGGCTCGAAATCACCTTCGAACCCGCATTCGTAGCAGCGGTCGATCGGCGTGTTCGTGCCGAGATAGCCGATGCCGATGTTGTAGGCGTAGTCCCACACCGCCTCGAGCGCCTTCGGGTTGGCCTGCAGGCACGGGAATTCGCAGTAGTTGATGAAGCCACCGGAGGCGTAGTACGGGAAGTCCTTCTCGTAGTCGAGCTTCTCCATCGGCGTGGGCTGCAGCCATACCGGATAGTGGAAGGAGTTGGTGTAGAAGTAGGGGGGCTACATCGCCTCCACCTTGCCGAACTTCTCATGGTCCATGCGGTTGAAGCGGTCGGTGAGCGATTCGGCCGGGGTCGAGTACACGGAATAGTGGTAGCCTTCCGCCGCGCTCCAATCCTTGCACAGCTGGTTCATGCGCTTGACGATGGACAGGGCGAACTCCTTGCCTTCCGGATCCCAGCTGTGGTCGCGCATCCAGTCCTTGCCATAGAACACGCTGGTCGCCTCATACAGGCCGATGTAGCCGAGGGACACGGTGGCGCGTTCGTTGCGGAACAGCTGGTCGACGCTGTCGTTGGCACCGAGGCGGCCGAAGGCTCCGAAGCGGAACAGGGTCGGCGCGTTGACCGGAGTGGCCTGCTTGCAGCGCATGATGCGGAACTGCAGCGCCTGGTGTGCGACGGCCATGCGCTCGTCGAAGATCTTCCAGAAGCGGTCCTTGTCTCCATGGGATTCCAGCGCGATGCGCGGAATGTTCACGGTGACCACGCCAAGGTTCATGCGGCCGTCCTCGACGTCCTTGCCCGTCTTTGGATCGGTCCAGCCCTGCAGGAAGGAACGGCATCCCATCGGGGCCTTGAAGGAGCCGGTGATCTTCACGATGTTCTCATAAAAGATGACGTCCGGATACATGCGCTTGGTGGCGCATTCGAGGGCCAGCTGCTTCATGTCGTAGTTCGGGTCGCCCGGATCCGCGTTCACGCCATGCTTGATGGTGAACACGAGTTTCGGGAAGATGGCGGTGTGGTGCTCGGAGCCGAGGCCGCGGATGCGGTTGAGGAAGATGGCGCGCTGGATCTCGCGGGCGAACCAGTCGGTGCCGAGGCCGAAGCCGACGGTGACGAATGGCGTCTGGCCGTTGGACACACGATTGGAGTTGATCTGGTATTCCATGGTCTGCATGGCATCGTAGATGGCCTTGCGGGTCTGAATCTTCGCCCAGATCTCGCGCAGCTGCTGCAGACGGTCCGCGCCCTTGCTGAACGGCTCGTCCATAGGCAGCGCCGGACGGTCCTTTTCGAAGTGCAGACGCTTCGGCTCGACCCCCTTGGCCATGCGCACCTGACGTTCCGCGATTTCGATCGGCAGATCGTCCGGCATGATCTCATGGGCCTGCTCGAGGAACTTGTCGTAGTCCTTCTTGGCGTACGGCACGAAGTTCTCGTCGGCGCGGTTCGCGGTCTGGCCACCGTACTGGCTGGAAGCCACATCCTTCATGATCTGCGTGATCTGCGTGGCCGCGATGGAGATGCTGTTCGGCGAGCCCATCGGGGCGTTGCCCAAGGTGAATCCGTTGGCGAGCATGTCCCAGTAGTTCGGCAGCGAGCAGTTGGACTGCGCGGTGAACGGCGAGTAATCGGCGTCATGGAAATGGATGTCGCCCTTCATGTGGGCGTTGGACACCGCGTCCGGCAGCATGGAGAAGGCGGATGCCTTGGACACCGCGCCGGCCAGCAGGTCACGCTGGGTGGAGTAGACGTTGGAGTCCTTGTTGGCGTTCTCGCGCACCAGAGCCTCGTCACGGTTCACCAGACGCTTGACGGCTTCGTTGATGTCGGTGGCCTTGGCACGTTCGATGTCTTTGTTCAGACGGTAGTTGGTGTACGTGCGCGCCACATCATACAGGTGATCTTCGATCAGGCCGTGTTCAACGAGATTCTGGATGTCTTCGATCTTGGCGGGACCGTTGTAACGGTCCTTGATTTCGGCCTCGACCTGATTGGCGATGTCGCGAATCAGCCGTTCCTCCTGAGGACCGATTTTCTTGTCGAGGTCGGCGAAAGCCGATTTCACCGCGCTGATGATGTTGATCGGATCAAAATCGACCACACGCCCGTCGCGCTTCTCGACAAGCACCTTGACCATTTCCGGCGCGTTCTCGGTTTCGGTCGCAACGCCTTCCAGAGTCTGGGTTTCCATGTATATTTCCTTTCCGGGCCGGACCCATCCGGCCAGGTTTCATGCTTCGTCCGCATGCCCGTTCGTACCTACAGATGCACACTCTACGCCAAGGTCGGCACTAAATGTAGTGTCACCACGCCGCTAGAGAAACTATATATTCTACTTTTGGCGAGATTTCGCCATTTTTTGCCTTGTGTGACAAAAGTAACGATTTCATCTCGGAGTGTCGTTTTGACACAGCCCCACACACCGTACTATCTTCACGCACGGAGCATTCGCAACACTCGAACATATGTTCCATTTGTCCGCAAGATGATGGAATCTTGACTTATGACTTGGAACCCGGATTACAACCCACCGACGGCACAGCAGACGTCGAAGCCGCTGCCCCGTCTGGCGTCGGAAACCACCGCCGACAACCCTTGGCCGGTGAGCCTGCTCAGCGAGAAGTTCTACACGGCGGTCGAACGTTGGCCCTCCGTATGGGTGGCCGGGCAGATCACGCAGATCAACACGCGTCGTCAGGGAAGCGCCTACATCACGCTGCGCGACGACCAGCAGGACATCGCTATGGAAGTCAACGGCTTCGGACGGTTCGCCGCGGCGGCGGCGCCGTTTGTGCAGGGCGACCGTGTCATCATCCACGGCAAGCCGAACGTGTGGATGAAGCGCACGTCGCTGTCGTTGCGCGGCGACGCGATCATCGCGGCCGGCGCGGGCGGCAGTCTGAAGGCCATGATCGACGAGCTACGCAAGAAGCTTAAGGGAGAAGGTCTGTTCGACGCCGATCGCAAGAAGCCGTTGCCGGAATTTCCGCATTGCATCGGCTTGATCTGCGCGCCGCAGGCACGTGCGGAAGGCGACGTCATCACCAACGTGCGTCTGCGTTGGCCCGTCGTCGGCTTCAAGGTGACGCATGTGCACGTGCAGGGCGAGCAGTGCCCGTCGGACGTGGTAGCGGCCATCCGGCAGCTGGATGCCGATCCAGATGTGGATGTGATCATCGTGGCGCGTGGCGGCGGCGCTTTCGAAGATCTGATTGGCTTTTCCGATGAGAACGTGGTGCGCGCCGCGGCGGCGGCCCACACTCCCCTGATTTCCGCCATCGGGCATGAGGACGATTGGACCCTGCTGGATTTGGTGGCCGACCTCAGGGCCTCCACGCCGACCGACGCAGCGAAGAAGGTCGTGCCGGACGTGCATGAGCAGATGCAGCTGATTCAGGTGAACCTGGACCGCATGCGCGTGCGCATCGACGCCACCGTCTCCAACGAGACCAGGCTTATCGAAGGCTACGCGAACCGTCCAAGCCTCACCCAGCCGCTCACCATGTTGGAACCGCATCAGCGTTTCCTTGATGACGCACGCACAAGAATGCGGATCGGTCTGACCCGTATTCTTGACGACGCGAGCCTGACCATCGAGAAAGCGCACGCGTCGCTGACCGCGCTGAGTCCGCAATCCACGCTTGACCGCGGGTACGCGGTGGTGCAATGCGCCGACGGGCATGTGCTTGACGACGCGGACAAGGTGAAGACGGGCGACCAGCTGACCATGACCTTGAAGCACGGCATCGTCGTGTCTGAAGTGAAAACCGTAACGAAGGAGTAGCACATGAGCAACGAAGCAGCACCGGCATCCAGCCTGACCGACAAGGAACGCGAAGCAATCGCGCAGATGCCATACGAGGAGGCGCGCGACAAGCTCATCCAGGCCGTGCAGGCGTTGGAGGCGGGCGGCCTGAACCTCGACCAGTCCATGCGGCAGTGGGAGATCGGCGAGGCGTTGGCCAAGCGCGCGCAGAGCCTGCTTGGCGAGGTCCGAGCCAAGCTCGACGCCGCGCAGGCAGAGCAGGCCACCGCGGCCAACACCGCAGGCACGCAAGACAATCTGGCCTGAGCATCCGTCGCGGCACAGCCGCTCCCCTCACCTACGGACGTTCCACCGGAACGTCCGTCAAACGGCTTGAGCCCGAACAATCAGGTCCGATTACCCGTCATGTCGAGTCCATATTGTGTGTACAATGGTGACTCGTTGCCTCAGTAGCTCAGTGGATAGAGCACTTCTCTCCTAAAGAAGGTGTCGTAGGTTCGATTCCTATCTGGGGCACTTTTTCATATCCCCGTACATTGTCGGCGCGCATCGCCATCGGCAGCATCCAAGATCAATCGCACGTCCGCAATCCGGACAACACCATCTCACCGCCACCCTCCAGCACAGGCAAAATGAGCCCCCCTCTGTTATAGTGGCAAACGGATACTTAAGCGGTTGAGTGAATGTATCCAAAAGGTTCCCCCTTCTGCTATGGAAGCATCGGAAAGCAACCGCACAACCCATACATCACCTTTGGAAGACCAAGGGATCAGCATGCAAGACATACCATATTCCTCTATTGTGGAACGGCTGGCGCACACGAATCCGGTAGGACAGTTGCCCGGACCGCTCTCCTACAAGCTGCTCGACCAGTTCACCATGCCGATGCTGCCCACAGAACCGCAATGCACGAACGTCATCGCCTGCATCCGATATTCGAATAACATGCCGGTCGTCACCGTCTAGCCGCGGACTTAGCCGACCCGCACAATCGCCAGCAGCGCCTTGTGGTCGCTGCCGTCCACTTTGACTGTGCGCACCTGTCCGGCCTGCATGCCGGAATCCAGTACGATATGGTCGATTCCGGCGAACGACGGCACGTAATCGACATTCGCAGGCCATGAGAATTTCAATCCCTCGCCGGCCTGACGGGAGGCGTCGGAGAAACGGTTTCCCAGAATGTTGCGGAACGGCGTATGGTCGTACGTCGCGTTGAAATCACCCATGAAAACGTACCGTCGGCTAGTGTCGAAACGTAGTTTCGCCAGTTCGTCGAGCGACCGCTTCCACTGCTGCCAGTAATCGTTCGTCGGCGACGTGGTATGCACGGATACGAAACGCACCTGCGTGGCTCCCCCATTGAACGAAACGGTGCCGCCCGGCATGAACGACGCGCTCGAATCGACATCGTCATCGGAAGGGTCGTCAAGCGGACTCGCCGACCAAAGGCCGTTGCCGTACACGCCGTCCGAACTCGACACCTGCGCATAGGGCAGATACGAGGCGATGCCGGCACGGTTCAGATCGTCCACGAAAGCGTCGGTCGTCTCCTGCAACGCAAGCACCTCGACGTGTTCGCTGCGCACCAGATCCACGATCTCACGCGCATCGGCGCGCCCTTTGTACACATTGCACGTCATCAGCCGCGCGTAGCCGTCATCCGTGTTGACGGTTTCGCCGGACGCCGCCGCGACTGCGGCACGTGGCAGTTTCGAAGGCTGGTAGAAGAACGGATACTGCCAGAACGCCTGCAACGCAATCGCCAGAACGGCCATCACGATGGACACCGTACGTTTGGAGATGATGGCGCAGACGAGCGCGATTACGGCAAGCAGCGTGAACCATGGCACTAGGGAGACGACGATCGACATATACGGCAACGCCTGCAGTTCTTCCGGCAGAATGTGCGTGACAGTGCCCAGCAGCGCGGCGAGCGCGAATATGAAGGCAATCACCGCGCAGATGAAGTTGCGTACGCGATGCGTTTTCGTCTTATTCAGCGTGCGTAGCGGCTTGACCGGTCTCGTTGCGGCCGGTCTTGCTTTAGCCCGATTCGCTTTGGCCGACGCTTGCGATTTGCCCGTTGCCGGCCCTTGCGGCTGGCGTGTTTTTGCCTGAGCCATACCATTCCCTTGTTTTTTCGGAACGCACGTCCGCGACCATCCATGTCCGCCCGTGTCCGTTTATGTCCGTTCCGTTGATGTTCCGACGGTTTCCTTCACGCCTTCGGCTTAGTCGTCGAGGCCGAGCTCGTGGCG
>OATH01000908.1_pt1 | contig 15401 bp, 10 predicted proteins | sample 1494971 | NCBI WGS metagenome assembly OATH01 (sample SAMEA2579949, study PRJEB22360) | human gut metagenome
GGTTGTACCGGCAGCCGTCGCTGCACTCGAACTTGCCGGGCGCCCTGTTTCCGGCAAAGAATTCATTACCGCCGTGGTGCTCGGCTACGACATCGCCCGCAGAGCGCTCGAAGCCTGCGGCGCTTACGAACCCCACAACGGTGCGGGTTTTCATTCTACGGGTACCTGCGGCCCCTTCGGGGCAGCTGCGGCCGCGGCCAAGATTCTCGGACTGAATGCGCTCCAGACGCGTCACGCGCTCGGCATTGCCAGCGCTTACTCGGGCGGCCTCTGGGCCTGCGTTCATGACGGCGCTCAGAATAAGCGCCTGCATGCGGGCCATGCCGCTCAGGGCGGTCTCATGAGCGCGCTGCTGGCTCGTCAGGGCTTCACGGGGCCGGCTCAAGCCTTCGAAGAGGTCTGGGGCGGCTTCAACCACTCCTACGCTCCGACGTCATCGGATCCGGACGCCTGGCTGCGTGACTTAGGCAAAAACTGGAAACTCGCCCGAGTGTCCATCAAGCCGCACGCCTCCTGCCGCTCGACCCATTCTTCGATCGATGCCCTCGACAATCTCATGGCCAAATATGACTTCAAGGCTGACGAGATTGCTGAAATTCTCATCATCATCAACCCGTTCGTCTACGGCATGTGCGGGGGCACGGCCATTCATCCGATGAATGCCGCGCAGCTCTCGATCCCCTACAGCGTGGCCGCCAATCTGGTTTTCGGCTCGGCCAGTCTTGCCTCCTTCACGCGCGAAAAGCGTGAAGATCCCCGCATTGCTGAAACAATGGCGAAGATCCGATTCGAAGTCGACAAGCGTCAAAAGGACGACGACGAACCGATTGTTCAAGTCACCTTGAAGGACGGGCGAGCGTTTGAAACGCGCGTTCCCATGCCGCTCGGCAGTCCGGTTAATCCCGTCACGGACGAGGCGCTCCTTAAAAAGTTCCGCTCGGTGGTCGGTATGGTGCTTTCGCCCGCAGATGTCGACGCACTGGCCGAACGCCTGCTGAGCCTTATTGAGGTGACCGATGTCCGCGCTGAAGTGGCGGAAATTTTGGGACGCACGCCCGCGCACAGGGAAGTGTTCCGCGCTTAACGTGCGCCGTTAAAAGCTCTCGGCCGGCAGATAGCCATTCGCCGGCCGATGGGCCGCACTGCGGCAAAACGCGCGGCTCTATGCTTTTTTATCCATCGAGCCTGCCGCTGCTTCGCCGCGCCTCAGGTCGTCAGCGGCACCGGCTACTTCGAGCTGAATCACGGTATTGAGCGCCTCGCAGGCCTCGTCCATATTGCCCTTTTTAATGGCGTCCAGAAGACGCCGGTCTCCGGTAATTAAATCCGAAAGATAATCCGACGGCAGGCTTTCCCCTGTTTCCCGCAAAAGCCGCAGGCATTCCGTAAGCAGTGACTCGGCAAAAACCTGCAGCACGCGGTTGCCGCAGCCCGAAATCAATTCGAGGCGAAAAGACTGGTGAATTTCAATCACCGCGGCGCCCGAGATCATCACGCGTTCGAGCTGACTGACCTTCTCCGTCAGGCGGCCGGCCGTCATCGGCGTGAGTCGTTTGACGGCGAGCTCGAGCACGGCATGTTCGATCAACATGCGGGCTTCAAGATCTTCCATAGCGTTGAAGCCGCTCACAGTCAGCTGAGAGCCGATGTTTTTAGAAAGCTTCTCGGGCTCAGGATCAAGCACGGTGAGTCCGCGTTTCTGCGCACGGTGGATGATCCCCATCCGCGTGAGAATGTCGAGCACCCGACGCACGCGGTAGCGGGAAACGCTGAACCGTTCGGCGAGCTTCATTTCCGTATCCATCTTGCCGCCTTCCTGCGCCTGATGGATCAGGTGGTTGTGAATGTCGCGAAAGAGGCTTTCCTCGTCCATGAAGCGTCCAGAAGGAATGTCGGCCGCAGCACTAGCCGCTTATTGACAGATCGATAAAAAGAAGGGAGCAAGCGTTCCGTTGTCGCCAGCATCGTTAGTTAAGCATGAAAACTTATCGCGCCAGCACATGCCCGTCAAGCGCAGCTGATCCCGGATGCACGCACCGCACCTGATTTTGCAGCATCCGAGTCCCTCGAATCATACGTTTTTAGACTGGTGATGCAAGGCCATGTTGTCGACAAATATCAGCAACTAAGCCTCAAGTCCTAGGCCGCATCAACTTGACGCAGGAAACGCATTTGCGCTTTCAAAAGAAGCCTTTACAGCTTGAGTCGTGATCAGCAAAATTCGTTTTCGAAAATTCAAATATGCGGCCGCAGAACCTCCTGCAGACCGCTCCGATTGATGGAGTTTGTTCATGTCTCTTAAGACCAAAGTTCTCACTGCCGCCGCATTTGCTGCTCTGCTCGCTTCCACCGCCGTTCAGGCTGTGACCTATACGGTCGGCACAGGCGCGACCTATCGTCCCTTTGAATACGAAGCGCCGAACAAAGAAATCGTCGGCTTTGACATCGATTTGATGAAAGCCATCGCCAAGGCTCAGGGCTTTGACGTCGAGTTCGTCAATACCACTTGGTCGACCATCTTCCCGGCGCTCAACAACGGTGACCGCGACATCATCATGTCCGGCATCACCATCACGGACAAGCGCAAGGAGGCCGTCGACTTCTCCGAACCCTACTTCCTCGCCCACCAGCTCATCCTCACGAGCTCGAACCTGCAGATTAAGAGCCTCAAGGATCTCGAGGGCAAGCTGATCGCCGTCGTCAATGCTTCTGCTGGCGACGTAGCCGCTTCGAACGCCTTCGGCAAGGCTTCGACCAACATCCGCCGTTTTGACAACACGCCGCTCGCGCTTGAAGAGCTCGCCAACGGCGGCGTCGACGCCATGATCGGCGACGTGGGCGTGCTGCAGTGGTACATGAAGCAGAACCCCGACAAGAAGTTCAATCAGTGCCGTGATCCGGAATTCCAGGAACAGTACTTCGGCATTGGCGTGCGCAAGGGCAACACTCAGGTGCTCAACGACGTCAACGCGGGCCTGAAGAAGGTTATCGAGTCGGGCGCCTACAACGAGGTCTACCGCAAGTGGTTCGGTTCGGATGCTCCGAAGCTTCCGGCCTTCACGAAGTGATCGTCCTTTGACTCAATCCTTGAAGCAGAGGGCAGCAGAGGATTCCCCGGCTGCTCATCGGCTTCAAGGTTAAAACGCGCCGCTCATCCGACATATCCGGACGCGGCGTTTTCCTTATTCAGAACAACAACAAAAAGGATCCCTCATGTTTGGCTTCGAATCCAGTGTTATTGCGGAATACTGGCCGCTTTTCGTCCATGGCGCCTGGACGACCGTTCAGGTGACCATCATCTGCGTCTGCCTGGGCATGTGTCTGGGAACGCTCTTAGGCATGGGCCGCCTCGCACAGGCGCGCTACAACCCGCTTAAAGGCTTCCTGCACTACTGCGTGCGCTGGCCGATCACGGTCTACGTGAGCTTCTTTCGCGGCACGCCGCTCTTTGTGCAGATTTTTCTCATGTACTTTGCCGTGCTGCCGGTCTTTATTCACCCGGTTGACGGCTTGCTGATTTCGGGTCAGCTTGCCCGAGACATCCGCTCGAACTACGGTGCAATGCTCGCCGGCGTCTGCGCCATCACCCTGAATTCGGGCGCTTATATGTGTGAAATCTTTCGCGCCGGCATTCAGTCGCTCGACAAGGGACAGATGGAAGCTGCCCGCTCGCTCGGCATGTCCTACATGCAGGCCATGCGTACGATCATCCTGCCGCAGGCCTTCCGCCGCATGTTGCCCGCACTCGGCAACAACGCCATTGCTATCCTGAAGGATTCCTCGCTCATCTCCGCCATCGGCCTGGCCGAACTCGCCTACGCCGCCCGTACTGTCGCGGGCGCTTCGGCCCGCTACTGGGAACCCTACATCACCATTTCCTGCGTGTACTGGGTGATGACGCTGCTCCTCGCCTGGGGCATCCGCAGACTTGAAGCCCGCCTCGGCCGCGGCGACAACGGCATTGGGAGCTAAGAGCCATGACCGAACCCATCGTATCCATTCAGAATCTGAAGAAAGCCTTCGGCGACCATGTCGTGCTCGACGGCATCAATCTCAACGTCATGCCGGGCGAAAAGGTCGTTGTGCTCGGCCCTTCGGGATCGGGCAAGAGCACGATGCTTCGCTGCATCAACGCCCTTGAGATACCGACCTCCGGCGCCATCTTCTTCAACGGCGTCGAAGTCACCAATCCGAAGACCGACCTCAATCACGTGCGCGAGCACCTGGGCATGGTTTTTCAGCGCTTCAATCTCTGGCCGCACAAAACCGTCATTGAGAACGTCATGCTTGCCCAGCAGCTCGTTCTTAAAAAGGATCCGGCGGCAGCCAAGACCCGTGCTGTTGAACTCCTCAAGAGCGTCGGGCTTTTCGACAAGGCCGACGCCTATCCGGCAAGCCTTTCGGGCGGTCAGCAGCAGCGCGTTGCTATTGCCCGCGCACTTGCCATGGAACCCAAGGTTATGCTCTTTGACGAACCGACCTCTGCGCTTGACCCAGAACTCGTGGGCGAAGTGCTTGCCGTCATGAAGCGGCTGGCTGAATCGGGCATGACGATGATCGTCGTGACGCACGAAATCGGCTTTGCCAAAGAGGTCGCCGACCGCGTGGTCTTTATGGACGGCGGCCATATCATTGAAGAAGGCGCACCATCGGAAATTCTGGTCGCGCCCAAAGAAGAGCGTACAAAGTCCTTCCTCGCGCGAGTGTTGTGAAACGGCCTCAGCCTTTTTCAAAGTTCAAACTCAAGCCGAAGCGTCCTTCATGCGCTTCGGCTTTTTTCGCTTCAAAGGAAAGCACCTCGATAATCCTCAATGTCATTGATTTACAAAACAAATCAATGTAATCATGAATACGTAAGCGGACCCGAATTCTTTGCGTATCATCAAGCTGAACCGTACAATCAATCAAAAGAAGTACCTACGAGGAAGCACTTATCCGGTAACTTACTTTCATGCATGAGAAAGCATTTGTTTTAGCTGTGCTTTCAGCCCATTTGCTCTGCTGCGGTCTGCCGCTGTCACCTGCTTCTTTTGAAGGATTGGCATAAACCCGTACGCTTGATAGCCTCGCAATGCAATCTGCTTCCTTCAGACTTTCGCCTGCCACTAGTTTTTCACGCCATTGTTTCCCTCTCGGAGATCCGACGAATGCCTCTCGGCCGCATACATTCCTACGAAACCTTCGGGTCCGTTGACGGCCCCGGCGTCAGGTTTGTGGTCTTCATGCAGGGCTGCCGGATGCGCTGCGTCTACTGCCACAATCCGGATACTTGGCGCATTCATGCCGGTGAAGAAAAGTCTGCTGCCGAAGTGCTTCGCATGGCGCTGCGCTACCGCCCGTACTGGGGCAAAGAGGGCGGCATCACGGTAAGCGGCGGAGAGCCCCTCCTGCAAATCGACTTTCTGATTGAACTCTTCGAACTGGCCAAAACCGAAGGCCTCAACACCACGCTCGATACGTGCGGTCTGCCCTTCACAAAGGATCCGGCGTGGCTCGTCAAATTTGAGCGTCTCATGAAGTCGACCGACCTCGTGATGCTCGACCTCAAGCACATTGACCCGCCGACACATAAGCGGCTGACCGGCTGGAAGAACGACTCCATTCTGGCCTGCGCCCAGTGGCTCTCCGAACACGGCAAACCCATGTGGATCCGCCATGTGCTCGTGCCGGGCTGGACGGATGAAGATGCCGCGCTGGTGAAACTCGCCGCCTTCGTTGCCGAGCTTCGAACGGTCAAACGCGTGGAGGTGCTTCCTTACCACACGTTTGCCATCCCCAAATGGGACCGACTCGGAATACCCAACAAAATCCGAGACGTTCTGCCCCCCGAACCTGAACGCGTAGCCAATGCGAAACGCATTCTGCATGCGTTCGGCGACTGACCGATTTCCCCAAACTTTTGAATGCTTTGATTATTTCTGGAGGTTTATATGACCAACGCTTGGAGAGGCTTCCGAGGCGATCACTGGCGCGACGACGTCAACGTGCGCGACTTCGTGCAGCAGAACTACACCCCTTATGACGGCGACGAATCGTTCCTCGCCGAACCCACTGACGCTACCCGCAAACTCTGGGGACGCCTGGCCGAACTTCAAAAGGAAGAACGCGCCAGGGGCGGCGTGCTCGACTGTGAAACCGAAATTGTCAGCTCCATTACGGCCTACCCTGCCGCCTACCTCGACCCTGAACATAAGGAATACGAGAAGGTGGTTGGCATGCAGACCGACAAGCCCCTCAAGCGTGCGTTCATGCCCTACGGCGGCATCCGCATGGCTCAGGAAGCAGCGAGCACGTACGGCTTCCATGTGAACGATAAATACACCAAGATCTTCAACGAGTACCACAAGACCCACAATCAGGGTGTTTTTGATGCGTACACCGACGAGATGCGCGTGGCCCGTCGCAACCACATCATTACGGGTCTGCCCGACACGTACGGACGCGGCCGCATCGTGGGCGACTACCGCCGCGTAGCGCTCTACGGCATTGACGCACTGGTCGCGGAAAAAAAGAAGGACCTCGCCAACTGCGGCTGCGGCATCATGACTGACGACGTTATCCGTCAGCGTGAGGAACTTTCCGACCAAATCCGCGCACTCGGACAGATGAAAGTCATGGCCGAAAGCTACGGCTTTGACATTTCCGGCCCGGCGAAGAATGCCCGCGAAGCCGTGCAGTGGCTTTATTTCGGCTACCTTGCCGCCATCCGCACGCAAAACGGCGCAGCCATGTCCGTGGGCCGTATCTCTACCTTTCTCGATATTTATATCCAGCGTGATCTCGCTGAAGGGACGCTCACGGAAACTGAAGCGCAGGAGCTCATTGACCACCTCGTCATGAAGTTCCGCATGGTGAAGTTTGCCCGTATTCCGGCCTACAACCAGCTCTTCTCTGGCGACCCGGTGTGGGCCACGCTGGAGATGGCCGGTCTCGGCATGGACGGCCGTTCGATGGTAACGAAGAGCGACTTCCGCTTCCTCCATACGCTCGAAAATATGGGGCCGGCTCCGGAACCCAATCTCACGGTGCTTTATTCGAAGAACCTGCCGAAGGCTTTCCGCAAATATTCGGCCAAGGTCTCCATCAATACGTCGAGCGTCCAGTACGAAAACGACGATGTGATGCGTCCGATCTGGGGCGACGACTATTCGATCTGCTGCTGCGTATCGGCCACCGAAACCGGCAAGGAAATGCAGTTCTTCGGCGCTCGCGCCAACCTCGCCAAGTGCATGCTCTACGCCATCAACGGCGGCGTTGACGAAAAGACCGGCACGCAGGTAGCGCCGGCCTTCCGCCCGATCACGAGCGAGTACCTCGACTACGACGAAGTGATGCTGCGCTTCAAGCCCATGATGAATTGGCTCGCGGGGATTTACGTCAATACGCTCAACCTCATCCACTACATGCACGACAAGTACTTCTATGAGGCCGCTGAAATGGCGCTCATTGATACCGACGTGCGCCGCACCTTCGCAACCGGCATTGCCGGATTCTCACACGTGGTCGATTCACTCTGTGCAATCAAGTACGCCCGCGTGAAAGCGATCCGCAATGAGGCCGGTGTGGTGGTGGACTATGAAACGGAAGGCGACTTCCCGCGTTACGGCAACGACGACGATCGTGCGGACAAGCTTGCTGTGTGGCTCCTCAAGGAGTTTCTCACCTGCATCCGCCGCTACCCGACCTACCGTCATTCCGAAGCGACGACCTCGATTCTCACGATCACGTCCAACGTGGTGTACGGCAAAGCTACAGGATCGCTCCCCGACGGCCGCAAAGCCGGCGCGCCGCTTGCGCCCGGCGCCAACCCAAGCTACGGCGCAGAGCAGAGCGGTCTGCTCGCCTCGCTCAATTCCGTAGCAAAGCTCCCCTACGAGTATGCGCTTGACGGCATTTCCAACACCCAGACGATCAGCCCCGACGCGCTCGGCCACTCGCTTGACGAACGCGCGGACAATCTCGTCAACGTGATGGACGGCTACTTCGCTCAGGGCGCTCACCATCTCAACGTCAATGTCTTCGGTACGGAGAAGCTCATCGACGCGATGGAACACCCCGAAAAGCCCGAGTACGCGAACTTCACCATCCGCGTCTCAGGCTATGCCGTGAAGTTCATCGATTTGACGCGCGAGCAGCAGCTCGATGTGATTTCCCGCACCTGCCACAAGCGCATGTAATGACGCCCTAGGCGCTGAAGGGCCTTCTCCCTTCAGCGCTTCGAGCGGATGGCAGCTTTAAGCTCCCGATGAACGCATGCCGTTTCTTCGGGAGCATTTTTTTTTTGCAGCCCGACAAAGGCCGGCAATCTATAAAGCGAAGCTCTGCATTTCGGCCGGAGAGGACAGCTGGAACCGCCCCTTAAGTGACACTAGGCTGGCCCAATCCTCTGCCGCATTGAGGGCTCGCCCCAAGTCCTTTAGAAAGGAGCCATGCCGGCATTTAAGTGCCGCTTTGACATTCAACAGCTCTTTGGCCGGCGATGCGTCCCATCACAAGGCAGTTCGTGATGCCGGCGCCGCCGAGCCGGTCAAAACCAAAAATCCCTCCGACGACCTCCCCAGCGGCAAAAAGTCCCGGAATAACGCCGCCCGTTTGCGCACGCACCTGCGCCTGGGCATCCGTCAAAATGCCGTCCAAAGTGGTGTGCACATAGATCTGCTCCTCACCAAAATAAAAAGGCGGCTTTTCGATTCTTTGGGTGAAGACTTTTTTGCCGGTCAGCGGATCCAGCCCTGCATCAGCCGCCCGATTGTATTGGGCGAACGTTTGTTCGAGCACCGTCGGAGGGATCCTCATCGCTGCTGCCATCTCCCTGATGGAGCCGGCTTTTCTCACGATGCCGTTGATGAGCTTCAGACTCAGCGTTGCACCCTTATAAGACTGCGCATCGGTGATCACCCAGCAGCGCCGGGACTTCAATTTGAGGATGTGTTCAGAAATCGCATTCCAAGGCAGATTTTCATCGACGAAGCGTCGGCCGGCTTCATCCACGTACATGTCGCCGCCCGCATAGTCGATTAACCGACCGCCCCAAAAAGGCAGCAGCTGCAAGCCGAAACCTTCGGCAATAACGCCGCCGGCGCGCTGCGTCAGATCCAAACCATCGCCTTGTGCACCGTCCCAAGCGGTACCGTAAGGATCGGCACTCGTATGAATATCGGCAGTGAGCTGCGGCATGATCTTCATGCGGCGATCCACATTAGCAGTAAAGCCGCCGGACGCAATGATGACGGCAGGCGCTTGGAAATACTTGAGGCGAACTTCATTTTCTGAGCGAATGGTTACGCCGACCTTCCAGCACGATTCCTGCCGTTCAAGCGTTTCAACCTTCGCCGAGAGGATTGTTTTCCCGCCCAAACGCCGATAGCAGTCCATGACAGCGAGAACATAGCTCCGTCCGGCAGAATTGCCCGGCATTGCCCAGCTGCGCGGATGAAGTCCCGATCGGGCTTCAAAGGGGCGGCCGAAGGAGACGCCGAGCCCTTCAAGCCAGTCGAGCATAGCTGCGGACCCGCGGGCAATCTGCACCAAACGTTCCGGGTCTCCGCTGCCGCCGCCCACAGCGAGCGCATCAGCCACAAACTGTTCGACAGAGTCGCGCCAGCCATTTGAAAATGCTCCGGCACGATCCGGCGCCACCGCAGCGATGGAGCCGCTCGAATAAAGAGAGTGACCGCCGACAAGCGGTCCTTTTTCCAATATCAGCACGCGCCGGGCACCGGACTCCAGTGCGCTCGCGCCGGCTGTCAGACCGGCGAGCCCGGAACCGATCACGATGACCTGCTGCCAAGTCTCGAGCGCATCGGATGAATCTTCAAGAGCGGCAGCCAGAAGCGATGACGGCAAGGCCGAGGCGACTGCGCCCGCGGTGAGAAGCGTTCTGCGTGTCGTCATGCCACATCCTTTGGCTGCGGCGTCGGGAGATTCTCCAGCCACTGATAAGCCTCGAGAGAACTCTGAACGCCCAATTTGGCATAAGCATTGGCTTTATGCATCTTGACGGTTTCCGCACCGATGCCGAGCACTTCGGCGGCTTCCTTATTGGAAAGCCCTTTAGCCGCAAGCACAAAAACTTCACGCTCTCGGGGCGTCAGCGCATCGTAGGCCGTTTGATAACTCTGAGCTTCGGCTGCCGCCTTCGCAGCCGCAAGTGACTTTTTGCAGGCACGCTCCACGGCAGCCGCCAGCACCATCGGATCCCCTCGTTTTTCAAGGAAATCCAGTGCACCATATTTCATGGTATGCACCGCCGTTGCAACATCGCCGTGCCCGGTCAAAAAAATCACCGGCAAGCAGCTCCCGGCCTCTACAAAACGCCGCTGCAGATCAAGCCCAGTCATGCCAGGCATGCGGATATCCAGCACAGCGCACCCCGGACGCTGGAGGTCGTCATCCTGAAGAAACGCCGCCGGACTTTCCCAATCCTCCACCTGCCAGCCAAGCGCTGTGAGAAAGGCCTTTTGGCTTTCACGAAAGTCATTGTCATCGTCGACAAGACGCACCAAAGGCGTGGGCAGAATGCATTTCATGGAAAAAATCCTTTTAGAGCGGCAAATCCCGAGCATCGATCATAACGACAGCCGCAGCGCCTCCCGTCGGGCGAGCTTCAAAGAGAAGAGAGGCGCCATGCCGATCGGCTATGCCTCGACAGATAGAAAGACCGAGTCCCAAGCCGCCGAAGGTTGAAGGATCGGCTGAAACGCTGGCAGCTTTGCGATTAAGGCGCTCGAGTGAACCCGCGTCGAGCATGACGCCGGGATTCTCCACCCGTATCCGCCAGCGATTTGCGGTTTCCTGCGGTTTATCGAGTGTGAGACGAACTTCGGGAGGTTCCTTGAGCGAATCCTTCATTGACTTCATCGCTGATGCACCATTACGCACCAGATTGAGAAAGAGAATTTCGAGTTCGAGGGGACGCCCTGTAGTCCAAGCTTCACGCACTGCAGAAGAAAAAACCACTTTTGTGCGTTCGGCGCTTCGCTCTTCCTCACGGAAAGCGCTTATCGCCCGCTCAATGATTGGCATGAGGTCACATGCCGCCAGCGGTTCGTCCTCTTTTTTCGCATATGCGCGCACGCTCGAGACGATGTCGGCGATGCGGTTCGCTTCATAGTCGATGCGCCCGAGAGCCTGCTCAAGTCCGGCATGCGCACTGGTTTCATCATCGCGGAAAACGCGCTGCGGACACTTCATGCGGATCACGGCCGCCCAGGTGCGCAAAGCGCCCACGGGCGCATTGATTTCATGAGCAATCATGCTCGACATCTGCTGCACAATCGAGCGGCGTTCAAAACCGGCGAGTTCGAGCCGAGCGGCTGAAGCTTCTTCTGCAAGACGCTCACGTTCATTCATCGCCTTAGCGAGTTCCCGCGTGCGGCGCCGCACCAACGCATGCAGCCTCAGTTCATTCAATACGAGGAGCAGCAAAAACCCAGCTGCTGCCAGTACTTTGCCAAAGTGCCGTTCAATGAGTGCGCGGGGACTCATATCCTTCAAATAAGCATAGGGACCGATTTCCAGGTCCTTCAAAAGCCCGTCGACATCCGCATGCGAAACGTTTGTGAGCCACTCATACCCGCTCGCATCTCTGAGCCCCAGGAGCGCCACGGTCATATCGCGTACAGCTGTTTCCGGAGCGGAAGAAAGCGACCATAAGCTCAAATCCGGATAAAGCGCCGTTGAGTGCGCACAGGCGAGGTCTCCGGTCTTGGCGTTAATAACCCGAATATCCTCCGCACGCACCAGACCGTGCATGCGCACGGCTTCAAGCAGGCAGGCGGGCAGAATCGCCGCATCGGTCGAGCCGTTGAGGAGTGCAGAAAGCACATCCGGATAAGCATTGTTGCGGTATCCGACAAACCCAAAAAAATGATCCGGTTCGAACCCCTGCTGCCGGAGTTCCCGTGCGGCTGCAAGCCAGCCGTCGATGGCCGTCGGGAGTCCCGCAAAGACCCTGCGGCCGCGCAAATCCGCAAGGGATTGAAAGCGGGAATCCGCACGGACAGCGAACACGGCTCCCACTGAACGCTCTGCGCTCTGGGCAAGATTCGTGCGCCGAGTGGCGATACGGGCAGCCTCGACTCCGGTCATGCCGGAAAAAGAAGCCGGCGCAAAAAGAAAGTCCGGACGCAGACGCTCAATCTGAGTCTTCGCCTCGGCGTCAGCGATCGTCACGGTCCTGACGAAATACTTCGGCAGTGCGCGCTGCAAGGCCGCCGCCGTCTGCCGAAGCATGAAAGCGTCGTAGGGATTGACCAATGTATCGAGTTCTGCAATCGTGATCACAGGGCGAAACTGCTGCGCCTGAGGATCTATGGCGAGGGACGCCGAAGAAACCGCAGCCGGCGTCTCTCCCTCCGGAGGACGTCCGACGGCCGGCTCCGCCCCAAATAAAGAAACGAATGAGCAGACGAAAGGAATCAGCAGCCGCAGCGAAATCGAAGCCATGAGTCCGGCAAAAAACAAGAATGTCAGCCCCTCCCCCGAACGGGGGTAGGCCCAGGAAAGGCACTGTAGCAAACTCCTTCTGCACATCCGGAGCAGAAATCGAATTTACCCAAAAGATTCTGCTTCGCCGTTGATTCCACTAACTATCAGAAAAAAAGAGCACCCTTATGCAGCGCCGTCATCTCCTCAGTTCCGCTTTCGCCGCCGCAGTCTCTGCCGCAGGCGTCACTCAGGCGAGCACCATTGATCAATTCGAAGGCAAGACGCGTCCGATCGATACGATGAATCGTGTCAAGGGCTGGCAGCCCGGCGCCGTCGAGCCCATCGAAATCAAGGGACGATCCATTGGCACAGGCCGCCCGAAGCTCATCGCGCCCACCACCGCCAAGACGCCGGACGATCTCGTTGCGACGGTGAAGCGCTTTGCGGCGATGAAGACGCTCGACATGATCGAAGTCCGCATCGACTATCTGGGCCGCCTTGAACCCAAACAGTATGCTGATGTGACCCGCCGCGCCTATGAGGCCGCGGGCGACAAGATTGTGCTCGTGACGCTTCGCAACGGCACGGACGGCGGTCCCTTCATTGCCGAGGACGATTACTACGGAGAAGTCTACGAAGCGGTACTCACCGAAGGCCGTACCGATATCGTCGATATTGAGCTTTTCCGCGATGCCGCCATGGTGCGCCGGCTCGTCGACACCGCTCACAAGAAAGGCGTGAAGGTGATTATCAGCGACCATGAATTCAAATTCACTCCGGACGAAGGCGAACTGATCCGCCGCCTCCTGCTCGAAGAGGAAGCCGGCGCGGATATTTTGAAACTCGCCGTCATGGCCGCTTCGCCTGAAGACGCCCTCACCGTGATGAACGCGACGGCCAAAGTCCGCCACTACTACTCGAACCGTCCGATGCTCACGATGGCCATGGGCAAATGGGGCGTACTCACCCGCATTACGGGCGAAGGATTCGGCTCTGACCTCACGTTTGCGAGCGTCGGCGGCAAAGCGAGCGCCCCCGGTCAAATTCCTGCCGAGGACTGTCTCAATGTCCTTGAAGTGCTCCACAAGGCTATGAATCCTCAGTGATCTGTTCTGATCCGCCGTTTCCAAGACTTCCGCCGCTTCCAGTCACGGCGGCGGATGCTTGAATTTCACTTTCTTCCAACTTCTCACCGCAGAGATTTCAATATGAAGAAGACTCTCCTCACGCTTTCCATTGCCGCGGTATTTGCCGTCGGCGCATCCGCCGCTGAATTTAAGGCGGGCACCTATACGGCCAAAGCGCCGGGCATCCACGGCGACGTAACAGTCACGGTCACTTTCACGAAGGATAAGATTGCCGACGTCAAGGTTACGCACTCCGAAACCCCGGGCATCGGCTCCAAGGCCGCTGAGCTGCTCCCGGGCCGCATCGTAGAGCGTCAATCCCCGCAGGTTGACGGCGTTACCGGCGCCACCATCACCTCAACGGCGATCCGCACGGCCGTAGCCGACACGGTGAAGCAGGCCGGCGCGGACCCTGCGGCGCTCGTTCCGCTCGCTGTTAAAAAGCAGGCGAAAAATGAAACCGTCGACACCGATGTCGTCGTCGTGGGCGGCGGCGGAGCCGGCATGTCCGCCACCATTCGCACACGCATGAACGGCCTCAACGTCGTTCTCGTCGAGAAAATGCCCTTCATCGGCGGCGCCGCTTCCATTTCGGGCGGCCAAGTGGTCGCGCAGGGCTCCAAGCTCCAGAAGGCCTTCGGCGTGACGGATGACTCGGTCGAATCGATGGTGAAGGACTTCCAGGCCAATGGCCACAACCTCAACGACCTCTCCAAGCTCACGCTCTACGCAAAGAACGTCGGTCCGACGATCGACTGGCTCCACGATCAGGTCGGCGTCAAGTTCATTCCGAACGACCTCCCGTTCCTCGCCGAATACTCCCATCGCCGCGCCCTTGAATTCCAGGGCGGCGCGGGTACGATGGCGCAGCATCTGCGCGAAGTCATCGGCTCCAACGGTGCGAAGGTTCTCTTCAACACCCACGTTGAAAAACTGATTGTCGAGGACGGCAAGGTGACGGGCGTTGAAGCCGTTGACGGCAACACCGGCACCAAATACACGATCCGCGCGAAGAAGACGCTGCTTACCACCGGCGGCTACGGCAACAATAAGAACCTTCTCACGGATACCTATAAGAACACGCTCTATTACGGCCCCGTCTCCTCAACGGGCGACGGTCTGCAGATGGCCCAGAAGCTTGGCGTGAAAACCCAGCTCCTCGAATACGGCAAGCGCTATCCGAACGGCATTGAAGTTGCGCCGGGCAAGGCCAAGTCCACCATCTACGCCAATGTCGGCGCGTTCGATCAAGCTGGCATCCTCGTGAGCCGCGACGGTCTGCGCTTTGTCAACGAAAAGGCGTCGAACCGTCACATTCTCGACCCGATGCTGCAGCAAAAGGGCGGTATGGCTTATGTCTTCATGGATCAAAAGTCTTGGGAGGGCTTCTATAAGCGTCTCCCGGAAACGGGTGTTTCGCACGAAGATGCTGACAAGTACCTTGCCGCCAACGGCAAGTCGGCTCCGATCTTTGTGAAGGGCGCGACGCTTGAAGAAGCGGCCAAGCTTGCCGGCATCAACGCTGAAAATCTCAAGGCAACGGTCGCCAAGTACAACAGCTTTGTGAAAGCACAAAAAGATGCTGACTTTGGCCGTCCTGTCCAGTACATGAAGGCTGAAATTGCCGCCCAAGGCCCGTACTACATCGTCGAACAGAAGCCCCGCTTCGCCACGACAATGGGCGGCGTCTGCACGGATGATCACCTCAATCTCATCCAGAGCAACGGCAAAGTCATCCCCAACCTCTACGGCGCGGGTGAACTTGTGGGCGGCGTGATGGGCGACGATTCGCCTGCCGGCGCCAACGTCGGCTGGGCACTCACTTCCGGACGCGTTGCTGCCGAT
>OATH01000912.1_pt1 | contig 15388 bp, 13 predicted proteins | sample 1494971 | NCBI WGS metagenome assembly OATH01 (sample SAMEA2579949, study PRJEB22360) | human gut metagenome
TTGTCATCTTTCTTTAAATAACCATGGACATCATTTTTTGCTTCAAATGCCTTAAACTATAATGTTATATCATATAGAAATGAATGAATCTGGTATCATTTATAATGAGTTGAAGAAAATTGATTTTCTTTCATCTTTTCACAATTCACTGCGTTATACAGAATGAGGAGGGGCGTCATGCAGATGAAAATAAATAAACATGCTGTTTCTAAGGAAGCAGAGCTGGAAACAGCCATACGGGATGCCTATCCGAAAGTGTATTCCTACCTGTATCATCGAACACTGGATGCGGCACTGTCCAAGGATCTGACACAGGAAACCTTTTACCGGTTTTACAGACATCTGGACCAATATGAGGAACAGGGAAAGCTGCTGAATTTTCTATACCGTATTGCTAGGCATCTGGTGTATGACCATACCCGCTCCAGACGGTATACGGACGAGCTGCAGGAGGAGCAGATGCGCGATGATACGTATAATGGTGAGCGGCTGTTTCAGAAGAAGGAGGAATTTGTAATTCTTCGTTTATGGATAAGCGAGCTGCCTCCGCATTTGCAGGATGTGCTTCTGCTGCGGTATGATGAAGGATTGAAATACCGGGATATCTCACAGATTACGGGAATTCATGTTTCCACTGTGAAATCGCAGGTAAGGCTGGCACTCCATATATTGAAAAAACGTGCTCAGAAGGAGGGATGGAAGTGAAAAAAGAAAGGATTCGCCTGGAAACGCTGGAAATACCGGACATACCGGAGGACGATATTGTGGAGGTTATCACAAACGTAAAGGAACTGCTACAAAAGCGTGCTGTGAAAAAATATGAAAGCAGTATACTGAAAAGTCTGCGTGAGCTGCTGTATGTACATGGTTGGAAAAGTATTGTATTACAGGGGGGACTGACACTGCTTGTGGCACTAGCTGTATGGCTGTGTCTGCCAAATGGATATAAGATGAATTCTGTAGCCTTTCTTTCACTTGGAAGCTCTCTGTTGTCTGTTGCTGTTACAGTAGAGGTTTTCCGATGTGATATCTATGGTATGAAGGAGCTGGAAATGGCGTCGCCTTATTCGCCGCAGCGTATGCTTATGTGGAAAATGCTTCTGCTGGGTGGTATCTCCTTTCTGGGAATTCTGATTATCGCAGTCAGCATCTCCCTGCAAACGGATATTCATCTGCTTACGCTGCTGTATAGCGGCTGTATTCCGTTTTTGCTGCTGAATGCCTTTACCTTACACCTATATGCCCATGATCAGGTTTTGCAGGTGTTTCTGACGGTATACGGCTTTGCGGCAGGTGGTCTTGTCCTGCTGGAGCTGTTTGGAGTGGGATATTGGATCGGTTTTCTGGAACAATATGGCGGGCAGCTGTTTCTTGCTGTTCTGGTATACAGCGGTTATGTCCTGTGGGACCATTGCAGGAGGAATCTTCATGTGTAGACTGTGTCTGCGTGAGCTACATAAATTTTTCCACTCCCGGCTGCATTGTGCCCTGCTGTGTGTCCTGCTGCTGTTTCCGCTTCTGCATCTTGCTTTTACGCTGCATGCGCAGACACAGGAGCGCTACGCCTTGCTCAATGATAAGGTATTGAACGCAAAAGAAGCAAAAGCCATAGCGGACGATCTGCGCAGAAGCATGTCCGGGACAGTGCAGAAGAGCTGGATTGCCGATCGAAAGCAGGAGCTGGAAAAGCTTGTCGAGCAGGAAATCCAGAAAGAGGATATTCGCTATCAAACACTGGATCAGGCATACTGGGACGGCTATCGTACCATGGAAATGGTGGATGCCATACGATTGGACCCGCAGACACCTGCTATCGTACGACATGATTTGAACACACACCAATGGCGCTATGGTCCATACGAGGGCTGGATGAGCCGCATGAAGATATTTGAGAACACTGCCAAACTGTATGCACTCTTCTGCCTGTTTCTGTTTGGAAGTATGTTTAATCAGGAGGAATCCTGCGATATGCTGGAGCTGTTGAAAAGCTGCCGAAAGGGGAGGAGGAAGCTTGCCTGTGCCAAACTGATTGTCTCTTTTTCACTGGCACTCATGCTGGCGGCCGCGCTGTATATCATACTGTCTGTATCAACCTCTATGATCCTGGACTTATCCGGTGGGGATACGACACTCATGATGCTGAGAACACTGCATATCTATACATTTTCACAGATTGATTTGCAGGCGCTTGGATTGTTGCTGCTCAGTGGAATAGCGTGTACTCTGTTTGCTGTCTTCACCTCCGTCATAGTAAAAAAACCGGCAGTTTCGCTGGGACTTGGCATGCTCTTTTTTCTATTGCCGATGCTGATAGCGATGGATGGTCTGCAAACCTCGTGGACATCATTTTTTCCATCCAATTTCCTTTCCTTTCGGGCAATCGATCAGCTTATGACAACGCCATGGCTTGCTGTTTTGGGAAACCTCTATCATCGTTTGCCCCTGTTGTACGCTGTATGGAGCTTTCTGTGTATCGTGCTGATTCCGGTTATGATTGCAAAACACAGCAGCATCCGTTCATGGTCGATCATGCGCATGATGAGTACATTGGGGAAGAGTACAAAACGGAAACCGAACCATACCGATCATAATATCCGTTCATAGGCTAATCATAGAAGTCTGTACAGCTTCCACCATGAAGGTGGAGTGAGGGAAAGAACAGAAATGAAGTGATCCGGCAAATGAAACATGCAGAAAATTATATACTTGTATTCAGCAAGAGATAGGAGATTTATATGAATGTAAAACTGGAACAGCTGTCCAAGCACTTTGGAAGCGTCATTGCGGTTCAACATATGAATGCCGTATTAAAGCCGGGAATCACCGGTCTTTTGGGAGCGAATGGCAGCGGAAAAACCACACTGCTGCGCATGATGGTCAACGTACTGCCTCCGGATGAGGGACATATCCTATACGGTGATATTGACATACGGGAAAAACGGGAGGAATATCTTGCCAATATCGGCTATATGCCGCAGCATCTGAGTATGTATCCAACCTTTCGGGTTGAGGAATTCCTTCAGTATATGGGGGCTGTCAAGGGCTTGACGAAGTCCTATACGATGCAGCGTATACAGGAGCTTCTTCCTGCAGTTCACCTGGAGCCACAGCGGAAAAAGAAGATTCGGACGCTTTCCGGCGGCATGCGGCAGCGCCTTGGCATTGCACAGGCACTCCTGAACGATCCTGCTGTCCTGATTCTCGATGAACCGACCGCAGGGCTGGATCCAAAGGAACGAAACCAGTTTTCCCAGCTTTTAAGCGAGATGTCCAAGGATAAAATCATTTTACTGTCAACACATATTGTCAGTGATGTGGAAGCCATAGCCGATCAGATTATGATCATGAAAAAGGGGTGTCTGATTGCCCATGATACACCGCAAAAGCTTCTTTCGATGCTGGACGGCAGGGTGAAGGAGCGTCAGGTATCACAAAAAGAGCTGGAGCAGCTGCGTGGGCATGCCGTTATATGCTATCAGCGTGCATCAACACAGGGAACACTTGTCCGCTATCTGGATGAAACAGGCAGGGATGCCTGCAGTGTGGAGCCGACCCTGAACGATTTGTATTTATATCATTTTCAGGAGGAAGAGGCATGAGACTGTATTTGCTGGAATGTAAAAAAATAATGACCTCCCGCTTTCATCTGATTCTTTTACTGCTGTTTATGATGCTTCCGATGGTCATTTTTCAAAATAGAATTACGGATACCGGAGAAAATACGAATCCTTATCGGCATGCGGATGGAAGCAGGATGAGCAAGGAAGAAATTCAGGAGGAAGTGCATCATGAAAAATTAAAATGGACCGGTACCATGGATACAGCGTGGTGGAACCGTTTAAAGGTGGCAAAAAAAGCGGCAGATAAACGCATAGATACGCATTTTTTCAACATGGAGAAAATGAATGCACTGTATGGGAAAGACTGGTATGAGGATTATCAAAGCAATAAAAGAGATTACGCCTATGCGGATGATACAAAGGAAGCAAAAAAAGGAAAGCGGATTCTCTATCTGCGCGAGGAGTTTCTACCAAATTATAAAGAGGATATCGCAGATGAGGTGGTCAGCATGCTGTATTTGAATTATGGAAAGACTATGCTAGCGGATAAACCATGGAACAGTGAGGATGGCACCTTTGGGACGATGTACAGCTCATTTAATAATGAAAAGGTCGCAGCCCCGGTATATTCCCTTGATGTGAGCAGGGCTGAGCTTCAGCTGCTGAAGGATTACATGAATGAAAAGAAATCCTTTCATTACGGAGACAGCAGAGAATGGTTTTCCTTACTGGAAACCTATTCCACAGTAGGCATCGTGCTTATGGTGTGGGTACTGGTGATATCCAGCAATGTGGTCAACAGGGAGCGTAAACAGAATATGCTGGAGGTGCTCAGCTCCTGCAGCAGAGGCGGCAGCGCTTTATTCTTGTCCAAGCTGGCCGCTGTGATAACCTGTGCACTGATTGGCTTGCTGCTGATGATTCTGCCGGTAACACTGTATGCGTGGCTGTCCGGAAATCTTGGTGATATGGCAGTAAATATCACCGAGGGTCTGCATATGATTTCTGTATTTACCTATCAGGAGGGATTCCTCATATCCATGGAGGTCCTTGTACTGGGAGCTGTGGTCTGTGCAATTCTGGGAACACTTGCCTCCACCTGTCTGAAATCCTCCTATGTATCTCTTGGACTCTGCATGCTGTGTATGCTTGCAGGTACTGCTCTGTCCTCCTACGCATCGTGGATGAAGCTGTTTCCCTTTAAATTTATGGAACTTACATGTGTCGCAGTCAGGGGCTTCACCTGCAATCTGTTTGATCAGGCCTTTTTCCTCTGGAAGCTGCTTCCTCTTGTATGGATTCCCTGCAGTTTTCTGCTTTGCTATGCAACCCTACGCATCTATCGCTCCCGCTCTTATCACAGAATTTAGAAGCTATAAAGCATGAAAAGGAACATGCTGTCCATGAAAGAGGATGCAAGGCATAGCTGTAGCTGAAATAAGCTGAAATGAGGATATATCCTATACGTGATTGATTGCACCCCTGTGGATATGAGGAAGGGGTGACCTTTATTCATAAACAAGGTCAATGGACTTAACTGGTAACAGATATGTTTGCACAGCATAGAGCTAACGTAGTTGTTTGAAAGACAAACTTATATGGAAAACAGTGTACGAACAGGCCGGAATATGATATATTTATAACAAATTCAAAAGCGAGGGATAAGCAATGAAGAAATATATATATTTTCTGATTCCTGTATATGCACTGTACATATTCGGAATGTTTTATGTGATGCTGCCACCATTGAACTGGCATGCACCGGCTTTCTGGAAGTTTCTGGCACTGAGTGCAGGACCGCTTCTGGTGCTGCTGATCGTGTTTTCCTTTACCAAGCGTCAGATCGATTCCTTTCAGAACTGGCGTTCATCCTTTCATAACAAGAATGCCGTTAACCTGACCAGTGAACAGAAGCGCTGGGGAACAATCTGCAAGGCTTCCATTCTGGCACTGATGTTTGTGGTTGTCTTTCCATCCGCAGCTACTCTGGTTACTTCACGCATTTTCCATGCAAAGGCATTCTCACAGAGAATTGAACCAAAGGATGTGGAATTCAGCGAGGTTCCGCAGGTGGATTTCAAAAAGACACCGATTATTGACCGTGACAGCTCCATCCGTCTGGGAGATAAGGTTATGGGAAACATGACCGAATGGGTTTCCCAGTTTGATGTCAGCAATGAGTATACACAGATTTCCTATAAGGACAGTGTGTATCGTGTGACACCGTTAACCTATAACGGATTTATCAAATACTTTAAAAACCAGAGCGGCGGGGTGCCTGCCTATATCACGGTGGACAGCACCAGTGGGAAAACAAAGCTGGCAAAGCTGAAGGATCTCGGAATGGATGGTATGAAGTATGTTCCATCTGCGTATTTCAATGAAAACCTGAGCCGTCATTTGCGTTTCCAGTATCCGACTGAAATTTTCGGAGAGCCATCCTTTGAAATTGATGAGGAAGGAAGACCATGGTACATTTGTACAACCTACACGTATTCCGGCGTTGGAAATAAGAAACGTGTCACCGGAGCTGTGTTTCTGGATCCGATTACCGGTAAGAGTGAGAAATATGACACCAAGCATATTCCATCCTGGGCAGACCGCATTTATCCGGAATCTCTGGTCGTGGAGGAGCTGGATGACAATGGCAGTCTGAAGAAGGGGTTCTGGAACTCCCAGTTTGGACAGACCGGTGTCATTGTAACCTCCGAGGGCTATAATTATCTGGAAAAGAACGGGGATATCTGGCTGTACAGCGGACTGACCTCCGCAAATGCGGATGAATCCAATCTGGGCTTTGTACTGGTAAATCTGCGTACACATGAAGCCATGAAAATCGCTACGGCGGGCGCCAATGAAAAGAGCGCGATGAAGAGTGCGCAGTCTGAGGTGAAAAACTACGGTTATCAGTCCACCTTCCCGTTACTGATCAATATTAAGGGGAATCCGGTATATCTGATGTCGTTAAAGGATAACGGTCTGATTAAGATGTATGCGACGGTTTCTGCTGTGGATTATCAGAAGGTGGCTACTGTATATACGGATGAAGGTCTGGATGCACTGTTTAAAAAGACACTGAATCTTTTAGGAAGCGGCAGTGAGGACAATATCAGTAAGGAGTCCTTAAAAACAGAAGATATCACGGTTGCCGGAGTGGAAAAAATCAACATGGACGGTAATACGATTTACTATATTCAATCGGAAAAGGGCGATATCTATAAGATTAGCTTTACAACGAAATATGAGAGTCAGCTCGTATTCCTGAAGGCCGGCGATAAGCTGAACATATCCTATATCGATGCCGAGGGCATTAAGACGATTAAGGAACTGAAATGAGGTAAGCATCCCTGAAACGGGGATGCTTTTTGTCTGGGCAAGATATTAAAGGTATACATTTTTTACCATATAGGTTTCACTTATGCTTCTCTACAACATCTTTTTCGCAGATAATGGTTCTTTCTTTCGTGAAACAGAAGGAAATTCATGTATAATAAAGAGTAATAGGAAGCATTTTGTATAATCAAATACATTATCTAATAATTATACAGAATATGTATGGGTGGTTCACTTCTGAAATACATGTATTTCATGGAAGAAAAGGAGAGAGTGCATGAGCGATAATACGATCAGGCAGGGCATTCTGGAACTGCTGGAAAGGGAATGCAGTATTCTGGATTTTGACAATTTATGGTCGTCTGAGGAACTGGAGGCACTGACGGCAACGTGGCTGAGCGATCATTTCCAATGCAGCCGAAATCTGATTTCCCATTACATGAGTGAGCTGCAGCAAAAGGGGCAGATTATCAAAATCAATACACGCCCGGTATACTTCTTTCTGCGAAAATCACTGGAGGAACGCTTTTCCGTACAGCTGCAGAGCGATATTTATGAGACACTGGAAGAAATGCGCAATGAATTAAAGGCAGCGGATAAGAAGCATGCATTTATGAATCTGATTGGTGCACAGGACAGTCTGAGCTATGTGGTAGAGCAATGCAAAGCAGCTGTCTCCTATCCTGATCACGGACTTCCGATTCTTTTACAGGGACCTACCGGAACCGGGAAAAGTCTGATCGCACAGCTGATGTTTCAATATGGGAAGGATACGCATATTCTATCCGCAGACAGCCGGTTTGTGACGGTAAACTGCTCGGAATATGCAAACAATCCGGAGATGCTGATGACCAATTTATTCGGCTATAAAAAAGGTGCCTATACCGGTGCGGAAAAGGATACCCCCGGATTGCTGGCACTGGCTGATGGCGGTATTCTGTTTATGGATGAGGTACACGGACTGAAGCCGGAATGTCAGGAAAAGATATTTCTCTTCATGGATAAGGGCATTTATCATATGGTCGGGGATAATGATGTATGGTATGAATCCAATGCGAGAGTGATTTTCGCGACAACCATGCAGCCAAGTGAGGTGCTGCTGAAAACACTGCTGCGAAGGATACCGCTGATTGTCAAGGTGCCTTCCCTTGCAGAGCGCCCTCTGCAGGAGAAGCGAAGACTTCTGCAATTTCTGATACAGGAGGAGGAACAGCATATTCAACGGGAAATCTGCCTGTCGGATCTGGTCTATCGCACGCTGGAGCGTCATGTTTTTGCCGGCAATGTCGGAGGGTTGAAAAACTGTATCCGGGCAAGCGTTGCCAAGGCATTTCTACGCAGTCAGGAAAAACAGAAGCATGTGGAGCTGCATCTGTATGATCTGCCCAGCGACCTGCTGGAAAGCACAGGTCAGGACCTGACACTGTACAGCTATGACGATAAAACAATGATTCGCAGCGGTGATATGCTGGTAAATATACAAAAGGACGGGCATCTGTATAAACTGAATTCCTACCTTGTTCACAAATACCGTACCTTGAATCATGCCGAGCTGAAGCTTTCCTCCTATGTGGAAAGCTGCTGCCGAAAGCTGGAACAGTATGTGGATTATCTGTTTGCGGGAAATACCTATGAATCGCCGAAGCTCGATATGATGAATCATCTGGTGAAGAATATCATGAATATAGTGATTCATAAGTATCATCTGGAAACATTCTCCAACAATGAAATATCCGTGCTTGTTCATTTTATGAATGATTATATGCAGAACTATGCTTCCATCAACCAGCTGAGAATCTGTAACCGCAAGGATGTGGAGCAGCTGCAGAATCTGCTGCATCGTGAATACGGACTGGAATATGATATTGTCTGTGATATCTGGCAGCTGGTCAGTGATGCGTTAAACTTTGTGCCCGGACCGTTTGCTTTTCTGGACCTGTTCCTATTTATCCGGTATTTTGACCGGGACATGCAGGCTGCGGATATTCCGGCAGTGATTATCGCCCATGGCTATGCAATTGCCAGCGGAATTGCCGAGGTTGCCAATCAGCTGTTGAAGCAGCATGTTTTTGATGCTATCGATATGCCGATTGAAAGTGACTTTGAAGTTATCGTAACGAAGCTGAGCGACTATTTAAAGGGGAAAGAAAGCAGTAAGGAAGTAATCGTCCTTGTCGATATGGGCTCCTTGGAGGATATCTATCAGCGATTGGGCAGTGTTAAGCTTATGGATATCGGTATCATCAATAATGTTACGACAAAGCTGGCGCTCGATATCGGCAGTATGATTTTGGAAAAAATGACGATACAGGATATCCTCAGGGAAGCCAGCAGTCATCTTCCTTATCATTATAAAATCATCAAAAACCGTGTGAAGCAGGATGCCGTCTTATCGGTATGTGAGACAGGAATCGGTACGGCGGAGAAAATTAGTAATCTGATGGAGGAATCATTACCTGAACATGTATCCATCAGTGTGATTCCCTATGATTTTGATTCCCTGATAAAATCGGGAAGAAGCTCTTCTATTTTTGAAAAATATAATATTCTGTTCATTGTTGGCACAAAGAATCCAAAAATAGCTGATATTCCTTTTATTTCATTGGAGGAAATGATTGAACAGAAGAGTGTGGAGAAAACGAATGCAGCGTTTGCCCAACGTATGCGTCCGGATCAGATCGAAGTCTTTAATGAAAATATGATTAAAAATTTCTCTATGGATAATTTACTGGACTATTTAACCATTCTGGACAGCGATAAGATTATCAACAGTGTGGAAAAAATCATTAAGACGATCCAGCGGGAACTGCAGATGGTTCTCAGCAGCAACATCGCACTGGGCCTGTATATCCATATCAGCTGTCTGATTGAGCGACTGATTATCAATAAGAATGTGACAAAGTTTCATAATCTGGATACCTTTATACAGTAGCATGGAGATTTCATCGCTATTGTAAAACGGGCATTTCATGATGTAGAGGTGCATTACAATGTGGAAATACCGGTTAGTGAAATTGGCTATATTTACGATTATATCTTTAAGCGGGACAGTGTCAAGGCGGTGGATGACAGTGTCAACGAATTATGGGAAACGATTGAATGATGGTTTTTTGATAGTAGCTGCAATATCTTCAATAAAATTAAATAAGCCCCTGTTTAATGGGGAAACAGGAACTGCGTGTCGATTTTACGAAAATTGGCACGCAGTTTGCTTATAGATTAGTGAGACGTGAAATATCAGGAAAGGAGGGGAGGAATTTGAGAAACATCATACTGGCTTCTCATGGTTCATTGGCCGAGGGCATGCTGAGTGCTGTGCGAATGATTGTGGGAAGCACGCAGGGAATCGCCGCATATGGATTGGACACTTATAAGACACCGCAGGATATCTACCAGCTGCTGAAGGAGCAGATTGAACAAAATCAGGATCAGGAGTACATCCTGCTCTGTGATATCAATGGCGGAAGTGTTCACAATCAGCTCATGCATTTATGCATCTTTCCCAAGGTTTATCTGATGACCGGAATGACGCTGTCTGTTGTATTGGAGCTGCTGCTGACACAGGATCATGGAAATACAGAGGAGCTTTTAAGGAAAACGATGGAGAATGCCAGGAAAAACATTCTGTTATTTAATTATCAAAGTGTTAAAAGTGAAATTGACAAAGGAATCGAGGATGATAAATTATGGTAGAACTTTGTAGAATTGATGATCGTCTGCTGCATGGACAGGTGGCGGTAACATGGGTTAGTGCAGTAGCGCCGGAAGCCATTCTGATTGCGAACAATGAAGCAGCGACCAATGAAATGAGTAAGCTCGCACTGAAAATGGCGAAGCCGGCCGGTATTAAGCTGGCAGTTAAAACAATCGATGATGCAGCTGCTCTGCTCAATAATCCGAACGCAAAAAAGATTAAGATTTTCCTTATTACAAGAACCATTCAGGATACATTGAGGCTTGTGAAAATAACAGACTGTATTCATCGTGTGAATATCGGCGGTGTTAAGAACAAGGAAGGAGGTAAGATGATTGCGGCAACCGTGTGTTTGAACGATGAAGATATTCAGGCACTGAAGGAGCTTAAATCGCTGGTAGATGATTTGGAACTTCGCATGGTGCCATCAGAAAGTAAAACGAATATTGATAGGTATCTTTAAAGAAAAGGAGGAATTATTATGATTCAGGCGCTATTAGTTGGATTAACAGTAACAATTCTGGGCTTTGCCGATTTCTGGTTATGCAATCCGATGCTGGATCGTCCGCTAATTGTCGGTACAGCGATTGGTATTGTCTTGGGTGATGTGAAAACAGGCGTTGAGGTAGGCGCTGCATTGGAACTGGTATTCATGGGGGTTATGGCAATCGGCGGAACAGTGCCGCCGGATTCCGTGTCCGGAACAGCTGTTGGTACAGCATATGCAATTATTCTGGGGGCAGGTGTTGAAACAGCGTTTGCACTGGCTGTCCCTACTTCTATTTTTTGCCAGATGTTATTCGTGCCGAAAATCGCAACACGTTCGCTTTTTACACCGTTTATTGATCGTATGGTAGAAAAAGGAAACTACAAGGGTATCCAAAGACTATTCCCCTTAGTTTCTATCACTACATGCATAGTCAGTGGTCTAATCTGTGCATTGGGTGTTGGACTGGGGGCAGATGTTATGAAAGAATTCATCAATATTTTACCACAGACGCTGCTGGATGGCATGGGAGTTGCGGCAGGAATGCTGGGAGCTGTCGGATTCGGCTTGCTGCTGAAGATGATGTGGCAGAAGAAAATGGCTGTCTATTTCTTCCTTGGATTCATCATGGCTTCCTATTGTGGTATGCCGCTGATGGCGATTGCAATTACTGGTGTGATCCTAGTCGTTATTCTGTATTTTGAAGGTGAATTCTCAAAGCGCCGGCAGGCAAATAAGCTTGTCGCAAGTGGTGATACAGGGGAGGAGGACTTGTTCGATGATTAAGGAAAAATTTGGCTTAACTGATGAAGAAGGGAAATTGATGGCCAAAGTAGCCCGTCGTTCTCACCAGGTTGGATCTGTATATACATGGGAGAAATTTCAGGCAATGGGGTATATGTGGGTTATGATTCCGGTTATCAATGCGATGTATGACAAAAAGGAAGATCGTATTGAGGGATATAAACGTCATTATGAATTGTTCAACACAAATCCGGTTGTCGGAGGATTTATCACCGGTCTTAGCGCTGCAATGGAGATACAATGCGCACGCGATAGGAATTTCGATAAGGCTTCCATCGGCGCTGTGAAAACATCCCTGATGGGTCCGTTTGCCGGTATTGGTGATTCCATTTTCCAGAGTACATGGCGTGTTATCACTATGGGAATCGGCTTGAGTATGGCGAAAGATGGAAATATTCTGGGTCCTATCGTCTTCCTGATACTGTTCAATCTGCTGGCAGAGCCTGTACGTATTCTATTTCCTTATATAGGATTCAAAATGGGTACAAAGTTTATGACACAGGCTGAAGAAAGCGGCATTATGAGTTATGTCACGAAAGCAGCGGGTATCATCGGTTTGATGACGGTTGGTGCTATGACAGCTACCATGGTATCTTTGAATATCGGTTATGTCTTTACTATGAACGGGGCGGAACAGTCTTTACAGGAAATGCTGGATTCTATTTTTCCATGCATGCTTCCGTTACTGTTGACGCTTGGCTGTTTTAAATTATTGAATAAGAATGTGAAGCCAACCACCCTGATTGTTTTAATTATGGTCCTTGGTATTGCCGGAAAATACATAGGTATTTTCTAAAGCTGAAGAATCTAAAGCTGAAGAATTTAAAATTGAAAGAACTAAAATTGAAAGAAACGCAGAGCCTCAAAGGAGGCATATAGGAGGAAATTAAAATGAGTTTAATTGATACAATAAGACGAGTACCAACACCGGTAAGAGCTGTGATAAACAATCGAAAAGAAATAACTGCAGGCTTATTCACCTATCTGGGGGATAGACTTGCAACAGTTAATGAAATCGTTTTGATCGGCTCTGGAACAAGTCATACCTGCTGCATGACGTCACATGTATTTGTAGAACAGGCAAGCGGTATCTCCACAACGGTAATACTGCCGAATCTCTTTCTTGAGAAAAGTGTTTTGAATCCGAATGCACTCTATGTTTTTACATCACAGAGCGGGACTTCATCACTGACGCAGGCATCACAGAAAAGAGTGAACGATCTGGGATATCTGAATGTAGCGGTTTCAGAAGAACCGGATTCTCCTTTGGCAAAAGCCAGCGGCTGCTGTATCCTGCTGGAAGTGGATCATGAAGAATACGGCTGTCGTACGATCGGCTATTGTATGTCTGCATTTACTCATATGATCATGGCGATGGAAATCGGACTGGCAAGGGGAACGTTATCAGAAACCGAATATGCATCCTATTTGAAGGACGCAGAGGCAGCAGCCAATCATCATGGTGAAATTTGTGATGCTACCATGCAGTGGTTTGATAGAAATAAATGGAAGCTGATGAATAAGGACGGATATGCTCTGTATGGTGCAGGCGCCCTGTATGGTGCTGCTGTAGAAGGCGCCTTGAAAGTGCTTGAAATCGCACAACGCTATCTGTGTGTCGGTTATGAAATGGATGAGGGGATGCATGGACCTACGATGGGATTTACAAACCGTGTCGCTGTTATCATACTGAATGACGGAAAGAATGAACGTCTTGCGAACGGACTGGCAGATTATATCAAGGATATGGTAGGAGATGCTTTTGTTATCGGAAAGAATACGAAGGATGAGCGAGATCTTGCATTTGAGCCGGTGGGCGGTCCATTCGCCTATCTGGAGTATACTCCGGTAGTAGAAATACTTGCGGCACGACTGGCTTTTGACTATGGTATTACTGTCAATCCTATCGGAGCTAATGCAGAATCCATGCCAGAAACAAACTATTTCAATACGCATGATGAATAAGCGATAAATCGATTTCCAAAAGATGCTGGTTAGTTCCATTCTCGTTGAAGAGCAGAATCTCAACAAGGGAAGCTGCATAGCGGCTTATTCCGTGCTGATGGATTTTACTTAAGAAATGGCTGTATCAGCATCTTCTCTTGCGAATAAGCCAATATTTATCGGGCTGAACTTTATAAGCTGTCATGCTCTGCTTTGCTGCATTGAAGAGCATGCGAGTAGAAATAGGTGCTTTCCGTACAGCGTTTGATATAGGACCCGCTCCTTTCTCGGCATCCGCTTGCCGTTGTGCGGTTTTATTCTTATGGTATCAGCTTCACTTGTCTTTACACTGCTTCGCTACGTTGACAGATAACAGGCATGACCCAATCAGGAGAAAAAGGAATCAATGGATGTAAAATCTGGAAATAAAACAGTGAGGTGACAGGATGATAACATTCCAATATACAATCAAGAGCCACATGGGGCTTCATGCACGTCCGGCAAGTGATCTTTCCTCACTTGCGAGGAAATTCAGCAGTTCGATTACGGTGTACAGCAGGAGGCGAAGAGCCAATGTGCGAAGGATCGTTGAACTGATGGAGCTTAATGTGGGAAGAAATGAAATTTTGTTATTTGAAATCCAGGGCAGTGATGAGCAGCAGGCGGCAGAAGAACTGCTCTGCTATTGTGAAAGAAGGTTGTGAGAGTTGCGAAATTATAAGATGGTTGTGTTTGACTGCGATGGTACTCTGGTGGATTCCGCCATCATGATTGCTATGCTTTATGAGGGGTATCGGAAAATGTATCCGAATCGTTCTTTCTTGCCGTATGAGCATTTCATCCCCTGTTATTTTCAATCAGATCAGGAGAATTGTGCATATCTGCAGATTCCCAAAGAGGATAAGGAACGCTTTGAGGATATTTGTTTTCACCAGCTGGAATTCGGAATGAGCAGCGTAAAGCCATTTTCCGGAATCAATGAAGTGCTGATTGAAATACGAAAGCTCGGGTATGAGGTTGGTATTGCGACCTCCAGAAGCTATGAAGCCTTTTATGGTATACGAGAACAGTTATCAAAGGAAGCGTTTGATTGTTTTTCCTGCATCGGTGTTCAGGATGTTGTTCACCATATGAAGCCTGCACCGGATGTGCTTCTTTATATCATGGAACAAACCGGCTTACCAAAGGAACAGCTGCTGTTTGTCGGTGATTCTATGAATGATGCCCGGTGTGCAAAGGCTGCCGGTGTGGATTTTGTGTGGGCGAAATGGGGAAGTATAGGCACAGAAGTATTCCCCTGTATGTATGCCGCAGAAAAACCGGAAGAGCTTTTATTTTTATTGTGAGCTTGTGAAAGCTGATCAGGAGGGTATCCATGCAAAAGAAAATAGATTTACTACACGGTAATTTATATTCAGTTCTGCTGTGGTTCGCCCTGCCCTTTCTGGCAGCAAATCTGATACAGGTACTGTATGGCACCGTCGATCTACTGGTGGTCGGATGGTACAATGGCGAGGCACAGATTTCTGCCGTATCACTGGGGGCGCAGATCACCCAGCTGCTACT
>OATH01000930.1_pt1 | contig 15064 bp, 12 predicted proteins | sample 1494971 | NCBI WGS metagenome assembly OATH01 (sample SAMEA2579949, study PRJEB22360) | human gut metagenome
TCACCTCGTTGGCCACTACCAGCCCTTGCCCGCCAGACGGGTTTACATCCCTAAAAGCAACGGCAAACTGCGACCACTGGGTATCCCCGCGTTGCGGGATCGTATTGTTCAGCGGGCCATGCTGATGGCGATGGAGCCGATATGGGAGAGTGATTTTCATACGCTCTCATATGGCTTCCGGCCTGAGCGCAGTGTCCACCACGCGATCCGCACGGTGAAATTACAGCTCACAGACTGTGGTGAAACCCGGGGACGCTGGGTGATTGAAGGCGACCTGTCCAGTTACTTCGACACCGTACATCATCGACTGCTGATGAAGGCTGTACGCCGCAGGATCAGTGACGCACGTTTCATGACTCTGCTGTGGAAAACCATCAAGGCGGGACATATCGATGTCGGTCTCTTTCGGGCGGCCAGTGAAGGTGTGCCACAGGGCGGTGTTATATCGCCGCTATTATCGAACATCATGCTGAATGAGTTCGATCAATACCTGCATGAGCGCTACCTGAGCGGGAAAGCCAGAAAAGATCGGTGGTACTGGAATAACAGTATCCAACGGGGCCGAAGTACGGCGGTCAGAGAAAACTGGCAGTGGAAACCCGCGGTGGCGTACTGCCGCTATGCCGATGATTTTGTCCTCATCGTCAAAGGCACCAAAGCACAGGTGGAAGCCATCAGGGAGGAGTGTCGGGGTGTGCTCGAAGGCAGTCTGAAACTCAGGCTGAACATGGATAAGACTAAAATCCCCCATGTTAATGACGGCTTTATCTTTCTGGGGCACAGGCTCATTCGCAAACGCAGTCGTTATGGCGAGATGCGAGTGGTCTCAACGATCCCGCAGGAGAAAGCCAGAAACTTCGCCGCATCGCTGACAGCACTGTTATCAGGCAACTACAGTGAAAGCAAAGTCGATATGGCTGAACAACTCAACCGAAAACTGAAAGGCTGGGCCATGTTCTATCAGTTCGTTGATTTTAAGGCCAAAGTCTTCAGTTATATCGACCGTGTCGTGTTCTGGAAGCTGGCTCACTGGCTGGCCCGCAAATACCGTACAGGTATCGCTTCCCTGATGAGGTGGTGGTGTAAATCACCGAAACCGGGTCAGAGCAAAACGTGGGTTTTATTTGGTAAAACCAATCACGGCAAGCTCAGCGGCGAAATACTGTACCGGTTGGTGGGGCAAGGCAAGAAGCTGTTCCGCTGGCGGCTACCCGAAGGTAATCCCTATCTGAGGACGGAGACCAGAAACACGTATACATCGCGCTTTACAGAAGTGTCAATGGCGTTCGCCAGCATTTAAATGGAGAGCCGGATGCGCTGAAAGGTGCACGTCCGGTTCGGGGAGGAGAGGCAGGGAAATAGTCCGACTACGCCCTGCCTCTTACTCTACTCTGGACGGGTAAGCGCTGGGCGTACCTCGCCGTTGTTCTCGACCTGTTCGCAAGAAAGCCAGTGGGCTGGGCCATGTCGTTCTCGCCGGACAGCAGGCTCACCATGAAAGCACTGGAAATGGCATGGGAAACCCGTGGTAAGCCCGTCGGGGTGATGTTCCACAGCGTCCAAGGCAGCCATTATACGAGCAGGCAGTTCCGGCAGTTACTGTGGCGATACCGGATCAGGCAGAGTATGAGTCGGCGTGGAAACTGCTGGGATAACAGCCCAATGGAGCGCTTCTTCAGGAGTCTGAAGAACGAATGGGTGCCGGCGACGGGCTATGTAAGCTTCAGCGATGCAGCTCACGCAATAACGGACTATATCGTTGGATATTACAGCGCACTAAGACCGCACGAATATAATGGTGGGTTACCGCCAAACGAATCAGAAAACCGATACTGGAAAAACTCTAACGCGGTGGCCAGTTTTTGTTGACCACTTCACATCTGCTGCGGAATAATTTGGCATATTCGCGAGACAACGTTGAGACGTCTGCTTGAGGCCCGGAACTTAATGTCAACTTAGCCATAGCCCATCTTCCACTTCTTTGCGCTATCTCGTTTATGAACCTAGTCATTCCGGGTATCATTTTGCGATTAGCATTCCAAAACCAAATTTAAGATAGGCATGTTTGCACTATCGCTGCGATCGCCCCTGAGGATTATCATGAACAACGCCGAACAACAGTTCCTGAACGAGCTGGATAACAAATTCTGGAAAGCCGCCGACAAGCTACGCGCCAACATGGATGCCGCCAACTACAAGCACGTGGTGCTGGGGCTTATCTTCCTCAAGTATGTGTCCGATGCCTTCGAGGCGCGTCAGCAGGAGCTAATCACCTTGTTCCGCGATGTCGGCAACCCGGACAACATCTATGCCATGTCGCGCGACGGTTACGACTCTGATGAAGAGTACGCACAGGCGATTGTGGATGAACTGGAGGTGGAAGATTACTACACCGAAAAGAACATCTTCTGGGTGCCGAAAGCCGCGCGCTGGGACACGCTGAAAAACAAAGCCATGTTGCCGACCGGCACCGTGCTGTGGGTGGATGAAACCACCGGCAAGGATGTGACGCTGCGCTCTGTGTCCTGGCTGGTGGATAACGCGCTCGATGAAATCGAAAAAACCAACCCGAAGCTGAAAGGTATTCTGAACCGTATCAGCCAGTATCAATTGGGCAACGAAGTGTTGACCGGGCTGATTAATACTTTCTCTGACGCCAACTTCAGCAACCCGGAATATAACGGCGAGAAGCTCAACTTAAAGAGCAAAGATATTCTCGGTCACGTGTACGAATATTTCCTCGGCCAGTTCGCGCTGGCGGAAGGCAAACAGGGCGGCCAGTATTACACGCCAAAAAGCATCGTGACCCTGATTGTTGAATGCCTACAGCCGTATAACGGCCGTGTGTATGACCCGGCGATGGGTTCCGGCGGGTTCTTCGTGTCCAGTGACCGTTTTATTGAAGAGCACGCGGGCGAGAAGCAGTACAACGCCGCTGAGCAGAAGCAGAAAATCTCCGTTTACGGTCAGGAATCCAACCCGACCACCTGGAAGCTGGCGGCGATGAACATGGCAATCCGTGGCATCGACTTTAATTTTGGTACGAAAAATGCCGATACCCTGCTGGACGACCAGCATCCGGATCTGCGCGCCGACTTCGTTATGGCTAACCCACCGTTCAACATGAAAGAGTGGTGGAGCGCGAAGCTGGAAAACGACGTGCGTTGGAAATACGGCACGCCGCCGCAGGGCAACGCCAACTTCGCATGGATGCAGCACATGATCCACCACCTGGCGCCGAAAGGCTCGATGGCGCTGCTGCTGGCCAACGGCTCGATGAGTTCCAACACCAACAACGAAGGCGAGATCCGCCGCAATCTGATCGAAGCCGATCTGGTGGAGTGTATGGTGGCGCTGCCGGGACAGCTGTTTACCAACACCCAAATCCCGGCCTGCATCTGGTTCCTGACCAAAGACAAATCCGGCGGCAACGGTAAAGTCCACCGCAAAGGCCAGGTGCTGTTTATCGACGCCCGCCAGATTGGCTATATGAAAGACCGCGTATTGCGCGATTTTACCCGTGAGGATATCGCCAAAATTGCCGACACCTTCCAGAACTGGCAGGCGGATAAAAACTACGAAGACGAAGCCGGGTTCTGCTTCTCCGCAACGCTGGAAGATATCCAGAAAAACGACTTTGTGCTAACCCCAGGCCGTTATGTCGGTGCTGTCGAGCAGGAAGAAGACGATGAACCCTTTGCCGAGAAGATGGCGCGACTGACCGAGCAGTTGAAAGAGCAACTGGAAGAGAGCGCTGAGCTGGAGAAGCAGATTAAGGCGAATCTGGGGGGATTGGGTTATGAGTTTTGAGTTATATGAATACAAAATTGAGGATCTAGGTAAAGTTATCACTGGTAAAACACCGCCTTCCAAAATTAGTGATGCTTTTAGCGCACAAGGTATTCCTTTTGTAACGCCAAAAGATATGGACGGTCGTAGACTTATAGATAAAACCGAAAGGTATTTGTCTTCCCAGGGTGTCGAAGCGGTGCGGAATTGCTTACTGCCTCAAAATAGTATTGCGGTATCTTGTATTGGTTCAGATATGGGGAAAACGGTTTTATTACCCGGTGAAAGCATTACTAATCAGCAGATAAATGCCATCGTTGTAGATTCAGAACATTTTGATTACAAGTATGTCTATTATTATCTTTCAACTCTGCAGGATGATTTCAAAGCAATTGCTGGAGGAAGTGCAACCCCAATTTTGAATAAGGGGCACTTTAGCCAATTTAAGGTTTCATTACCCGTTAAACCCGTGCAAAATAAAATCGCTTTAATACTTGACTCCTTGGATACAAAAATAGAAGTAAATACCGAAATCAACCATACTCTCGAACAAATGGCGCAAGCCCTGTTCAAAAGCTGGTTTGTCGATTTTGAACCGGTAAAAGCTAAAATCGCGGTGCTGGAAGCGGGTGGTTCGCAGGAAGACGCGACGCTCGCCGCCATGACGGTTATTTCCGGGAAAGATTCTGATGCGTTGGTGGTTTTTGAGCGTGAACACCCTGAGCAATATGCCGAGTTAAAAACCACGGCAGAGCTGTTTCCGTCTACGATGCAGGAGAGTGAGTTAGGGGAAATTCCGGAAGGGTGGTCGATTAAACCATTAGATGGAATCGCAACCTATCAAAATGGGTTGGCGTTACAAAAATTTAGACCAGAGAATGAGAATGACTTCCTTCCGGTTGTGAAAATCGCACAGTTGAAGAAAGGTTTTTCTGATGGTGAGGAAAAGGCATCTCCAAATATCAAACCTGAGTGCATTATTGATAATGGGGATGTCGTATTCTCATGGTCAGGTTCGTTGATGGTGGATATTTGGTGCGGCGGCAAAGCAGCTCTTAATCAGCATTTATTTAAAGTCTCATCTACCAAGTACCCTAAATGGCTTTACTATAAATATACAGCCCATCATCTCATTGAATTTCAGCGTATAGCTGAAGCAAAAGCAGTAACAATGGGACATATAAAACGAGAGCATTTGTCCCAAGCAAAATGCCTAATGCCTTCATCTGAAACAGTTCATGCTTTTACACCTTTTTTCGAACCGGTACTAAATAAGGTTATTTCTAATCGGTTAGAAACTCGGAAACTTGAAAATATCCGCGACACCCTTCTCCCCAAACTCCTTTCGGGCGAAATCACCCTGCCTGAAGCGGAGCAGGCGGTAAGCGAGGTGGAAAATGTATAAAGTCGATACGCCGACCAATAGCCTGCACTCGTTGCAGGAGGTGTCTTTTAGTAGCCTCGGTTTTACCGAGCGCTATCATCTTCAGGAGTGGTTGGCGAAGAACCCTCAGGCGTTGACCCGCGATAATGATGATGAACTGCTGATCATCCAGAAAGAGTTCGCCGGTTTTGACGACACCAAAGAGCGCCTCGACCTGCTGGCTATCGATAAACAGCGCAACCTGGTGATCATTGAAAACAAGCTTGATGACTCCGGGCGCGATGTGGTGTGGCAGGCGCTGAAATATGCCGGTTACTGCGCCAATCTGCGCAAAGAACAGATCCTCGACATCTTCCAGCTCTATCTCGACAAATACGAGCCGGAAGAGACCCGTCCGGCGGCTGAAGTGATGGCTGAGTTTCTGGGATGTGAAAGTCTCGATGAAGTGCAAATTAATCAGAGCCGCACCCAGCGAGTGATGATGGTGGCGGTCAGTTTCCGCAAAGAAGTGACTAACACCGCGCTGTGGCTGATGCAGTTTGGCCTGCGTGTGCAATGCTTTAAGGTTAAACCATACAAATTCAACGACGATGTGTTTGTTGATATTCGCCAGGTGATCCCGACGCCGGAAGCCGAATCCTTCATGATCGGCATGGCGCAGAAGGAAGCAGAAGAGCAATCTACCAGCGGCGGAGTTAAAGCTATCCTGATGATCCGCAAAGCCTTCTGGACCAAAACCCTTGAGCGTCTTAAAACCAGCTCCTGCACGTTGTACAACAATATCAGCCCTTCGACCGACCATTGGATCAGCGCGGGTTCCGGTATCAGCGCCGTTTCATGGAATCTAATTTTCAGTAAAAAAGAGAGTCGCGTTGAGCTGTGGATTGCCAAATCCTCGGCGGAGAGCAACACCTTTGCGTTTAACTGGCTCTATGAGCATAAAGAGGCGATTGAAAATACCTTTGGTCAGGCGCTGAAATGGGAGCCGCTTCCAGGCAAAAAATCGTGCCGAATCTCGTTTGCCACGCCCGCCACCAGCCTCGATGAGAGCAACTGGCCAGCGATGATCGACTGGCTGCTGGTCAACCTGACGGCGTTTGAAAAAGCGCTCGATCCTTTTATCGCCCCACTGAATATAGCGCTTAAAGATATTTCGAACGCGCCGGAAGAAACGGAAGAACCAGAGACAGAGGAAGCCTAATGCTGAGCGAAGACGATTTAGAGCAGCAATGCCTGAAATGGTTTGCTGAACAGGACTGGGAAGTGCTGCACGGGCCCGATATCGCGCCGGATGGCGACAACCCGCTGCGTGCTTCATTCCATGATGTGTTTCTGCGCCCGGTAATGCTGGAGCAGCTGCAAACCATCAACCCCCATCTCCCTGTTTCCGTGCTGGAAGAGGTGATACTGCGTATTACCCGCCCCGAAAGCCCGGATCTGGTCGTCAGCAACAAAGCATTCCATCATCTGCTGCTCGACGGCGTACCCGTCGAGTACAAGCGCGAAGACAAGACGGTTCACGATAAAGCGCTGCTGATGGATTTTAACCATCCCGGCAATAACCGCTTTATGGTCGTGAACCAGGTGGCTATTCAGGGGACAAAACAGGTTCGTCGTCCGGATATCATTGGCTATATCAACGGCCTGCCGGTGGCGGTGATTGAGCTGAAAAGCCCAATTGATGCCAATGCCGATATCTGGGCCGCGTTTAACCAGCTACAAACCTATAAAAATGAACTCAGCGATCTGTTTATTTGCAACGAAGCGCTGGTAGTGAGCGATGGGCAAAATGCGCGTATCGGCTCGCTGACCGCAGATGAAGAGCGTTTTCTGCCGTGGAAAACCGTGGCGAACGAAAATGACAAACCACAGTTTGACTGGCAGCTTAAAACCGTCGTGCAGGGCTTCTTTAACCGTGAATTATTGCTCGATTATATCCGCTATTTTGTCCTGTTTGAGAATGACGGCAAACGGCTGATTAAGAAGATTGCCGCCTATCACCAGTTCCATGCAGTGCGTGAAGCGGTGACGGCGACGATTGTGGCCTCGACCGGTAAACACCTGCCGTTGCACAGTAATATTCAGCCCGGTAGTAAAAAAGCGGGGGTCGTCTGGCATACCCAGGGTTCCGGCAAAAGTATCTCTATGTGCTGCTATGCTGGGAAACTGCTGCAACAGGCGGAGATGAACAACCCGACCATTGTGGTGGTGACGGATCGCAACGATCTCGACGGCCAGTTATACGCCACCTTCTGCCAGGCACAGGATTTGCTGAAGCAGACGCCACTACAGGCCAACGATCGAGATGAATTGCGCGAGTTGCTTAATGCCCGTGAATCCGGCGGCATCATCTTTACCACCGTGCAGAAGTTTGCGCCGCTGGACGGAGAGCAGAGCCATCCGGCGCTCAACCAACGCAGCAATATCGTGGTGATTTCTGATGAAGCGCACCGTAGCCAGTATGGCCTGAGCGCCACGCTGGACAGGCAAACTGGCGTCTATAAATACGGCTACGCCAAACACATGCGCGATGCGCTACCGAATGCGTCGTTTATGGGCTTCACTGGTACGCCGATTGCCTCGGAAGATAAAGATACCCGTGCCGTGTTCGGTGATTATGTCTCTATCTACGATATTCAGGATGCGGTTGATGATGGCGCGACGGTGCCGATTTACTACGAATCCCGGCTGGCAAAACTCGATCTGAACCATGACGAGCTGGAAACGCTCTCTGATCAGGTCGATGAACTGGTAGAAGACGAAGAAACGGGCCAGCAAGAAAAAACCAAAGGTGACTGGAGCCGTCTGGAAAAGCTGGTCGGTTCAGAGCCACGTATTCAGCAGGTCGCCGCCGATCTGGTTCAGCATTTTGAAACACGTAACACTGCCATGAACGGCAAGGCGATGGTTGTCGCCATGAGCCGCGAGATCTGCGTGAAACTGTACGATGCCATCGTGGCGATACGCCCTGAATGGCACAGTGAAGACGTTGAACAAGGGGCGATCAAAGTCATCATGACCGGATCGGCGTCAGATAAAGATCACCTGCAATCGCATATTTACAACAAACAGACCAAAAAACGCCTGGAAGCCCGCTTTAAAGATCTGAACGATCCGCTGAAACTGGTGATTGTGCGGGATATGTGGCTGACCGGGTTTGATGCCCCATGCTGTCACACCATGTATATCGACAAACCGATGCGCGGCCATAATTTGATGCAGGCGATTGCCCGCGTTAACCGTGTGTTCCGGGATAAACCCGGCGGGCTGGTGGTGGATTATATCGGCATTGCCAACGAGCTGAAGCAGGCGCTGAAAACCTATACCGATTCAAAAGGCAAAGGACAGACAACGGTCGATGCCAGGGAAGCCTTTGCGATTCTGCTGGAAAAAATGGATGTCATTCATGGGATGTTTGCCCGTTCGGCGGGTAAGCCGGGATTTGATTACACGGGCTTCTCCCGCGATCCGCTGGCCTTCTTGCGTGATGCCGTGAACTACATTCTGGGACTGGATGACGGTAAAAAACGTTACCTCGATGTCTCGCTGGCGATGAGCAAAGCCTGGTCACTATGTAACACGCTGGATGAGGCCGAACCTTTGCAGGAAGAGTTCGCGTTTCTTTCGGCGATCCGGGTGGGGCTTATCAAACTCGATCCGAAGGCCAAATTTAGCCAGTCAGAAAAAAATTCGCTGCTGAGTAAAATTCTTGATAATGCGGTCGTCGCGACCGGCGTTGAAGATGTGTTTGCTTTGGCTGGATTGGATAAGCCGAACATAGGTTTGCTGTCGGATGAGTTCCTGGAGGAAGTGCGGGAAATGCCGCAGCGTAATCTGGCTGTAGAATTGCTGGAAAAACTGCTCAATGACGGGATTCATGCACGTTCCGGTAATAACGTAGTACAGCAGAAGAAATATTCTGACCGCCTGAAAGCCGTACTGCTCAAATACAATAACCGCGCCATTGAGACCGCGCAGGTGATTGAAGAGCTGATCCAGATGGCGAAAGCGTTCCAGGAGGCGATGGCGCGTGATGATGCGTTAGGGCTGACCCCGGATGAAATCGCCTTCTATGATGCGCTGGCTGAAAATGAAAGTGCAGTGCGTGAACTGGGCGATGATACGCTGAGAAAGCTGGCCATCGAAGTGACATTGAAATTGCGGCAGTCCACCACCGTGGACTGGCAGGTGCGTGAAAGCGTGCGTGCCCGATTGCGTATTCTGGTGCGCCAGACGCTGCGTAAGTATAAGTATCCGCCGGACAAAACGCCGGGCGCCGTGGAACTGATTTTGAAGCAGGCAGAAGTGGTGTCGAACAGCTGGACAGTCTAAAACGTTCATCGATTATCTTGACGGAGGTGGTTCAATGTCGGTTACTGTAACAGTTGAAAAAGTAGGGGCGGCATTTGCATTGATCAAATGCCACCATAGGCCTGAAGCAGAATATGAATTTACTGGTGAGTTTCTCGGGCTTTCACACGAGCTGAAGTTTGCAGGGAAGAATTTACGAGAACTGAGAGAAACTGGCTGTTCTATTTATGGAATTTATCAGGATGAATACGGCATGACCTTACTTCCTGATCATCCCGGCATTAAACTGGCCGAAATACTAGGGAAGGTGCGAATAAGCGGGGAAATTCTTCTCGGCTGACTCAGTCATTTCATTTCTTCATGTTTGAGCCGATTTTTTCTCCCGTAAATGCCTTGAATCAGCCTATTTAGACCGTTTCTTCGCCATTTAAGGCGTTATCCCCAGTTTTTAGTGAGATCTCTCCCACTGACGTATCATTTGGTCCGCCCGAAACAGGTTGGCCAGCGTGAATAACATCGCCAGTTGGTTATCGTTTTTCAGCAACCCCTTGTATCTGGCTTTCACGAAGCCGAACTGTCGCTTGATGATGCGAAATGGGTGCTCCACCCTGGCCCGGATGCTGGCTTTCATGTATTCGATGTTGATGGCCGTTTTGTTCTTGCGTGGATGCTGTTTCAAGGTTCTTACCTTGCCGGGGCGCTCGGCGATCAGCCAGTCCACATCCACCTCGGCCAGCTCCTCGCGCTGTGGCGCCCCTTGGTAGCCGGCATCGGCTGAGACAAATTGCTCCTCTCCATGCAGCAGATTACCCAGCTGATTGAGGTCATGCTCGTTGGCCGCGGTGGTGACCAGGCTGTGGGTCAGGCCACTCTTGGCATCGACACCAATGTGGGCCTTCATGCCAAAGTGCCACTGATTGCCTTTCTTGGTCTGATGCATCTCCGGATCGCGTTGCTGCTCTTTGTTCTTGGTCGAGCTGGGTGCCTCAATGATGGTGGCATCGACCAAGGTGCCTTGAGTCATCATGACGCCTGCTTCGGCCAGCCAGCGATTGATGGTCTTGAACAATTGGCGGGCCAGTTGATGCTGCTCCAGCAGGTGGCGGAAATTCATGATGGTGGTGCGGTCCGGCAAGGCGCTATCCAGGGATAACCGGGCAAACAGACGCATGGAGGCGATTTCGTACAGAGCATCTTCCATCGCGCCATCGCTCAGGTTGTACCAATGCTGCATGCAGTGAATGCGTAGCATGGTTTCCAGCGGATAAGGTCGCCGGCCATTACCAGCCTTGGGGTAAAACGGCTCGATGACTTCCACCATGTTTTGCCATGGCAGAATCTGCTCCATGCGGGACAAGAAAATCTCTTTTCTGGTCTGACGGCGCTTACTGCTGAATTCACTGTCGGCGAAGGTAAGTTGATGACTCATGATGAACCCTGTTCTATGGCTCCAGATGACAAACATGATCTCATATCAGGGACTTGTTCGCACCTTCCGGAGGCGTTATGAGCTGGCGGCCCTTTTTGTATCTGATTATTAATCCCCACCCGCTATTAAGCGCCCGGCGCGGGCATCTGCGTCTGGTGCAGGGTTGACTTTGCATTCTGTTAACAAACGCGGTATAACAAACCTTCTTTGGATGTTTAGATGTCCATACGTTTAGAAGGTTATATGCAAACAACACAACAAAATGCGCCACTGAAGCGCACAATGAAAACGCGTCACCTGATTATGCTTTCCTTGGGCGGCGTGATTGGCACAGGATTATTCTTCAATACCGGGTACATCATTTCCACCACTGGAGCGGCGGGAACGCTGCTGGCCTATCTGATTGGTGCGCTGGTGGTCTGGCTGGTTATGCAGTGTCTGGGCGAGCTGTCGGTCGCGATGCCGGAGACCGGAGCGTTTCACGTTTATGCCGCGCGCTATCTTGGTCCGGCTACCGGGTATACCGTGGCCTGGCTTTACTGGCTGACCTGGACCGTGGCGCTGGGTTCGAGCTTTACCGCCGCTGGATTCTGTATGCAGTACTGGTTTCCACAGGTGCCGGTATGGGTCTGGTGCGTGGTGTTCTGCGCGATTATTTTTGGTCTGAATGTTATCTCCACGCGCTTTTTTGCCGAAGGGGAGTTCTGGTTCTCGCTGGTCAAAGTGGTCACTATCATCGCCTTTATCATCCTCGGTGGGGCGGCGATTTTCGGCTTTATTCCGATGCAGGATGGCTCGCCCGCGCCGGGGCTGAGTAATATCACGGCAGAAGGCTGGTTCCCGCACGGTGGCTTACCGATTTTGATGACTATGGTGGCAGTGAACTTTGCTTTTTCGGGTACCGAGCTTATCGGCATTGCCGCCGGTGAAACGGAAAACCCGCGCAAAGTTATCCCGGTAGCGATTCGTACTACCATCGCGCGACTGATTATTTTCTTTATCGGCACCGTGTTTGTGCTGGCAGCGCTGATCCCGATGCAGCAGGTGGGCGTGGAGAAAAGCCCGTTTGTGCTGGTATTTGAGAAAGTAGGGATCCCGTACGCCGCTGATATTTTTAACTTCGTGATCCTGACGGCTATTCTTTCTGCAGCGAACTCCGGGTTATATGCCTCCGGGCGCATGCTGTGGTCGTTGTCGAATGAACGTACGCTACCGGCCTGTTTTGCGCGAGTAACGAAAAACGGCGTGCCACTGACGGCGCTGTCGGTCAGTATGCTCGGTGGTGTGCTGGCGCTGTTTTCCAGCGTGGTGGCCCCGGACACGGTATTTGTTGCGCTGTCGGCAATCTCCGGGTTTGCGGTGGTAGCGGTGTGGCTGAGTATCTGCGCCTCGCATTTTGTTTTTCGTCGCCGTCATCTGCAACAAGGTAAGGCATTGAGTGAATTACATTATCGCGCGCCGTGGTATCCGCTGGTGCCAGTATTAGGTTTTGTGCTGTGCCTGGTGGCCTGTGTTGGGCTGGCATTCGATCCAGCGCAGAGAATTGCGTTGTGGTGCGGGTTACCGTTTGTTGCGTTGTGCTATGGTGCTTATTTCCTTACTCAACCCCGAAACGCAAAACAGGAGCCAGAACATGTCGCAGAATAATCCGTTACGCGCTCTTCTTGATAAACAGGATATCCTGCTGCTGGATGGCGCGATGGCGACGGAGCTGGAAGCGCGAGGGTGTAACTTAGCCGACAGCCTGTGGTCAGCCAAAGTGCTGGTAGAAAACCCGGAGCTTATCCGCGAAGTGCATCTTGATTACTACCGGGCGGGGGCGCAATGCGCGATCACTGCCAGCTATCAGGCGACGCCGGCGGGCTTCGCCGCGCGAGGTCTGGATGAAGCGCAGTCGAAAGCGCTGATTGGCAAAAGCGTGGAGCTGGCGCGTAAAGCCCGTGAAGCGTATCTGGCAGAGAACCCGCAGGCGGGAACGCTTCTGGTGGCGGGATCCGTCGGGCCTTACGGCGCGTATCTGGCGGATGGCTCTGAATACCGTGGCGATTATCATTGTAGCGTTGAGGCATTTCAGGCGTTTCATCGCCCGCGCGTGGAAGCCTTGCTGGATGCCGGGGCCGATCTGCTGGCCTGCGAAACCCTGCCGAATTTTTCCGAGATTGAGGCGTTGGCCGAGCTGTTGACCGCATATCCGCGTGCGCGGGCGTGGTTCTCATTTACCCTGCGCGACAGCGAACACCTGAGCGACGGTACGCCGCTGCGTGACGTGGTTGCGTTGCTGGCGGGTTATCCGCAGGTGGTGGCGCTAGGCATTAACTGTATTGCGCTGGAAAACACCACCGCTGCGTTGCAGCATTTACACGGTTTAACGGTGCTGCCGCTGGTGGTGTATCCGAACTCGGGCGAGCATTACGATGCCGTGAGCAAAACCTGGCATCATCACGGTGAACATTGCGCGCAGCTGGCGGATTATCTGCCGCAGTGGCAGGCCGCTGGCGCACGGTTGATTGGCGGGTGCTGTCGCACCACGCCTGCGGATATCGCCGCGTTAAAAGCGCGAAGCTGAGGGTTTATCGGGTCTACATCGTTCATTGTAGGCCTGATAAGCGCAGCGCATCAGGCATTGCCGGATGGCGGCACAAGCGCCTTATCCGGCCTACAAAACCACAAAACGTTATGCCGCATCCGCCAGAACAAACATGCCGTACGGATGGATTTCAAGATAATACTGCTCGCCGACGTCCGGTTGCAGACGCGTAGCGTTGACCTGCAATAATATCTCCTGCCCGTGCCATTCCACCGTCACTTCATACTGCGGCCCCATATAGGCGACATGGCGGATCACGCAGCGCTGGCTCTCTTCGCCGCGATCGCTGAGCGTGATCGCTTCCGGGCGCACACCGACCATCCCTTCACCCTGTGTACCAAAGTGCAGCGGGCGCGGCAGATGATAGCCGTAGATATCAACGTATCCGTCGCTGAAGGTTGCCGGGAACAGGTTGGCATCGCCCATAAAGCTCGCCATAAAGCGGGAGGCGGGCTGGCGGTAAAGATCCTGCGGTGAGCCGATCTGCATGATGTGTCCCTTGTTCATCACCAGCACAGTATCAGAAACCGCAAAGGCTTCGCTCTGATCGTGGGTGACGTACAGCGAGGTGATATCAAACTGCTTTTGCAACTCGCGGATCTTGTCGCGCATGCTGCGACGCAGGTTGGCGTCGAGGTTACTCAACGGCTCATCAAACAGCAGCACTTTCGGCTTGAGGATCAGCGCGCGGGCCAGCGCCACGCGCTGCTGCTGCCCGCCGGAGATCTGATCGACAAAGCGGTCTTCGAATCCTTCCAGATCCACCATCGCCAACGCCTCTTTGACGCGGGCTTTCAGCTCTGCGCGCGGTACGCCGAGCATTTTCAGGCCATAACCGACATTCTCTCCCAGCGACATATGCGGGAACAGGGCATAGGACTGAAACACCATACAGATATCGCGCTGCTGAATAGAGCGATGGGTGACGTCTTCGCCATCAATGAAAATTTGCCCTTCGCTCGGTTTTTCCAGCCCGGCAACCAGGCGCAAAATAGTGGTTTTGCCGCAGCCGGACGGGCCGAGCAGCGTCACCATTTGCCCCTGCGGGATGGTGAGGTTGATATTGTCGATTACCGTATTACTGCCAAATCGTTTAGTGACGTTGCGCAGTTCAACGAAATTTTTCTGAGTCATAGTGCGCTCCATTACGCCTGGTTTTTGGCTTTTGAACGGGAGGTACGTGATTCACCGATCAGCCAGTCAAAGATGAAAATAATCGCCAGCATCACCACGATCAGAATGGAACCGTAGGCAATCGCTACACCGTATTCGCCATCTTCCACGCGGTTGAGGATGTAAGCCGTCGCTACGCGGGTATCCGGCGTGACGAGGAACACAATGGCGCTGACGGTGGTAATGGCGCGCACAAAGCTGTAAATCAGCGCCGAGAGGATCGCCGGGCGCAGCAGCGGCAGCAGGATGTGCGTAATGGTACGCAGGGAACCGGCGCGCAGGCTGAGTGAGGCTTCATCGAGCGATTTATCGATTTGGCCCGGTAATGACTCCAACTTATTGATAGTGTTTTATGTTCAGATAATGCCCGATGACTTTGTCATGCAGCTCC
>OATH01000973.1_pt1 | contig 14083 bp, 12 predicted proteins | sample 1494971 | NCBI WGS metagenome assembly OATH01 (sample SAMEA2579949, study PRJEB22360) | human gut metagenome
TTACTCGGGGCACGGGGAGAAGGGGCCGGACCAAAGCCGCCACGCTCGCTCGCGAACTCGGCATTCCGCGCTCCACGGTGTACCAATTGTTGGAGATTTTGGAGCGTCACGGACTGGTCACCCGCCTTGCCGAGCAGCGCGCGTACGGCATCGGACTCAAGACTTTCGAGCTGGGATCGGCCTATTCTCGCCAACATCGTGTATCGCAGGTCGCGCATCCGGTGTTGGCGCGTCTTGTTGACGAGACCGGCGAAAACGGACATCTGGCCGTGCTGCACGGCAACGAAATCATTTATGTGATTGAGGAGCGCGCCGCGCATCGCCCGCCGCTAGTGTCAGGCGTGGGCGGGCGCCTACCCAGTCACCTGACCGCCACCGGGCGGGCCATTCTGTCCGCACTCCCCCGCAATCAGGTCCGCGCGCTATATCCCAATCGTCAGGCGTTCACCGACCGCACCGGCATCGGCCCCAAATCGCCCAAGGAGCTGGAGGCAACGCTCGCCGAAACCCAACGCACCGGTTTTGCCGAGAAACACGGAGACGTGACGCCCGGCTTTGATTCATACGCCGTCGCTGTGCGCGACTACAACGACTTTCCCATCGCCGGGCTGGCTCTCACTTTCGTGAGCGGATCGCTGCGCCCCGAACAGGAGCGGTCGCTTAAGACCAAGCTGCGGCTTGCCGGCACGGAACTGTCCCGGCGTCTCGGCGCGGTCGGCAGTTTGACATGAGGATTCGCGAGATCATCGTGCTGGGCTCCTTCGCCCCGATCACGATTTTCTCAACTAAGTTCACCGATTCGCTGACCGGCAACGCCAAACTCGCCGGCTTCTCGCTGACAGTGACGGCCATCATCAGCCTGGTGGTGATGACCGCCCTGCACGCACTTCTGCCGGGAGCGTAAGGCGCGTTCTTGGTTCCCTCAGTCAGCTTCTCCGCCTGGACGGTTCCCCTCAGAGAGGGGAGCCAGAACGAGTCACGCCCGAACGATTACGTTGCGCAGATCACCGATGCCTTCGACGTGCACGATGGTCTCGTCGCCTGGGTCGAGGTGGCCGGAGGCGTTCGGGGTGCCGGTCATGATGACGTCGCCAGGCAGCAGCGTGGAGAACGACGAAATGGCGGCAATCTGCTCGGGGATGCCGTGAATCAGGTTCGCGGTGGTGCCAGACGCCATCGGCACATCCTCGCCGTTCAGCGTGAAGGAAATCTTGGCGTCCTTCCAGTCGAGGTCGTCACGCATCACGATCCACGGGCCAAGCGGACAGGAGGTATCGAAGCCCTTGGCGCGCGTCCACGTGGGGTCGATGCCCTGCAGATCGCGCAACGTCACATCATTGACGCAGGTGAAGCCGAGCACGTAATCCATCGCGTTCTCGACGGTCACGTTCTTGGCGATACGGCCCATCACCACGGCCACTTCCGGCTCGAAGTTCATGTCCTTGGAGCAGGCCGGGTACACAATCGGATCGTCGGGGCCGATTACCGAGGTGGACGGCTTGGTGAAGATCACCATGTCTTCCGGCGCGTGGGCGATTTCGGAGTGGCCGGCCTCGTGCATGAACTGGGCGTGGGCCTCATAGTTCTTGGCCAGACCGTAAACCTTGGAGGGGATGACCGGGGAGAGCAGACGGATGCCATCGCCGTCGACCGGGTAACGAGTGCCGGTGGGCTTGACCTGGTCGCCGGCCAGCGGATGGCCGTCCAGTTCGATGAGGTAGTCCTTGCCGTCCGTTTCGTCCTTCTGCACGAAGGCGTAGCGCGGCGAATCATTCAAAGAAAAACGTGCGAGTCTCATGCCTGTAAGCCTACTCCTTGGCGGTTCCTTCCGCAGAAGCATCCGTCCAAGGAGCAAGCAGACCGGCCTTCAATCGACCAAAACGCACGTTCGCTGGGATTGCTACTTTTCGGTCCAGGTTTTGTCATACAGCGACTGGCCGCTTTGCGTGTGCATGATGACGCGCAATGATGCCTTGCCGCTGGAGGTCTTGCACATCGAGCCCAGCAGATTCGCGGTGGATTGATAGGTGCTGTCCATAGCATCCAGTGAGGAAGCGGCGGTATCGCCTAGCGAGGCATAGCTGTCGTCGAGCACGTACTCGTACACCAAGGTGTCACCGTCGACACGGTAGTTGAAGGTGATGCCGGTGTCTGCAAACGTATCCGCTTCGGATTCAATGGAGTCCTTGAATTCCAAAGAGTCGACGAAATCCTGAATCGAATCGTACAGCCCATAATCGCCGTCGGTTAGATCGTCATGGGTTTCGCCCAACGTGTCGTCCAGCGCATCGTCAAGATTATCTTGAGCTTTGCTCTTATCGCTGCTATCACCGTTGCCCGAAGAGGACTGACTATAGAAGGAATCGGTTTTCGCCTCATCTATAGCCTTGCTGGTGTACGAGACACCGCCGACGATCAGCGCGATGACCAGTATTACCTGTATCACCATGCCCGCCGCACTGATGATGATGCCGGCGATGGCCAAGCCCTTGCCCTTGCCGCCCTGTTTCTTAATCTGGTTGAGGCCCACGATGCTCAGGATCAGACCGGGGAGTGAGACAAGGAACGAGCAGATAAAACCGGCAATAGCCAGGCCGTTGTACTTCTGGTTCGCTTCAGGCGGCACACTGCCGTAAGAACCAGACCATCCCGGCTGGCCGTTCGGTTGGCCGCCTTGCATATACGGGTTATAGGGCGTTTGCGGAGGCACGGCCCCGCCGCCCGGATATACCGGAGCACTACCGCTGCCATAGACCGGAGGAACCGATCCGCCTGCCGGAGCCGCCCCCGGATAGGGCGAATTGGGTGCTGCCGGTGCGGGCGCGGGCGCAGCGGCAGGAGTCACTGGTGGCAAAGCCTGCGTAGGCGGTACCGGCTGATTGGCCGGCGCAAAAGGCTGGGTGGGCTGCTCGGCAGGTGTAAACGCCTGCGTAGGCTGTTCAACAGGAGTGAACGCTTGAGTGGGCTGCTCGCCCGCTGCGATTGCTTGGGTCGGAGCATTGTTGGCGGCGGTTCCCGTTTCCGCCGTCATCGCATTTAACGGCTCAGTCGGATTGGCGTCAGCTTGCTGCCACGGCACCTGGCTGTTCGGATTGACATTCGGATCAGTCATGACATGCACTCCTTCAACTGCATCGCACCCCACTTGCGAGATGCGCCCCTCGTCTTACGCGCCACATTGTGCGTTACAGACAACTGTACTCCTCGTGGCGAGCCTTAAGCACCCCAGGAAATTTGGCTTCCAAAAACACAAAAGCCTGAAACCGGCTATTGCCTCAGCAATATTCAGTCGGTTTCAGGCTCAATCGTTAATCCTCTGGCGAAACGACGGTCTACTTCTTCAGTAGCGGTGCGACTTGCTCCTCGTAAGCGGTCAGGGCGGTGTCGATCACGTTGTGCATGTCGTAGTACTTGTACGTGCCCAGGCGACCGCCGAACACGGTGTTCGGCTCGGCCTTGGCCTTGGCCTCGTACTGGGCGTACAGTGCCTTGTCCGCATCCGTGTTGACCGGGTAGTACGGCTCGTCGCCACGCTCGGCGAAACGGCTGTATTCCTCCCACACCACGGTCTTGTTCGGGTTCTGGGCATCGTGGCGCTCCGGGTTGAAGTTCTTGAACTCGATGGCGCGGGTGTAGGGTACGTCCGCGTCGGAGAAGTTCATCACCGGGCAGCCGAAGTGGTCGCCTTCGTCGTAGCGTACTTCCTTGAAGTCCACCGTGCGCCACTTGAGGTCGCCCAGCTCATAGTCGAAGTAACGGTCCACCGGGCCCGTGTACACCACCGGCACGCCGGCGGCCTTGAGCGCGGCCTTGTTGTACGGCTGGGACTCGTCGAAGAAGTCGACGCCAAGCTCCACAGTGATGCGCGGGTCGTCGATCATCTTCTCCATCCACGCGGTGTAGCCGTCGGCGGGCAGGCCCTCCCACGTGTCCTTGAAGTAGCGGTTGTCGTAGTTGAAGCGCACGGGCAGGCGCTTGATGATGGCGGCCGGCAGCTCGGACGGGTCGGTCTGCCACTGCTTGCCGGTGTAGTTCTTGATGAACGCCTCGTACAGCGGGCGGCCGATGAGCTGGATGCCTTTGTCGTTCAGGTTGGCCGGATCGGTGCCGGCCAGCTCGCCCCCCCGCCGTTCAATCAGGGCCTTGGCTTCGGCCGGCGTGTAATGCGCATGGAAGAACTGGTTGATGGTGCCCAGGTTGATGGGCAGCGGGTAGACCTCGCCGTCATGCGTGGCATACACGCGGTGCACGTAGTTCGTGAAGCTCGTGAAGCGGTTCACGTAATCCCAGACGCGCTTGTTGGAGGTGTGGAACAGGTGGGCGCCGTACTTGTGGATCTCCGCGCCGGTCTCCTCGTCCATATACGAGTAGGCGTTGCCGCCGATGTGGTCACGGATATCGATGATGTGCACGCGGGCACCCGTATGCTCCACCGCCTGCTGCGCCACCGTCAGGCCGAACAGGCCCGCACCAACGATGACGAGATCGGGATACTGGGCGGTTTCAGAATTATTCGGCGCACCGGCCATAGGACAACCTTCCAAAAGTCATGTTCGTTTTCCGAGAAACCATGTTACTAGGGAGGGGCGGCACGGCCAAAAAGTCCTTCAAGCCTTACACGGTATGTCTACCGGAGCGCTCGAAACAATCGGAATGACCGGGACGATTGGGACGGCATAGGGAGAGGTCGACGCAATCACGGTAGATGGCCATTGAAATGGAATAAGTAATCTCCATCTCATATATTCACGCCACTTCCGCCATACGGATTCCTGAAGTTATCAGGCAGTGAATTAGGGTGTGTTTATACCATTTAGGGTGTGTTTATACTATTTAAGTTTTGCGTGATAGTTGTCGTATGTGTACGCCGGGGTCTGACATCACGCTTGACCGGTTCATGAGGGTCGCGCATCTGTTGCCGCGCCAGCGCGGCAACGTGGCGGTCGACGACTACACGTTCGCCAACGCCCTGCCGTGGATGTGCCGCACGGGAGCCCCGTGGAGGGCGGAACATGGTCGAACGCGTCTTCGACCGCGTGAAGCACTACCGCAGGGCCGCCACCCGCCACGACAGGCTCGACGAGACCTTCCTCCCCAACCTCCAGCTCATCCTCATCGCCATCTACCTGAAAAAACACAGCCAAAAACCCAACTAGTGCAAACACACGCTAATACGAACACCTCCGCCCCCGCACTCAGGCAATCCTCAGGTTACGATTGGCAGATATGAACAATTCCGAACAGGTTTCCGAATCGGCCGACGAATCAGCCACCGACCCAGCAAACGTCCCGGCACCCAACCCACCATTCGCGCCGCAACACATTCTGGTAACCGGTGGCGCAGGGTTCATCGGCGCGAACTTCGTGCACTGGGTGGCGCGTAACCATCCACAGGTCCATATGACTGTTTTGGATGCGCTCACGTATGCCGGCAAGCGCGAGAATCTCGATGGTGTGCCAGCCGCGAACCTGACCTTTGTGCATGGCAATATTTGCGATGCCGAGCTTGTGGAATCCCTGCTTTCCGGGCTGAACCAACGCTCAGCAGCCGCAGTACCCCCGATTGACGCCATTGTGCACTTCGCCGCCGAATCGCATAACGATAATTCGATTCTCGACGCCTCCCCATTCCTCAATACGAACGTGACCGGCACGTACGTGTTGCTCGAGGCCGCCCGCCGCCACGATATTCGATTCCACCACATCAGCACCGACGAAGTGTATGGCGATCTGGCTCTGGACGAACCACGCAAGTTCACTGAAGACAGCCCGTACAAGCCGTCGAGCCCGTATTCCGCTTCGAAGGCGGCAAGCGATCATCTGATAAGGGCATGGCACCGAACCTACGGTGTCAAGGCGACAATTAGTAATTGCAGCAACAACTACGGGCCGTACCAACATGTGGAGAAGTTCATTCCCCGACAGATTACGAATATTCTCGCAGGTATCCGTCCGAAACTATACGGTACTGGTTCGGCGGTCCGTGACTGGATCAGCGTGGAGGACCATTGCACTGCGGTATGGGCGATTCTTACGCACGGACGAATCGGCGATACGTATCTGGTGGGGGCGAACGGAGAGATGAGCAACATCGATGTGCTGCGCATGATTCTGGAATGCATGGGACAGCCGTCAGACGCGTTCGACCATGTGAACGATCGGCCGGGCGGCGATAAACGCTATGCGATCGATGCAACGAAAATCACGCGTGAGCTTGGTTGGCGTCCCCGATTCACCGATTTCGCCGAAGGACTTGACGAGACAATCCAATGGTACCGGGAACATGAGGACTGGTGGCGTCCGGATAAGGACGCCACTGAAGCCAAATACCGTCTCCAAGGCCACTGAGCGAGGCCCCAACCGGAAGAGTTGTGGAGCGTTCGCCGTGTATTCGCATGCGGCAAAGGCCAAAAGCGAATACACGGCACGTGACTCAGTCCCTGCGGAACAGGTCCCTTGTGTAGACCTTGCCCGCCACGTCCGTGAGGTCATCGTTCCAACGGTTGGAGATGATCACGTCCGCTTCGCGTTTGAACGAGTCCAAGTCGTGCGTGACCTTGCTGCCGAAGAAATCGGGGGCGTCGAGCGTCGGCTCATAGACGACGACCTCGATGCCGCGCGACTTGATGCGCTTCATCACGCCTTGGATGGCGGACTGACGGAAATTATCGGAACCGCTCTTCATCGTCAGACGGTATACTCCCACCACAGGTTTGGCGATGCCGTTCGCCTTGGCCCGGTCGACGAGCTCCTCGATTTCGTAGGCGATGAAGTCCTTACGTGTGCGGTTCGACTCCACGATCGCCTCGATGAGGTTCTGCGGCACCTTATCGTAATTGGCGAGCAGCTGCTTCGTGTCCTTCGGGAGGCAGTAGCCGCCATAGCCGAAGCTTGGGTTGTTGTAATCGTCGCGGATACGCGGATCCATGCACACGCCCTTGATGATTTCGTGCGTGTTGAGACCGCGGCTTTCCGCATACGTGTCCAACTCGTTGAAATAGGCGACGCGCAACGCGAGATAGGTATTGGCGAACAGCTTGATCGCCTCCGCCTCAGTGGTACCGACCACCAGCTGGGGGATGCCCCTCGACCCATCCGGGTTGACGCGGTCCTTCTCCTCCGGGGCGGCACCGTGGGCGAGCAGGTCCACGAACGTGTGCGCCGCCTGCACGGCCTCCGCATCATCCTGCGGCGCGCCGACCACGATGCGGCTCGGATGCAGATTGTCGTACAGGGCGTGGCCCTCACGCAGGAATTCCGGAGAGAACAGGATACGGTCGTCGTGGAACCGTTCGCGAATCTGCTGGGTGTAACCAACCGGAATCGTCGACTTGATGACAATCCATGCGGTTTGGTCGTACTTGCGGATCGCCTCGATCGCCGCCTCCACGCTGGACGTGTCGAAGTAGTTCTTCTGGGCGTCGTAATTCGTCGGCGTGGCTATCACTGCGTAATCCGCTCCCGTATACGCCTGTTCCGGGTCGAGCGTCGCCTGAAAGTCCAACGGCCGCTCGCCGGACCGGTCCGCATCGAGGAATGCGGTGATCTTGCTATCCACGATGGGGCTCTTGCCGTTGTTGAGCAGCTCGACCTTCTCAGGCACGATGTCCAACGCGTGCACCTCATTATGTTGCGACAGCAGCAACGCCACCGACAATCCGACGTAACCAGTACCGGCAACCGCAATCTTCACGGGACACTCCTTCTACGATGCGCTACACGCAATTCTAACTACGATTAGTGCGATGCGCAGTCGCCTGCTACTCCTTGCCGACGCCCAAGAGGAACGGACTGGCCGGCAGATTCACCGAGTTGTACAGCATGCTGGAGCTGTTCGGCGCAAGACCCCACAGGTAACACACTTGCGAGATCTTTGTCACCTCATCGGAATGAACGATTACCGTATTGCCCTGTATAGAAGCGTCAGCAGTATAAAACACGCCGTCCTGGCCGGCGACCTCGAAGCCTTGAAGTGGGTTGGAAGCACTCTTGACGAGATTCGTTGCCGTCGCCTTCGTGATGTAATTCGGGGTCATTGCGCGCAGTCCTTTTGCTGTGCCTTCCGCGAATGTCACAGTACCGGTGGAAGCGTCTTCCTCCATCGCCGATGCCCGTCGCGCCAACGGTCCGGACGGCACCGTCGATTCACTCGATTCCCTTGAATCGGTCATCGCCAACCATTGTGTCGCCATACGCGCGGCGAGAATGTCTTTGCCAAGCGGATGGATGACCTTCGACGTACCTTTGTCCGTGTCGATCGAAACAGTCATCGCCAGATGCTCCGTCGTGTTCACTGCCGCACTGTCCAGCACGTCGAGCTGCGCCTGCCGAACGATGGGCGCGTATAGGGTTCCCACTCGAGTATCGTACGAGCTGTACGCATAGGAACGGCAAATCATCTTCTCCGAATACCGCACGGTACTGGTTGATGAGCACGGCGAAATTACTTTTCATAGCGCAGCGCCGTAGCTTGGGTGGCAGTATCGTCTTCGCCTTGGTGCCACAACACGCCGGCGACACGATATCCGGTCAGCGGTATGACGTGGTTGGCGTAGATACTGCCACCTTTCATATGCAGTGCGATGCCGGTGCCACCCCATGAAATCTGGATGATACCGACAGGCACATTCGGATGTTTCGCCCGCAGTTGCGCGGCGAACAGTTGCGGCAGGTAACCGAGATATTGCGCGTCGGAGCCGGTCGCGGGTGCCCATTTGGTCGCGCTCACCGACCTAAGCGGCAGCGTGACGCTCAGTCCGTTGGCGGATGATTTGTTGGAGCCGCTGGCTTCGGCCGTGCCGGATGCGGCGCATCCCACAAGCATGGTCATACCGACGAGCAACATGATGGCGGCGCACGTTCTTCGCGCCACTGCGAGCGCTCTCATACGAACCATCACGTGGGGGCAACGCACGGATAGCATCACCTGACAAGCTGATTCTTCCGTTCATGATCCAATCACTCATTCGTCTGCCGATTTGTATACTGACTGGTATGGTACAGGCACAAACTTCAGGTTCGGCCACGACGTTCGGCGCGGCCTCCACAGCCCAGCAAAACACGTCGGAAACGCCGGATGACGCATGCTGGGAAACGGTGAACAGGGTCGTTTATCCTTTGCATGATGCCGATCAGACGATGCCGTTGTACGCGGTGAACTGGCATCCCGCGTATTTCGATCCGAGCGTGTTCGACGAGCGCGAGAATCTGTACAGTGCGAATCCGAACGGCATGACGCGTTCCGAGCTCGCGCGGCTCATCGCACAGGGGCGGCGTACGGCGAGCGAGGAGCCGCACGGCTTCGCCGTCGATTCGCGCAATACGGTCACATTAGCGGCGGGCACGCACCTGTCGTGCTGCACGTACTTCAACGCGTTCCCAGCCGGATACTGGCGGTATTGGACGCGGGTGAGTAACGTGCGGTTCTCCGCGTGGACGTCGGGCAAGGGCACGGTGACCGTGTTCCGTTCCACGGCACGCGGCCTGGCGGCACCGGTGCAGTCGTTCTCCATCGACACAAAACATGGCGACGGAGGCACGCAGCGCGTCGAGGCGTTGCTTTCGTTGAAAGGCATGCTGGACGGCGGCTTCTACTGGTTCGACGCTCGTGCGGACGAGGATGCGTCACTGACCGTGGGCGGCGCGGTCTGGCAAGTGCCGGCCTGTGACCGTCGCACGCCGCAGCCGGGTACGGTGTCCGTGGCGATTACCACGTTCAACCGTCCGTCGTATTGTCTGGACCAGTTGCGCGCGATTGCCGGAGAGCCGGAGCTGCGAGTCCGGCTGGATACCGTGTACTGCACGGATCAGGGCACAGATCTGGTATGCAATCAGGATGGTTTCGCCGCGGCCGCCGACGATCTGGGCGGTCAGCTCACGTATCTCCAGCAGGCGAATCTGGGCGGTTCCGGCGGGTTCTCGCGCGGCATGTTCGAGACAGTGAAAGCGGGACGCAGCGACTATACGCTACTGCTCGACGATGATGCGATCAGCGAACCGGAGTCAATTCTGCGCGCAGTACAGTTCGCGGACTATGCGGCACGCCCCGTGCTGGTGGGCGGCGGCATGTTCCATATCGACCACAGGACGGTGCTGCACGTGCAGGGCGAACGATTCGACCCACGTTCGATGTGGATGTACCCGTCGCGAGGCGCGGAGTTCAACCATGATTTTCGCTCGGAACCGTTGTCGGACAGCCCGGCCCTACACAGCGTGAAGTTCTCCGATTTCAACGGCTGGTGGTTCTGTCTGATTCCCACGGAGACGATGCGCGCCATCGGTTTGGGTCTGCCTGCGTTCATCAAGTTCGACGACATCGAATACGGTGTACGCGCGAAAAAGCATGGGTTCCCGACGGTGAGTCTGCCCGGCGTGGCCGTCTGGCATATGGGGTGGCACGACAAGGATCCGGCGCGTAGCTGGGAGGAATACTTCCAAGTGCGCAATCGGTGGGTGTGCGCGTTGCTGCACTATCCAAATGCCGGCAAAGCAAGCGTGTTTCGCATGCTGTATGAGGAAGCGAATCTGGGACTGCGCATGTTGTATTCGGGCATGGCGTTGAGCCAGATGGCCCTCGCCGATGTTCTGAAAGGTCCGGCGTATTTCGTGGATTCGCTGCCGTCGAAGCTGGGCGAGGTACGCAAGGCGCGTTCCGGTTTCGCGGACAGTACCACGTTCACCAGCCCGTTGGATTTACCTGAGCCTGGCGATCATGCCGAACGCGACTGGGCGCCACAGAGCGCACGCGATGTGACAAAGCAAGGTATGAAGGCTGTGTTCGCTGCGCTGCGATCCCGCGTGGACGGTTCCAAGGACGAGGCCCCACAGGTGGCGGTTCCGGCACGGTTCTCCATCTGGCCATCATTCATCGGCGTGCGTTCCGCCTTGGTCACTTCAGCCGATGGGGATTCGGTGGCATGGTTCCGTCGCGATAGCAAGCTCTACCGCCGCAACATGCGCGTGTGCTTCGGCCTTGCATGCAAACTTGCTCGTAACTGGAAACGCCTGTCACGCGAATACCACGAATACGGCGTCGCTTCCATGGACACGTGGGAGCACATCTTCAAAGAAGCAGAGTAGCCGGAACGATAACACGGTGAGAATAGGAATGCCCGTTGTCTTTGGCCACATCGGAGACCAAAGACAACGGGCATTGCCATGTCAACCGGTCAGTTCACTCTGGTTCAGGCTTCAGGCCGCTGCGGGAAATCGACCTTCGGATTGAACGTGATGGCCTTGAGCAGCTGACCGTAGATCTTGCGACGCAACGGCTTCGCGACGCGGCCGCGGCGCATGGCGTTGTGCACCACGAGACAGAAGTAGAGGTACTGCCACACATTCCTGTGATGCAGACGATAGGAGCCTTCGTTGCGGGCGCCGTAGGAGAACTTCCACACGTTCCTGTCGTTTACCATGGAATAGTTGACGCCTTGGTTCATGCCCATGTCGTGCAGCACAATGCTGTCAGTCACTTCCACGCCGGGGCACGACTGTGTGATGCGCAGCGTGTATTCGGCGTCGTCGAACCAGATGAAGTACTCCTTGTACGGCAGGCCGAACGCCTCCATCACCCAACGCGGGATGAGTACAGACACGAACGAGCAGGAGGTGACCATGACCAGATTGTCGTAGCCCATGGCCTGCAGACGTCCCCAATCCCAAGTAGGGATAGGGTTGTTCATTTCGGAGATGGACCCGTCGATGAACTTGACCATGGAGCACACGTACGGTACATCGGTGCCAAGTCCGGCGACCGCATTGTCATAGCCTTCGAGCAGCTTCGCCAGAGCGGCGGGGGGGGGGCGGGCCCCCACATACAACCGTCTGCGGGTAGCCGTCATCGTCGAAGATCCACACGAAGTCGGCTCCGAGTTCGTAGCCTTTGCGCATACCGGCGGAGAAACCGCCTGCACCACCCGCATTCTCCGTCAGCGTAACGATGGTGATACGGACCTTGTCCTTCAACGTGAAGTCGCGTTCGTATTCGGCAAGATATGCAGCGGTATCGTCCGTGGAGGCGTTGTTGACGATGACGAGATGCTCAGGCAGTCGCGTCTGTGCTTCCAGTGATGCGAGGACGTTCTTGAGTTTTTCAAGACGGTTGTAGGTGACGACGATTGCGGCGACCGTAGAGGTATTTGCGGATGGCATGGCTATTTGTTCCATTCGTTGAGAAGCTGGCAGAACAGACTGTTGGCGGTTTGTTTGTGTGAGAAGGTTTCAAGGCGGTTCTTCTCGACCTCCCACAGTTTGTGGCGGTCCATCTCATTGCCGTTGAGATGCATGAGCGCACGTTTCGCGTCATGGATGAACGAGGAGGTCATTCGGCGCAGCAGTCCCTGCGACGGCACGAGGGTTTCCTGAGATCCGACGTTCGCGGAGAGCACGGGGATGCCAGCACTAATGGCTTCGATTGTGGTGAGCGTGATGCCCTCGTTCACGGAGGATACGAGCAGCACGTCGGCATCGGCGTAGGTACGCGATACCGGAATGCTCATGGGACGGCGTTCGATGACATCATCAAGGCCATAGCGTTTGATGAGCCCATCGGTGAAGCTGTCCATATCACCACTGCCGTGCATGATGAAATGGTATTGGCCGGGCGCGGCCTGCTTCATTGCCTTGGCGACGAGAATGAACGCGTCGGGGCGCTTCTGGCGGGACATACGGCCGACGAACGCCACGTTGAACACCCTCGGGTCGCGGCGTTCCGCATAGCTCACGTGTTCGGAGTCGGCGGTGAGTCCGACGAGAGGCGCGTCGACGACTTTGGAGGCGGGGATGTGGTGGATGTCTTCCATCCAGCGCTCCAGCTGCGGGGAGATCACGTGATGCAGGTCGATCCACTCGTCGTGCGCGAGCGATTCACGCGGGAAGCCGCCTTGGAACATGTATTCCACGATGTGCAGCGAATCCACGATCTTGACGTCCGGGAAGTACTTCTTCACCCACCAGGCATTGTCGTACATCCACTGGCAGTGGTGAATCATGATGCCGCGGATGTCGAACTGTTCGAACAGGGCGCGAAGAATCGGGACGTCACCGACGCGGTACTGCAACGGCTGAGTCAGGGGAATCACGAGCGCGCCATCGCAGATGGGATCAGTGATCCATGGTTGGTGACCGTCGGAGTCGGTAAGGACGATGGGCAGGAAGCCTGCTTCTTTGGCGAGCTGAATGGTTTCCATGCCCCAGCGTTCCGCACCTCCGGCTTGGAGCCAGTGCATGGCGACGATAACGGCCTTGGGCGCGTCGAGAATTCGAGTACCCGGCTTAATCTCAACCCATGGATGATGGTTAGCTTCGCTGGCATTCGCCGCTTCAATGGTGAGCGGCTCATACAGTCGCACATTATTCCGAGCCTTCCGCTCTCGTTCCGCTCGTTGCAGTTCACGGATACGGTCAAAGGCGACGGGCCAGCGATATTCAAGTTCGTTATACAGTTTAACGGCACGACTCGCGTTGGGCGCATGTTCCCAGATGTCTTCATCTGTAGCATCATCCGGCGTGAGCAGGATATAACGATCATTGCGATCGACGAGCTGCTCATCCCCAGCAAAGTAGTGAGGAGAGAATACCGACTGCGCGTTCACGGTAGAAGTGGCATCGAACTCTCCAATGGGCTCGCGCCCATCATCCGACGTACATGAACCTCCGAGGGTGGACGTATCCGTCAGACGGGGATACTGCCATTTCTCACCCATGTAAATCCGGTAGTGTAAGGTCCGGCCGGGTTGAATGAGTGAGTGGTAGTTGACCGCCGCCACAACAAGTTTGCGTTGACGGTTGCTCAGCGAGTCCAAAAACTCACATGCGTCTTGATCTAGTTGAGAGAATCGGCACATGAGTTTCATTGTACGCACGCGGGGCGAAGTACGACCATCTACTACCGGCACACGGCCGACGAGCTCGACCTGCCGGACGAGCTGTGGGAACTGGTGCGCGTCAAGGCCAACCTGCTCACCCCATCCAAGAAACCCATCGCTCGCGACAGTGAACCCGGCCAAGCCCGTCCGCCGCATCCACGATATCCAGAACCGGCTCCAGACCCATGCCCCGCCCCCCACCCCAAGGTGAAAGATTA
>OATH01000977.1_pt1 | contig 14003 bp, 9 predicted proteins | sample 1494971 | NCBI WGS metagenome assembly OATH01 (sample SAMEA2579949, study PRJEB22360) | human gut metagenome
AGGCAACGAAGATATCATCTCGCCACTGCTCACCGTGGCCAATTCCCGACATATCGGCGGCGGCATCGAGGTGTCCCCGTATTCACGGTTCGCGGACGGACTGCTTGATCTGGTGTGGCTTGACCATGTGCCGAATTTCCGGGAGTGCGTGGACGCGGTGGCACGCGCCTACCACGGCCGACTGCTGGGCAGCCATGCTTTCGGATGGAAGCGGGTGCGCGACATTGAAATCACCCGCGCCACCGAAGGGGATGAGCCTCCGGTGTTGATGGCCGATGGCGAATACGTGGGCCATTTGCCGGTGAAGGTCTTAGCCAAGGACAGTGCGCTGCGTGTGCTGGTGCCGCCGGCCGTGGCGGAAGCGCAGGCGGCCGACAGCGAGGAACGGGTGTTGGAAACCATCAAACGTGACGGTCGTGACCCTCTTACCGGTAGATTCCTCGCCTGACGTCGTTTTCCGTCAGCCAGCCGGTGCCGCTCGATGCCCCTCCGGACACTGAACGGCCGTTATATGTTGCTTGCCGGCGGAAATGATGCGTGTGGGAGCACCGTCACAGATATTCGTCCAAATGCAGCGTCTGTGCCGCCACCTGCCTGACAATGTCATCGTCAATGTCAGGATGCAGTCTGATCAGCGAGATCAAGCCGACGATCAGCGTGTAGAAGGTCTCATGCTCGTTGCGGATCGGCATGCCGTGCTTTTCCTCGAATTCACGTACCGTGGAACCGCACAGGTATTCGGAAATGCGGTCCGCGGCCCGGTCGATGAACCTCAGATACAGTGCAGCGTTGCCATCCTCGATGAGACGTTGGCTGAACGGGCCCTCATCGGCGATGAGCGAACGGGTCAGCCGCACCACATCGTCAAGCGCCTTCGAGATGTTGCCGGCCTCGCGATGCTCGTTCCACTCTTCCAGGCGGGCGATGACTTCGCTGATGACATCGTCGAGCACGGCACCCGCAACCTGGTCTTTGTCTTGGAAATAGTGGTAGAAAAGCGATCTGGTCATGCCGACCCGTTCGGCGATATCGCTGATCGTGATCTTCGAAAACCCTTTTTCCAAGCAGATCTCACGTGCCGCCTGCACGATCTGCAAGCGACGCGCGTCTCCAATGGTGCTGGTGGACGCTTCCGGTTTCCCGGTCATGGCTCTCTCCTCCCAATCGCGTGGCAACGCCTTGTGCGGCATGGTGGTGACGCACGGGTTTTAGGCGCGCAACAGTCAGCGTTCGTGACCGACGGCACGCCGATCACACGGTTCATGTCTGATTTCCAGAGTACCGGCTGCGCCGGTTGTAGATCAGACAGACACGCGATGGACTTGCGGAGATGGTCGGCTTCGGCGCTTCCCGATTGGCGAACGTGTCGTAATTCATCGATACTCTAGAACACTACGGCGGAAGGAATTTGCGATGGCACTGGCACTGTATAGAAGGTATCGTCCCGACACGTTCGATGGCGTGATCGGACAGGATCAGGTCACGGTTCCGCTGATGCGTGCGCTTGACGAGAACAAGCTCACGCACGCCTATCTGTTCTCCGGACCGCGCGGCTGCGGTAAAACGAGTTCCGCGCGTATTCTGGCCCGTTGCGTCAACTGCGCCAAAGGTCCGACCTCGCATCCGTGCGGCGAATGCGCCAGCTGCCGTGACCTTGCCACCGGCGGCCCCGGCTCCATCGACGTGGTGGAAATCGACGCCGCCTCCCATAACGGTGTGGACGATGCCCGTGAACTGCGTGAACGTGCCGGATTCGCCCCGGCCCGCGATCGCTATAAAATCTTCATCCTCGACGAGGCCCACATGGTCACGCCGCAGGGCTTCAACGCGCTCCTGAAAATCGTGGAGGAGCCGCCGGAGCATGTCATGTTCATCTTCGCCACCACCGAACCGGACAAGGTGATCGGCACCATTCGCTCCCGCACCCACCACTATCCGTTCCGTCTGGTGCCACAGGAGGTCATGGGCCCGTATCTTGAGCAGATCTGCGCCGACGAGCATATCGAGGCCGAAGCGGGTGTGCTGCGCTTGGCCATGCGTGCCGGCGGCGGATCCGTACGTGACACGCTGTCCGTGCTCGACCAGCTGATGGTCGGTGCCGTCGACGGCAAGATTCCTTACGATTCCGCTGTCGCGCTGCTTGGTTTCACGCCGGACGCGCTTATCGGCGAGGCAATCGACGCCGTCGCCGACAAGAACGGCGAGGCGCTGTATGGCGTCATTCAAAAGGTCGTGGTCGGCGGATTCGACCCCCGACGTTTCGTTGAGGACCTGCTGGCGCGCGTGCGCGACCTGTTGGTGCTCACCTTGGGCGGTGAGCGTGCGGAAAGCGTGCTGTCTGACGACACCGCGACCGAGAACATGGACGATCTGCATCGCCAGGCGGCTTCGCTGGGATTGGCCGCGCTTACGCAGATGGCGGATACGATCAACGCCACGCTGGCCAACATGACCGGTGCGATTTCGCCGCGCATGCGCCTGGAACTGCTCGCCGCCCGCCTGCTTGCCGGTCGTGAAACGGGCGTGGTCGCGCAAGCCGCCGCGGGGGTCGAGAACGGGGGGGGGCGCGCCAACCCCGCCGCACCATCGTCCGGCATGCCGGAAGCTGGGCATGCGGGCGGTGCCGCAGCGTCTGAATCGCAACGTCCGTCCGGTTCCCGTAGGTACGCCGCGCAATCGGCACGTGGAAGGCATGCCGTAGAACCGTCCGCGGCTCCCACGAATCCAGCCGATGCCGTCGTTTCCGGAGCGGCCTCCGTATTGGCGGAAGTCCAGCAGGCGATGGGTGGACCTCTGTCGGAAGGCAGCGAGCCGGCCGCTTCAGCCGAGTCCAAGCCGGTTGAAACGCAGTCTGCGCCATCCAAACTATCCAATGCCGAACCATCCGCTCCCACCCAGTCCGTGGCTCAGTCCGCGCCCCAGCCTGCGGCAACGGACGATCGCACTCCCGACCAGAAGTGGGACGCGATCGTTGCCGGCCTGCCTGAGGATGTCCGTCGCTACGTGGACCGCGAGAAAGTGCCCCGCGTGCTGCTGGACGAGGCCAAAGGCCGACTGTGGATTAAATTCGACAAGTCGTTGAGCAAATACGCGTTCGCCAAGGCCGTGGCCAAGGAAGCGGTCGACGGCACCACCAATGTGGTGCAGATCGTGCGCGGCGAAGTGCATAAGGTGTTCGGCCCCGATGTCACTCTCGCGCCGGCCAAGAAGCTTGCCGACGGTTCCACCGCGGTGCCGTGGAGCAAGCTCAGCCCGGAAGAGCAGAGCAAGATCAACGCGCAGCTGGTGCAGGAACAGCTGAAGGCCGCCACATTGCTGACCGCGAACCTCGGCAAGGAGGTTGCCAAGGAGCCGGAAGACGACGATCCGTGGAACACCCCAATTCCGCAGACGCCCATCGCCGAAGGCAACGCCAACGACGTACAGCCGCCGGAACACCACGTAAAACATGTGGACGTGCCGGATGTGAGCGATGACGTCGATCCGTGGGCCACGCCACTGCCCACGCCGCAGACGGACGATCAGGAGCAAGGCCAACCGAATGGGCCGGAGCAGCCGCGGCAAAACCAGCCGGAACAGCACAGCGAACGACATAGCGCACGGCAAAGCGCCCGCGAAATGCAATCGCAACAGGCCCAGCAGCCGGCGTCATCGCCGGCAGGATTCGCGGATGACCCATGGGGAGCCCCCATGCCGGTGCAGGCGGGACCGCCGGAGCCTGAAGTCGCCCCGGAAGACGACGAATACTCCATGAGCGACGAATCGATCGGCGCATCGAACGCTTTGGACATGAACGACCTGAACAGGGTGTTCGAAGTGAAGAAAGTCGAGGAATTCAGCTCGGACGATCCGCATAATCCGCGCAACATACAGGTGAAGAAAACACTTGACGACTGACACCGGCCACCGCACGTCGCATGTCGCTTATCGTACGGCGAGTACCGGGCGCTGGCCATCAGACGTCAGTTGTCCGGAACGTGGCTGCGGCAACCAGTCAACGAAAGGTATGAACCATGGCTTTGGCCTATGACGGCGCCATCCAACGACTCATCGACGCGTTCGCCAACCTGCCCGGCATCGGGCCGAAAGGCGCGCAACGCATCGCCTTCTACCTGCTCAACGCGCCCGACGAGGAATCGCAGGCACTGATCGACGCCATCACGGAAGTCAAGGAAAAAGTACGGTTCTGCGATATCTGCGGCAACGTGTGCGAAACCAGCCCATGCCCGGTATGCGCCGACCCACGCCGCGACCACAGCGTGATCTGCGTGGTCGAAGAGCCGAAGGACGTGATGAGCATCGAACGCACCCGCGAATACCGGGGCATGTACCATGTGCTGGGCGGCGTCATCAACCCGATGGCCAACGTGCAGCCAAGCGACCTCAACATCGCCAAACTCATCGAACGGCTTAAGGACAGCGAAGTCAAGGAGGTGATTCTCGCGCTCAACCCGAACGTGGAAGGCGAGGCCACCACCAGCTTCCTTTCGCAGCTGCTGAGCCAGACCGACATCAAGGTGACGCGCCTTGCCAGCGGCCTGCCGGTGGGCGGCGACCTCGAATACGCCGACGAGATCACCCTGGGCCGTGCGCTCGCCGGCCGTCGCGCCGTATGAGCTCCGCTGGCATGGCCTCCGCGAGCCGTCGGTCCCGCGCCCAGCTCATACTCAACCGCTGTCCAGCAACGTGTTCCGCATGTTGGGCGCGGTTGGACTTGACAAAATGGATGTTTCCTATAATAGGCTTCACTTGCCGAATCAGGCAGGTGATACGTTGAAGAAGATTGGATAAGTTGTGGCTCTCATCGTGCAGAAGTTCGGCGGCTCTTCCGTAGCCGATCCAGAATCGATCAAGCGCGTGGCCCGACGCATCATCGAAACGAAGAACGCCGGCAATGACGTGGCCGTCGTGGTCTCCGCCATGGGAGACACCACCGACGACCTGATCGATCAGGCGCTCAGCATCGATTCCAACCCGCCGGCGCGCGAGATGGACATGCTGATGACCGCAGGCGAGCGTATTTCGATGAGTTTGCTCGCTATGGCGATTCATGCGGCCGGTTCTCATGCATACTCGTTCACCGGTTCCCAGGCTGGTTTCATGACCGACGCGCAGTTCGGCACCGCGCATATCAAGGCCGTGAAGCCCGATCGCGTGCGTCGTGCATTGGATAAGGGTTCCGTGGCGATCGTGGCCGGTTTCCAAGGCGTGAACGAAGGCGGCGACGCCACCACGCTCGGCCGTGGCGGTTCCGATACTTCCGCAGTCGCGCTCGCAGTGGCGCTGGACGCCGACATCTGCGAAATCTACACCGACGTCGATGGCGTGTTCACCGCCGATCCGCGTATCGTGCCGACCGCCCGTCGCATTCCCGTCATCGACTACGAATCGATGCTGGAAATGTCGTCCTGCGGTTCCAAGGTGCTGGCATTGCGTTGCGTGGAATACGCGCAGCGATTCGGCATGCCGTTGCACGTGCGCAGCTCCTTCTCCCACCGTCGCGGCACGCTGATCGTGCCGGAAGGCGTCGATCCGCGCACCCTGCCGAACATCTGAACGGCAGCCGGGCAGCGTAATCGCAGGCAATCGCAAATAATTGCAAGACAACGCGAAAACGAAAATAAGACTTTACAAACAAAGGTAAGAACATGAGCGAAAACAACAACCAGTCCATGGGCGACCTGTTCCCCGACCTGGGGCCGGAAGTGCCGATCATCTCCGGCGTCGCGCACGACAGCACCGAGTCGCTGGCCACCGTGCGCCGCGTGCCGAACGAGCCGGGCATGGCGGCGAAGGTGTTCACCATGCTGGCTGAGGCCGGCGTGAACGTGGACATGATCGTGCAGGCCTCCGCCTCCACCGGCACCGCCGACATCTCCTTCACCGTGCCGGGCACCGCTGCGGCCAAGGTCCAGGAAGTGCTGCAGGAGAAGCAGGGCGAGCTGGGCTTCCAGTCCTTCGACGTCGACCCGAACGTCGGCAAGGTGGCCGTGGTCGGCGTGGGCATGAAGACCCATTCCGGTCTGGCCGCGAAGTTCTTCAACGCGCTGAGCGACAAGGGCGTGAACGTGCTGATGATCTCCACGTCCGAAATCCGCATCGCCGCGCTTGTACCGCTCGAGCAGCTCAACGACGCCGTCAAGGCGCTGCACACCGCCTACGGTCTGGACGCCGACCAGGTGGAAGCCGTGGTGTACGGCGGCACCGGCCGCTGATAGTGCTGGCTTCAGTTTCCCAGTATTTTTAAGGGGCATGGTTTTGCGACCGTGCCCTTTTCGTTTGCTTTTTACGATTCACGCCGTACGTTGCATACCGTGCCAAGCAGTCCCCAAACAAGCAAAAGGCCGGCTCCGAAGAGTCGGCCTTTTGCTTGGCTATGGCTCGTTTATGCGGCTTACGGTTTAGCTACCCAAGCCGCATAAACGTCGCATCACTTCTTGGTGATGTAACCCAACGCCTTAAGCATTTCTGCGCTTTCCAGCGCGCCACCGGCGGCGCCACGCAGGGTATTGTGCGCCAATCCCACGAACTTCCAATCGAAAATGGAATCCTCACGCAGACGGCCGATGGAAACACCCATACCCCCCTCGTAATCCACATCCTTGAGCACCTGCGGACGGTCATCCTCGGTCAGGTACTGGATGAAATGCTTCGGAGCGTGCGGCAGGCCAAGCTCGGCGGCCTTGCTGGTGTAGTTGACCAGACGGTCGATCAGCTCGTCCTTGGTCGGGTTCTTACCGAAGTTGATGAACACGGTGGCGGTGTGGCCGTTGAGCACGGGCACGCGGATGCACTGCGAGGTGATGCGCAGCGGACCGTCGAACGGCACAATCTCGCCCTTGGCCTCGTCCACATGGCCGAAGACCTTCAGCGGCTCCTTCTCGGACTTCGCTTCCTCGCCGGAGATGAACGGAATGATGTTGCCCACCATTTCCGGCCAATCCTTGAACGTCTTGCCCGCGCCGGAAATGGCCTGGTACGTGCTCACGATGACCTCGTGCGGCTCGAATTCCTTCCACGCGGCCAAAGCCGGAGTATAGGCCTGGATGGAGCAGTTCGGCTTGACGGCAATGAAACCGTGCGTGGTGCCCAGGCGCTTCTTCTGATGTTCGATGACCTCATAGTGCTCCGGATTGATCTCCGGCACCACCATCGGCACGTCCGGAGTCCAGCGGTGGGCGCTGTTGTTGGACACGACCGGGGTCTCGGTCTTCGCGTATTCCTCTTCGATGGCGCGGATCTCGTCCTTCGGCATGTTCACCGCGGAGAACACGAAGTCGACGTCCTTGACCACGTCCTCGACGTCGGCCACGTTCTTGACGACCATGTGCTTGACGAACTCCGGCATCGGGGTTTCCATCTTCCAGCGGCTGCCGATGGCCTCCTCGTAGGTCTTGCCGGCGCTGTGCGCGGACGCGGCAAGGGTGACCAGTTCGAACCACGGATGGTTTTCGAGCAGCGTCACGAAGCGCTGTCCGACCATGCCCGTAGCTCCGAGAATGCCAACCTTAATCTTTTCGGACATAACAACCTTTCGCTTATGCTGGAACGGTTTTCCAAGTTTTGCAAGTTTGATTTTGCTTACGCTTGAGGTCGACCAGCCGGCCCCAAACGACGTCGTGGGCGGCCACACGCGTTGTTCAATCTTACGAAAACCCGCCGTCATGTCCGCCGAGCTATCCGTATGCTGGTCGGTAAACGCGCTCGCGTACACTGGTAGACATGTCGAAGGCATCAGAAGAAGCGCAGAAGCAGCTGGATCGTATCGTGGCGTTGGGGTATCCGGATGTGGCCGATATGTCGGCAGCCGCGTTCCGCTCGCTTGCGCGCCCGCTTATCCGTGCGTTGGAGGATTGCGGCGATGAAGCTGGATTGGGCACGCAGATCCTTCTGGTACCTACGCGCGAGCTGGTGTCTCCTGAATCGCTGATCGCCCGAACCTCCATCAACCGCATGGCGGGGTTCACCACCATGCCGCCGCGCGACATCGCCAGCTTCCTGCCGCAGGACGGTTTCGAACCGCCGGAAGGCCCGTTCTATCTGGTGATCGAACCGCACACCGGCACCTGCTATATCAACCGCGAGCCGGACGTGGCACGCAAGCTGATCGATTCCGACGAGCGATTGCCGTTGACTTTGGAAGAGGGGCTTGCGATCGCCACACAGCATCCGGAATGGCTGCTGGAAAAGAACGGTTTCAACCTGCTGGGCTCGCGTTCCGCTGACGGCCGCGTACCGAGTATCTGGATGAGCCAGAATGCTCCGCGATTGGGCGCGGTGTGGCCGAATTCCCGTCATACGTGGCTGGGTAACGCCTACTGCATGGCCCGTCGAGGCGTGAGCCTGTTCCGGTAGTCTTTCGGCCTACCGCGCCGGCTCCCTATAATCGATTTCAGAGAAGAAACTGAAGCAGGGGAGAAGCCATGTTCTGTACGCAATGCGGTTCGAAGAACGCTCCGGAGTCGAAGTTCTGCACGAACTGCGGCAATCCGTTGGTCTCCGTTCCGGTGCAGCCTGATGCCGGACAAGCACGGATTTCGGATGATTTTTCCGTCGATTCCACGGTGGCGGAAACCCCTGCATCGCAGCTCGCACCGCAGTCTGCGGAGCAACCCGAGGAACAGTCTGCGGCACAGCACGAGGAACGCCCTGCAGAACAGCTCGCTTCGCAGCCGGCAGACGCGATTCCGCCGGTTCCGTTGCCGGGCGGCGGCACGCTGCCCGTAGCGCAGCCCGCGACTTCGGCTGCATCGCAATCCGTTCCGTCGGCGCCGGAAACTCCTGAGCCAAAAAGCGACGGGACTGCGCGTGCCGCTTCCCCGAATCGCAAGCTCATCATCGGCATAGCGGTGGCCGCGGTGCTGCTGGTCGCCGCTGTGGTGGCCGGCATCGTGACATACAACATGGAGTTGTGGGGTGGCAAGTCGTTACCGGACGTGGCGGTGGCGTCTCCCAAGGACTCGTCGAAGACTCCGGATGCGAAGGTCGTGGTCAGGCAGCTTGAAGGCAAGGGTCTCAAAGTCAAGCGCGTCAAGGAATTCTCCGGCGTGAAAAGCGGCAAGTTCCTTGGCTATCAGGGAATTCAGTCCGGTGGCCGCGTAAGGGCGGGCAGTGTGGTGACAGTGCGCGAATCGGCCGGCCCTGGCGTGCCGGAAGGTACGGTCGGCAAGAAAGCTGAAAGCGTGGTGACAACGTTCTCGCAGATGGGCGTGCCGGTGCATTACAAGCAGGTGATCGTGTCGGACACCAGCAAAACCACCGAGGGAAGCGTGATCAGCACGTACCCCGCGCAAGGCCAAGGCGTGAAGGATGATAAGAAAGGCATCTACATCGGCGTGGCCACGAAAAGCGACGGCGGCCTGCCGTCGGACATCGTCGGCCAGGAAATTTCCGACGTGAAATCAAGCCTTGAATCCAAAGGCTACGACGTGAAAGTGGAGAAACGTCTCTCATCGAAACAGTACATCGGCAAGGTCTCCGGCTCCGAACCTGGGCCGGGCAGCCAGCTGAACGAAGGCCAGACCATCACCCTGTATCAGGGTGTGGATGCCAAGGGTGCCAAGCAGACGTTCATTGACCACAGCGGAACCGGTGGAGATGGGTTGCTGATGGGCATGAGTGACGTTGCTTCTGGCCAGTGGTGCAATAAGGCCGGCGACTGCATCACGCTAGGACAGGATGACAGTTATTCCAGCGGAGACATCGTTTTCCTGAAAGTGAAAGATGGTGCTGCGGACACGAAGTACAGCATGACCGGTGAGTCTTTGATTTCCTGCGATGCGGTGCAACAGCCGTATTGCAGCAGCAAGAAAGCCGACTATCTGTTGACTGGAAACTCTGGAGCATTTGAATTGTTCCCACACAAAGCGTTCGAAACGTATTGGTGTGGCGATTCCGCCTTGGGTGGGGAAGGCGATATGCGGAGTTGTGTTGCCGGAAAGGTCCATGACATTGATTCCGACTCTTCGGATGCGTCCGATTATGAGCCGGACGGCAGCGGTAAATTCCATATGATGGATTTGTTCGCGGTGTTCCCAGTCGGCTCTGATGTGGAATCAGTAGAGAAAACTGGCTATTTTGACGCGTCTGCACTCGCGGCTGCCCAAAAGCAAAAACCTGTCGATACGGACCGTCCGTTCTTGATGTATCGTGACGTGAACCAGTACAAGGACGGCGAGAAGGAATCAACCTATACAAGGGACTGGTTCGATCCATTCATGCCTTACAACGGCTACAACGGCTCCAAGGATGACACCGTCAAAATGAAGCCCGCCCCCAGCGACGAAACCGCCTACTATCTGGTGGAGGACGTCCAGCCCGACTGGGATTCCCTCGAAGACGCCAACATCAAGGGCGTGTCCGCCAAGAGTCAGAAAGCTAACGGCAAAAATGCAAGCAAGAACGCAAACACCAAGAAATCTGATTCGCAATCGGATGCCGCCACTCGGTCTTTGATGAAGTCCATCGCCGGAAAGTACGGTTTCGCTTCCGGTTCCGGCGGTTGGAGCACCACTATGACGGTGGCGTCCGATGGCACGTTCAGCGGAACATATCATGATTCCGACATGGGCATTACGGGAGATGACTATCCGAAAGGATCGGTCACCATTTCGAATTTCAAAGGCCGTTTCAAGGATGCCAAGAAGAACGCGGACGGCAGCTATACGATGCAATGCGACAAATCGGCGCTGAAAATCGATGGCAATATAGGAGACACGTATATCAAAAACGGTAGTAAATATACGGTTGCCGACCCCTACGGCATTGCCCCCTGCGGTGCATTCACGGTATATCCGGCGGGATACGACAGTTCGCAGCTCAGCGAAGCGATCGTCGGCTGGAGCCATGCGTGGTATGACAGCATGCCCGCAAAGCTGGAAACGCCGATTATCGTGAATGCCGAGGACACGAATCTCGGTAGCGAATCACAGCAAGACGCCTTCTTCCAATCGAAATATCTTGAGTGATATTCGATAAGGTCGCGTTGTCGGCGGTGCTGCCGTCGAGTCGCTGTCGATTATTGCGATTGCCACGAGCATCGCATTACTGCGATTTGCGCAACAGCCCCCGTACCGCGTATCCGATCGCGCCGCAGGCCACCGCGCCCGCACCCAGCAGTGTGGCGCTGACCTGCGGCCTGCGCAGCTCGTTGCGCACGCCGATCAGGTCCGTCACGCAATGGTCCTCGAAGAACACGCGTAATTCGTTGCTGGAATAACGGCCGACCAGATCGCCCCACGTCAGCATGCGCGTCACGTACGCCATCGGATTGTCTTCGCGGAATTCAAACAGCCGGATGCCACGGAACCGCGATTTCGGGCCGTAGCATTCAAAACCACAGGTCGGCGCGTACCCCAAATCGATGTCGTGCACATGCCCGACGAACGAATTCTTGTGGTCGTGCCCGCAGAACAGTGCGAAATAGCCGCCCGCCTCACGCAACGCGTCCACTTCGCCCACGTTCACGTCGGCGCAGCCAATCGCCTCGCCCAGCCGCGAACCGGGTCGGCACACATCGCGGTCGAGCACATAGCAATGTCCTGCGAATTCGCGCGCGCCCTCCACGGCGTTCGGCGTGTAGGCGGGCACTTCGCGCAGGCAATCGTAGAATTCCTGCGGCGGAATGTGCTGGAAGGCGATCGCCGGCACCGCCTGTCCGTCGCCATTGCGCCTGCCCAGCTCGCGTTGCACGTCTTTCAGCCATTCGACGGCTTCCGGCGAGGGGGTGCCGTAGCCGTCGGAGTCGGCCAAATCCCAGCCGCGCGAATTCGCCGCGTATTTCGCGTATTCGGTGACCGACTGCCGTCCGTTGCCGTCACCCGCGTCTGCCGTGTCGGCGTAATCGCCCGAATTGACCATCATCACGCTCATTGTGATACGCCCCGAACCGTCGGACGCTTCGATCGGCAACGCGAACGTGCCCGGTTCGAGCGCCAACGGCGACGAGCCGGCGACGGGATTCATACAGCCGGCAAACTCGCGGTAAAGATCGTCCTGTTCGTCGGCGAGGATACCGCATTGGAAATCATGGTTGCCGTACGTCGCAGCGAAGGGGATGCGCGATTCCAACGCCGGCCCCAAAAACGCGGCGAACGTGTCGCGCACTTTCTGCCGTGTCTCGTCGAGCAGCGACGCCGCGGTGACGCGATTGATGGCTTCCGCCCACGATTCCAGCTTGCTGGCAGAACCGTTGCGACCTGCGCTTTTCACCAGTTTCGGCGAATCGGTGCCGATGCCGTCGATCATCCACCGTTCGTCGGAGGGCTGCGATTTGGTCAGTGTTTTGGCGATTGGATGACGTTTGATGCCGCGGATTTTCGCTTCGATTTCGGTGACCGCGCGCACGTGTGTACCGGGCTGTTCGCCACGGCGACGCAGAAACGTATCGATATATGCCGGATCGTAGCCGCGGATCTGATCGCCGGTGAGCACGATGAGGTCGGGATGTGCCTTCCTGATGGCGGCTTCGATCAGCCGAATCGTGTCTTCGCGCACGTCCGGACCATCCTGAATATCAGCCATTTGCAGCACCCGGAACGTACCGTCGCTGTTGAATCGCAAGCTCATGATGCCCACTGTACTGCGGCAAATCTGGATATGGGGTGAAATAAGGGCGCGAAAATCGCAAACCATGCCGTCATATCGCGGAATACCGGCAAAATATGGGATTGGTTGTCGCTAGTATGGGCGGCAGTGCAGGTAGGTAACATGCACGTAACAATGTGGATTGGCAGAAGGCCGATCCGACTTTACAGATAAGGAGGAGTGATGGGTCAGGATCAATCGTCAGTGTTTGATCTCGCGGCAGTCGCCGCGGCGTCCAACGGAGGGAACAACGACCCGCTGCTGCCTCCGGCGCGTTACATTGGAGCTCCGCAAAAGCCCAGCAAGATGCCGTACAACAAGTACGTCGCATACGATAAGCAGGTGCCGTTTGATTTCCCGGAGCGTACGTGGCCGGGCAAGCGACTGCAGCGTGCACCGCGTTGGTGCTCCGTCGATCTTCGCGACGGCAACCAGGCCCTCGTCAACCCGATGGATTCCGAGCGCAAGCTGCGTTTCTGGAATCTGCTCGTGTCGATGGGCTTCAAGGAGATCGAGGTCGGCTTCCCGTCGGCTTCCGAAACCGATTACGACTTCATCCGCATGCTGATCGAGCGTGAGCTCATTCCTGACGATGTCACCATCGTCGTGCTCACCCAGGCCCGCGAGCATCTGATTCGCAAGACCTACGAGTGCCTGAAGGGCGCCAAGCGCGCCATCGTGCACTTCTACAATTCCGTGTCCGTGCTGCAGCGCGAGGTCGTGTTCCGCAAGGACAAGGCCGGCATCAAGAAGCTTGCCACCGACGCCGCGGCGCTGTGCAAGGAGCTTGAGGGCGAGGCCAAGGGCATCGACCTGTACTACGAGTATTCCCCGGAATCCTTCACCGGCACCGAGCCGGAGTACGCCGTCGAGGTGTGCAACGCGGTGATCGATGTCATCAAGCCGACGCCGGAACATCCGATGATCATCAACCTGCCGGCAACCGTGGAAATGACCACGCCGAACGTCTTCGCCGACGAGGTCGAGTATGTGTCCAACCACCTCGTACCGCGTGACGCCGTGGTGCTGTCCCTGCACCCGCACAACGACGAGGGCATGGGCGTGGCCGCCACCGAGCTGGCCGTGCTGGCCGGTGCCGACCGCGTGGAAGGCTGCCTGCTGGGCAACGGCGAGCGTACCGGCAACGTCGACCTGGTCACCCTTGGTCTGAACTTCCTGACCCAGGGCATCGATCCGCAGATCGACTACTCCAACGTTCCGGAAATCCGCAAGACCGTCGAATACTGCAACCAGATCAAGATCTCCGAACGCCATCCGTATGCGGGCAACTTCGTGTTCACCGCGTTCTCCGGCTCCCACCAGGACGCCATCAAGAAGGGTCTTGAGGCCCGTCAGGTGGCCGCCGACCGCGCTGGCGCCGATCTGGACAGCTTCGTGTGGCTCGTGCCGTACCTGCC
>OATH01000980.1_pt1 | contig 13944 bp, 9 predicted proteins | sample 1494971 | NCBI WGS metagenome assembly OATH01 (sample SAMEA2579949, study PRJEB22360) | human gut metagenome
TGGTGTCCCCTGCAGGAATCGAACCTGCAATTAGCCCTTAGGAGGGGCTCGTTATATCCATTTAACTAAGAGGACAATGCGGCATGAGTATACCCGCTAATGGACTGCGGGGTAAGTACGCTGCCGCTCGATTGCTTAAACCCTCGCCATTTATGCTGGGTTTTTATCATTTTTCTTAATGTTTTCCGCACGTTCTGCTTTTTGGCGTGCTTCTGCTTTACGCTTGTTGCTCATGTCGTTACGAATCTGTGCATGACTCATTAACGCGAAGATAAAGGTGCCGCCGCAGATGTTCCCCGCTAAAGTAGGTAGTGCGAAGGGCCAGATGAAATCGCTCCAGTGCAGCGTGCCGTTAAACACCAGATAGAGGATTTCAACAGAACCGACAACGATGTGGGTGGTGTCACCCAGTGCAATAAGCCAGGTCATCAATATAATCACCACAATCTTTGCCGCACCCGCAGCAGGAAACATCCAAACCATAGTGGCGATCAGCCAGCCGGAAATGATCGCGTTGGCAAACATCTCGCTGGGGGTGTTCTTCATCACATCCATGCCGATTTTGACAAATGCATCGCGAGTTTCTTCATTGAAGATAGGCATATATTCAAATGCCCATGCAGCAATACCTGTCCCGAGAATATTACCCAGCAGCACGACGCCCCATAATCGCATAAGTAAGCCGACGTTGCTCATTGTCGGTTTTTGCATGACGGGTAGTACCGCAGTCACGGTGTTTTCGGTAAATAATTGCTGGCGGGCCATAATGACGATAATAAAACCAAAGGTATAACCGAGATTCTCCAGTAAGAAGCTGCCTGGCACTCCTTCCAGTTCGACATGAAATATCCCTTTTGCCAGTAGCGAAGCGCCCATCGACAGACCCGCCGCAATGGCTGACCACAGTAGCGCCATTGCGTCGCGTTCCAGCTCTTTTTCACCATCCTGGCGGATATGCTCATGAATTGCCATCGCCCGGGAGGGCAGTCGGTCTTCATCTATTTCTATTTTTTTGCCGCGCTCTTTTTCTTCGCTCTCAACTTCAATTTCGTCGCTGTGTTGATCAATTTTGTCGTTGTCCATGGTCTCTTCTCTTGAATTAGCACGTATAGCTAAAGCGTAGCGGCTTTTTTGCTCGCAACTGGCGGGAGTTACTCTGAAAATGTAGAAAAGGCTGCGTTTGCCTTTTTCTGTTTCTATAGAATCAAGTAGCCTACAGGGCGGCGATTACCAGGCTATGATCAAATCAGCAAATCAGGGCGTCTGGACATCAGTTGACGTGCTGTTACAATCGCCCACACCTAAACAGGCGGATACGGTATCGTTCCGTCATGGATGGCAAACTGCATAAGCCATAAAAAAACAGGGAGACATTTATGAAGCTTCGCCTGTCGGCGCTTGCTCTGGGAACTACGCTTCTGGTGGGGTGTGCGAGTTCCGGTACAGATCAGCAAGGGCGTTCTGACCCGTTAGAAGGGTTCAACCGCACCATGTACAACTTCAACTTCAATGTATTAGACCCGTATATTGTTCGACCGGTCGCTGTCGCCTGGCGTGATTATGTTCCGCAACCGGCGCGTAACGGTTTGAGCAACTTTACTGGCAACCTTGAAGAACCTGCGGTGATGGTTAACTACTTCTTGCAGGGCGACCCTTATCAGGGGATGGTCCACTTTACCCGCTTTTTCCTGAACACCATTTTGGGGATGGGCGGTTTTATTGATGTTGCAGGGATGGCGAACCCGAAACTGCAACGGACTGAACCTCACCGCTTCGGTAGTACGCTTGGTCATTATGGCGTGGGTTATGGGCCTTACGTCCAGTTACCGTTCTACGGTAGCTTCACGCTGCGTGATGACGGTGGTGATATGGCGGATGGTCTTTACCCGGTTCTTTCCTGGCTGACCTGGCCGATGTCTGTGGGTAAATGGACGCTTGAAGGGATAGAAACTCGTGCGCAGTTGTTGGATTCCGATGGTCTGCTGCGTCAGTCGTCCGATCCTTATATTATGGTGCGCGAAGCGTACTTCCAGCGTCATGATTTCATCGCTAATGGCGGCGAACTCAAACCGCAGGAAAATCCGAACGCGCAAGCGATTCAGGATGATTTAAAAGATATCGATTCTGAATAAGAAACAAATAAAAAAGGTGAGTCGCAATACTCACCTTTTTTGTTGTTATCCCTCAATTACCACAAGTAAAAGGAGATAAACCGACAATGACCCGGACGTAATGATGTAAAAATACTGATGTTCGTCACTGACTATTTCCGATATTCAGGAGTTGAAAAATCAAAAAACTGGAAAAATAATTTTAAATATCATCAAAATTAACACCTGGCGCAGATAGTTGATTAATTTCATTTTGATATTCCGTCTGGCGATTTTGAAGCCTTTTTTCAACTTTATCTTCGAGATCCTTAAAGTCTTTGTATTTATTTTCAGGATGGTCAACGTCAACTTTGTTAGCGAATAAAGTAGAAATTATTTCTTTTACATTATCGCGTCTAAATTTTGCATCGTCCACTTGAAAATTATATCTTATTGCTCGACCTAAACGTTTAAAAACTTCGTTAGGTTCTCTCAGTCTTTCCCCGTTGAGCTCGTTTACAACCTGATGATCGGAACCTGTTGCAAATGATTCTGCCATGATAGCTTTGCTGCTTTCAAACCACGCTGAAGCACTCCTGGCGTTTTCACTACAATATTGGGTGAGACTATCACCATTAATACGAATTCCTCTTTGAATGTGGTAGTCGTCCTGATCGTAGTAACCGAGAGATAAGTAATCATTTCCGTTTTTATTTTTAATTACAATAGCGAGAGAGTCGCCTTTTTTATCTTTACCGTACCAGGTAAATAAGTCCGTTGGTTCGCTATTCCCGCTCTCATCAATTCCGTTACCGTATGTCTGAGTTTGTGTGATATCTTATCGAAGATAAAACCAGGATCTCCATCATATATTTCTTTTAATGCGCTGAAGATCATTTCCTTGTTATTGATATCATGAGTCTTCTCAACTATGTTGTCATTAATGATAGTACGGACGAGTTCTTTGTCTTTATAGTTCGCAGGTAATTCTATTGGTTCTTGGTTGTCGATACCAATAGTAATATGGTCTGTATCATTGGAGCCAATATCAATATAAGTAACTGAGGAATTATTAATATTAAATCTATAAGGATCGTCGTTTACTCGTATGGCGTTTTTTATAAGCTCAAGTAGATGTTTAATACAGGTGCTTATTCCTTCCTTACCATTAAAAAGGTTTTTGAGCTCTTGTACTAATCCATTAACTTCATCATTGTTATTTTCATTAATGGATTCTGGGTAAGTTGCGCTGGTATTGTTGATTGAAATAGATGGTAGCATGATTTTATTCCATTTTGATTGATTTGTTACAAATATATATTACCTAATGAAATAGACTATCAAAAAACGCTCATTTATTTAGAACCTATCTTTAATTTGAGTGTATGAGCGCACAATAGCCAGGGGGGGGGGAGTATCCTGGAAATTCAGAAAAGTAAACTCTTTGAGAAGGACGAGCAGAACGCCTGAAAATATGCCTTTCCCTTCAGATTTGTCTGTGGATACCGCTTATTGATTTGAAAGGGCAAGCTGCCATCAGGCTGTTTGCAAAACTCAGGAGGTAAGCAATGAGGACACTACTTTCGGTGAAGTGGGGGAGTTAAAGTCACCTGCTATGCAGGTGACTTTATCCAGGCGAACGTGTTATCAGAACGCGTAGTTAAAGTTAGTACCGAACAGCCAGGCTTTACCTTCAGACTCGAACTGGTATGGGCCTTCGTTAATTTTCACGCTCTGACCGTGCATATAAGAAACACCAACGTCGACTGAAGCATCTTTATTAAATGCGTAAGTCGTACCTGCACTCAGCCAGAAACGGTCCTGGTCCGGAATGGAGATAGAACGATTCTGAGCCGGAACTGGGCTGTCATCAAAGGCGATACCGGTACGGAAGGTCCAGTTATCATCGTAGTAATAAGTGGTACCCAACGCGATGCGGTAAGCATCTTTAAAGCCTTCATGTTTCTGGAACAGCGTGTCGCCACTGGTTGAGGTCGCTTTCAGCTGCTGGAACTGACTCCAGCTGGTGTAAGCCAGGCTATAGTGAATCGCCCACTGTGGATCAACACGGTTATAACCTGACACTTCCCACATTTCAGGCAGGTTCAGCGTCAGATAACCCGATTGCGTTGCGCCACCTGTCGCGGTAGGAATTGGCAAACCGTAGTTATTAAACGCACGATTAAGATCGCTGCTGTAGTTACCTTTGAAGTCAATTTTCACTTCAGAACGGTAGGTCAGTGCATAGCGGTTATTTTTATCCAGTTCATACAGGATTCCGGCGTTCCAGCCAAAGCCCCACTGGTTACCGTTCAGATGAGCGATTTTGGTATTACTGTCGATACCGTTGGCGGTAGCTGCCAATGCTTGCCCTTGAGGAGTTTGCCCGGCAGGAGATTGCATAATCTGACCAGCAACCAACTGCCCCAGATCGCCTGCGAAACGTTCAATTTTCGCGCGAGCGTAGACGGCGTTGAAACCAAGACCAAAGCTCCATGCATTATTTAAGCGATACGCACCGCTTAAGTTCAGGTTCATGGTTTCAAGGTCAGTTGTACCCCCGACAGAGCCGCCTGCATAAGTATCATTAAACTCTGTTGCCAGACCATAGTTAGAGGTAATAGAAGCGCCCCAACCAAATTGGTCGTTAATCGGTGCAACAAAGTGCATGTTCGGAACCCATGCCGTAGGCGCGATGTTATCGGCTTTCAGGCTACGACCAGACGGAGACGTTCCGCTGATATTCACATCCGGGTCAATATAAACCGCACCCGCAGAAAATGTCGGGCGGTCAAACATGGTAATCAATGCGGGGTTACGGCTAACGTTACCTGCATCATCGGCAATTGCGCCTTCCCCTGAATAAGCCCGGCCCAGGCCAGAGGAAGAAAATTCGTTTAACTGAAAGCCTGCCGACCAGGCCTGGGTGGAGATAAGTGCCACTGCGACTGCGAGAGCAGACTTTGTAAACAGGGTTTTCTGGCTCATGACCATAACCTCAATGATTTATTTTTATACAAACTATGTTACGTGCTGTAACAGGAGCGCGAAGTGTAGGGTCTGAGGTACATCTTAGAAATCAGACCAGTGGCGAGAGTATAGGTCGGACCAGCTGGAATGTTGCAAGTATGTTTCCATCTTTTTTCAAATATGATCTAAGAAACGCGATCCAGCTGGCAAAATTTGGAGGTTGCGCACTCGCGGATTCGGGTGAATTTTGTTTTAGATCATTTTTAAGTGTGATTTCGGTCACTTATCCGATTTTGCAGAATTAACAACTGGAGCAGCACTTTCCGGAAGCGTAAAATATCCACAACGTTTATCTGGCACCTTGGGTGCACATACAGAGGAAATCAACGATGAGTAAATGTAGTGCTGATGAAACCCCGGTTTGCTGCTGTATGGATGTTGGCACCATTATGGACAACTCCGACTGCACCGCGTCTTACAGCCGCGTGTTTGCAAACCGCGCAGAAGCAGAACAAACGCTGGCGGCGCTGACTGAAAAAGCCCGTAGCGTGGAATCCGAACCGTGCAAAATCTCCCCGACTTTCACTGAAGAGTCTGACGGTGTGCGCCTGGATATCGATTTCACTTTTGCCTGCGAAGCTGAAATGCTGATCTTCCAGCTGGGTCTGCGTTAATTCCTCTCGGGTACGTTCGCCCCTGTCAGTTGCTGGCAGGGGCGTTTTCTTTTCTTTCTCCTGTCTTCACTGTGTCATAGCTCCCACTTTCCTTTTTCTCCGCTTGGCTAAATGTAAAAAAATGGTTAAGACTATGATCAGGTCAGACCACTTTATTTATTTTTTTACAGGGGAGTGTTATGGGTCAGGTTTTACCGCTGGTTACCCGCCAGGGCGATCGTATCGCCATTGTTAGCGGTTTACGTACGCCTTTTGCCCGCCAGGCGACGGCTTTTCATGGCATTCCCGCGGTTGATTTAGGGAAGATGGTGGTAGGCGAACTGCTGGCACGCAGCGAGATCCCCGCTGAAGTGATTGAACAGCTGGTCTTTGGTCAGGTCGTACAAATGCCTGAAGCCCCCAACATTGCGCGTGAAATTGTTCTCGGTACCGGAATGAATGTGCATACCGATGCTTACAGCGTCAGCCGCGCTTGCGCTACCAGTTTCCAGGCGGTTGCAAACGTCGCAGAAAGCCTGATGGCGGGAACTATCCGAGCGGGGATTGCCGGTGGGGCAGATTCCTCTTCCGTATTGCCAATTGGCGTCAGTAAAAAACTGGCGCGCGTGCTGGTTGATGTCAACAAAGCTCGAACCATGAGCCATCGCCTGAAACTCTTCTCTCGCCTGCGTTTGCGCGATTTAATGCCCGTACCGCCTGCAGTAGCAGAATATTCTACCGGCTTGCGGATGGGTGACACCGCAGAGCAAATGGCGAAAACCTACGGCATCACCCGAGAACAGCAAGATGCATTAGCGCACCGTTCGCATCAGCGTGCCGCGCAGGCATGGTCAGACGGAAAACTCAAAGAAGAGGTGATGACTGCCTTTATCCCTCCTTATAAACAACCGCTTGTCGAAGACAACAATATTCGCGGTAATTCCTCGCTTGCCGATTACGCAAAGCTGCGCCCGGCGTTTGATCGCAAACACGGAACGGTAACGGCGGCAAACAGTACGCCGCTGACCGATGGCGCGGCAGCGGTGATCCTGATGACTGAATCCCGGGCGAAAGAATTAGGGCTGGTGCCGCTGGGGTATCTGCGCAGCTACGCATTTACTGCGATTGATGTCTGGCAGGACATGTTGCTCGGTCCGGCCTGGTCAACACCGCTGGCGCTGGAACGTGCCGGTTTGACAATGAGCGATCTGACATTGATCGATATGCACGAAGCCTTTGCAGCTCAGACACTGGCGAATATTCAGTTGCTGGGTAGTGAACGTTTTGCTCGTGAAGTACTGGGGCGTGCACATGCCACTGGCGAAGTGGACGATAGCAAATTTAACGTGCTTGGCGGTTCGATTGCTTACGGGCATCCCTTCGCGGCGACCGGCGCGCGGATGATTACCCAGACATTGCATGAACTTCGCCGTCGCGGCGGTGGATTTGGTTTAGTTACCGCCTGTGCTGCCGGTGGGCTTGGCGCGGCAATGGTTCTGGAGGCGGAATAATGGAAATGGCATCAGCGTTTACTCTTAATGTTCGTCTGGACAACATTGCTATCATCACCATCGACGTACCGGATGAGAAAATGAATACCCTGAAGGCGGAATTTGCCTCGCAGGTGCGCGCCATTATTAAGCAACTCCGTGAAAACAAAGAGTTGCGCGGCGTGGTGTTTATCTCCGCGAAACCGGACAATTTTATCGCCGGAGCAGACATCAACATGATCGGCAACTGCAAAACGGCGCAAGAAGCGGAAGCTCTGGCGCGGCAGGGCCAACAGTTGATGGCGGAGATTCATGCTTTGCCCATTCCGGTTATCGCGGCTATTCATGGCGCTTGCCTGGGTGGTGGGCTGGAGTTGGCGCTGGCGTGCCACGGTCGCGTTTGTACTGACGATCCTAAAACGGTGCTCGGTTTGCCTGAAGTACAACTTGGATTGTTACCCGGTTCAGGCGGCACCCAGCGTTTACCGCGTCTGATAGGCGTCAGCACAGCATTAGAGATGATCCTCACCGGAAAACAACTTCGGGCGAAACAGGCATTAAAGCTGGGGCTGGTGGATGACGTTGTTCCGCACTCCATTTTGCTGGAAGTCGCTGTTGAGCTGGCGAAGAAGGATCGCCCATCTTCCCGCCCTCTACCTGTACGCGAGCGTATTCTGGCGGGGCCGTTAGGTCGTGCGCTGCTGTTCAAAATGGTCGGCAAGAAAACAGAACACAAAACTCAAGGCAATTATCCGGCGACAGAACGCATCCTGGAGGTTGTTGAAACGGGATTAGCGCAGGGCACCAGCAGCGGTTATGACGCCGAAGCTCGGGCGTTTGGCGAACTGGCGATGACGCCACAATCGCAGGCGCTGCGTAGTATCTTTTTTGCCAGTACGGACGTGAAGAAAGATCCCGGTAGTGATGCACCGCCTGCGCCATTAAACAGCGTGGGAATTTTAGGTGGTGGCTTGATGGGCGGCGGTATTGCTTATGTCACTGCTTGTAAAGCGGGGCTTCCGGTCAGAATTAAAGATATCAACCCGCAGGGCATAAATCATGCGCTGAAGTACAGTTGGGATCAGCTGGAGGGCAAAGTTCGCCGTCGTCATCTCAAAGCCAGCGAACGTGACAAACAGCTGGCATTAATCTCCGGAACGACGGACTATCGCGGCTTTGCCCATCGCGATCTGATTATTGAAGCGGTGTTTGAAAATCTCGAATTAAAACAACAGATGGTGGCGGAAGTGGAGCAAAATTGCGCCGCTCATACCATCTTTGCTTCGAATACGTCATCTTTGCCGATTGGTGATATCGCCGCTCACGCCACGCGACCTGAGCAAGTTATCGGCCTGCATTTCTTCAGTCCGGTGGAAAAAATGCCGCTGGTGGAGATTATTCCTCATGCGGGTACATCAGCGCAAACCATCGCCACTACGGTAAAACTGGCGAAAAAACAGGGCAAAACGCCCATTGTCGTGCGTGACAAAGCCGGGTTTTACGTCAATCGCATCTTAGCGCCTTACATTAATGAAGCTATCCGCATGCTGACCGAAGGTGAACGGGTAGAGCACATTGATGCTGCGCTAGTGAAATTTGGTTTTCCGGTAGGTCCAATCCAACTTTTGGATGAGGTAGGAATCGACACCGGGACTAAAATTATTCCTGTACTGGAAGCCGCTTATGGAGAACGTTTTAGCGCGCCTGCAAATGTTGTTTCTTCAATTTTGAACGACGATCGCAAAGGCAGAAAAAATGGTCGGGGTTTCTATCTTTATGGTCAGAAAGGGCGTAAAAGCAAAAAACAGGTCGATCCCGCCATTTACCCGCTCATTGGCGCACAAGGGCAGGGGCGACTCTCCGCACCGCAGGTTGCTGAACGGTGTGTGATGTTGATGCTGAATGAAGCAGTACGTTGTGTTGATGAGCAGGTTATCCGTAGCGTGCGTGACGGGGATATTGGTGCGGTATTTGGCATTGGTTTTCCGCCATTTCTCGGTGGACCGTTCCGCTATATCGATTCTCTCGGCGCGGGCGAAGTGGTTGCAATAATGCAACGACTTGCCACGCAGTATGGTTCCCGTTTTACCCCTTGCGAGCGTTTGGTCGAGATGGGCGCGCGTGGGGAAAGTTTTTGGAAAACAACTGCAACTGACCTGCAATAAGAAGGTCAAAGCTATATGAATCCGCGCTGAATGGCGGAGTGTTGGTCAAAATGTAAACGCATATTGACTATACTTACGCCATTGAGGTAAAAAACAGCGTTTCATTCGGTGAATGGATAAGGCACAATGCCGGCCACCGTTTTCTTTCTCTGGTTTCAGATGAAAGAAAACGGGCGAATCTGGTTAACAAAAGCGGTGCAATATGCAAGTTTTTATCATGCGTCACGGCGACGCAGCCCTCGATGCCGCCAGTGATTCGGTTCGTCCTCTGACCACTAATGGTTGTGACGAATCTCGCCTGATGGCGAACTGGCTGAAAGGTCAAAAAGTGGAAATCGAACGCGTTCTGGTGAGCCCGTTCCTGCGAGCCGAGCAAACACTGGAAGAAGTAGGGGATTGTCTGAACCTGCCTTCCAGTGCAGAAGTTCTGCCGGAGTTAACGCCCTGCGGCGATGTTGGTCTGGTCAGTGCCTATTTGCAGGCGTTGACCAATGAAGGTGTTGCTTCGGTACTGGTGATCTCTCACTTACCGTTAGTCGGGTATCTGGTTGCCGAGTTATGTCCGGGCGAAACGCCGCCTATGTTTACCACCTCGGCCATTGCCAGCGTAACGCTTGATGAAAGCGGAAACGGTACATTCAACTGGCAGATGAGCCCGTGTAATCTGAAGATGGCAAAAGCTATCTGATGTGTTCCAAATTATGCCCAATGAGGTAGATTCATTGGGCATAATTGCTCATCAGGCAGCGGATATCTGTCAACCTCACTACTATCGAAGACTCTCCTTATCTATAAATAAAACACTTTCTACATTCATTCGGAAATTATTCTTCTGCGCGTATCTTGATTTTGCCCAAAGTTACATGTTGAAATGAATAATGTCTGTTTGACACTCATTGTCATTTATTAATACAGATAATAGAGAAAATAGAGTTGAATAATCAGGCAGGATGTAATTGAAACTTGATTAAATTCTGGCTATAGTGTTTATATATTATATTGTCAAAAGTGGATAAATGCCAATCGCATTATATGTTCATTGTTTGTTTTTTAAGCTGTTGATATTCATTATTGATATACTTTCTATTTTTTCTAAATACTTATTCCGTATTTTTTAAGGATGTCCTTAAGATAACCTTTCTTCTGTCAATATATTAATTAAATCTACATTTACTCTTTAGTAAAATTAAATTGCATCAGGGGTGTGGAAACATCACTATGCGGCCCCACACCAACGAATACAATTTTCTACGACCTGTTCTTTTTGGATCGCATGCCGTATTCAATGGCTGGGTATAAACATTGGCTATTGACTGAATCAATGTATTGCAATGTTTATATTTTTAATTATTTATAGTTTAAGGACAAATAATGAGTAAGTTTGTTAAAACAGCTATTGCTGCGGCAATGGTGATGGGCGTTTTCACCTCTACGGCAACAATCGCTGCGGGTAACAACGGTACTGCACGTTTTTACGGCACCATTGAAGACTCAGTGTGTTCTATCGTTCCGGACGATCACAAACTGGAAGTTGATATGGGTGATATCGGTGCCGAAAAACTGAAAAATAACGGCACCACCACGCCGAAAAGTTTCCAGATTCGTCTGCAAGATTGCGTATTTGATACTCAGGAAACAATGACCACTACCTTTACTGGTACCGTTTCTTCTGCAAATAGCGGCAATTATTACACCATTTTCAATACCGATACCGGTGCGGCATTTAACAATGTTAGCCTGGCGATCGGTGACTCTCTGGGTACCTCTTACAAAAGCGGCATGGGTATTGACCAGAAAATAGTGAAAGACACTTCTACCAATAAAGGCAAAGCGAAGCAGACACTGAACTTTAAAGCCTGGCTGGTCGGCGCAGCTGATGCGCCAGATCTGGGTAATTTCGAAGCAAATACCACCTTCCAGATTACTTACCTGTAAGGCATACCCCCATAGCGACACTGCTATGGGGGATTTAAATGGATTTTGACCGAACAAGAATAAAAACGGATAGAAACGTGTATGCCTGACCATTCTCTTTTTCGATTACGGATTCTTCCGTGGTGCATTGCGCTGGCAATGTCAGGGAGTTATAGCAGTGTCTGGGCTGAAGACGACATTCAGTTTGATTCCCGTTTTCTGGAATTAAAAGGCGACACAAAAATTGATCTGAAGCGTTTTTCCAGCCAGGGATATGTTGAGCCCGGAAAATACAATTTACAGGTTCAACTAAATAAACAGCCATTGGCGGAAGAGTACGATATTTACTGGTATGCTGGTGAAGATGACGCGAGCAAAAGCTATGCTTGTCTGACACCGGAACTGGTAGCGCAGTTTGGTTTAAAAGAAGACGTGGCGAACAATCTGCAATGGAGCCACGATGCTAAATGCCTGAAATCCGGTCAACTGGAAGGCATGGAAATTAAGGCTGATTTAAGCCAGTCCGCATTAGTCATTTCACTGCCACAGGCTTACCTCGAATATACTTATCCCGACTGGGATCCGCCTTCACGTTGGGATGACGGCATCTCCGGGATCGTCGCGGACTACAGCATCAACGCACAAACCCGGCATGAAGAAAATGGCGGTGATGATAGTAACGAGATCAGCGGCAACGGGACGGTCGGGGTTAACCTGGGGCCGTGGCGTATGCGTGCTGACTGGCAGACTAACTATCAACATACTCGCAGTAATGATGATGACGATGAATTCAGCGGCGATGAAACTCAAAAAAAATGGGAGTGGAGTCGCTACTATGCCTGGCGGGCGTTACCATCATTAAAAGCCAAACTGGCGCTGGGCGAGGATTACCTCAGATCCGATATTTTTGATGGTTTTAACTATGTTGGTGGCAGTGTCAGTACTGACGATCAAATGTTGCCTCCCAATCTGCGCGGCTACGCGCCAGACATTTCCGGCGTGGCACACACCACAGCAAAAGTGACCGTCAGCCAGATGGGGCGTGTGATTTACGAAACGCAGGTTCCGGCTGGACCGTTTCGTATTCAGGATCTTGGTGATTCTGTCTCCGGTACGTTGCATATTCGCATTGAAGAACAGAACGGCCAGGTGCAGGAATATGACATCAGCACCGCCTCGATGCCATACCTCACTCGCCCAGGTCAGGTTCGCTATAAGATCATGATGGGCCGTCCGCAAGAGTGGGGACACCATGTCGAGGGTGAATTTTTTTCTGGTGCTGAAGCTTCCTGGGGGATCGCTAACGGCTGGTCGTTATATGGCGGCGCACTGGGAGATGAAAACTATCAGTCTGCGGCGCTTGGCGTCGGTCGCGATTTGTCTACATTCGGCGCGGTCGCGTTTGATGTTACTCACTCGCACACCAAACTGGATAAAGACACCGCTTATGGCAAAGGTTCGCTGGACGGTAACTCCTTCCGTGTGAGTTATTCCAAAGACTTTGACCAGCTCAACAGCCGCGTTACTTTTGCTGGATATCGCTTCTCGGAAGAGAACTTTATGACCATGAGCGAGTATCTGGATGCCAGTGACAGCGGAATGGTACGCACGGGCAACGACAAAGAGATGTACACCGCCACTTATAACCAGAACTTCCGCGATGCGGGTGTTTCGGTTTATCTCAACTATACCCGCCATACCTACTGGGATCGCGAGGAGCAGACAAACTACAACATCATGCTCTCGCACTATTTCAATATGGGCAGTATTCGTAATGTCAGCATCTCGATGACTGGCTACCGTTACGAGTATGACAACCAGGCCGACAAAGGCATGTACATTTCGCTCAGTATGCCGTGGGGCGACAACAGTACCGTTAGCTATAACGGTAACTATGGCAGTGGGACGGACAGCAGTCAGGTCGGTTATTTCAGCCGTGTCGATGACGCGACTCACTATCAGTTGAACGTCGGCACCAGTGACAAACACACCAGCGTTGACGGCTATTACAGCCATGATGGTTCGCTGGCGCAGGTTGACCTCAGTGCGAACTACCATGAAGGGCAATACACCTCTGCGGGCTTGTCGTTACAGGGCGGCGCAACGCTTACTGCCCACGGTGGCGCACTTCACCGTACCCAGAATATGGGCGGGACACGCTTGTTGATTGATGCCGATGGCGTTGCCGATGTTCCGGTAGAAGGTAACGGTGCTGCTGTTTATACCAATATGTTTGGTAAAGCCGTCGTTTCTGACGTCAATAACTATTACCGCAATCAGGCGTATATCGACCTCAACAAACTGCCGGAAAACGCCGAAGCAACCCAGTCGGTGGTACAAGCCACGCTAACTGAAGGGGCGATTGGCTACCGCAAATTTGCCGTCATCAGTGGTCAAAAAGCGATGGCGGTGCTGCGTTTACAAGACGGCAGCCATCCTCCGTTTGGCGCAGAAGTAAAAAATGATAACGAGCAGACAGTGGGCCTTGTCGATGATGACGGCAATGTTTATCTGGCTGGGGTGAAACCTGGCGAACACATGAGTGTGTTCTGGAGTGGTGTTGCGCATTGCGATATCAACCTGCCGGACCCGCTGCCTGCCGATCTGTTTAACGGCTTTTTTTTTCCCTGGCAGCACAAAAGCAACACACCCTTGATTTGTC
>OATH01000984.1_pt1 | contig 13850 bp, 10 predicted proteins | sample 1494971 | NCBI WGS metagenome assembly OATH01 (sample SAMEA2579949, study PRJEB22360) | human gut metagenome
TGGCACAAAACTTGTCATCCCAATAATAGCCCATGCACAAACAAAACCGTTCCGCTCACATCGAAATATTCGATACCGCGCTTGCTTTGGAACGAGAAAAATAGATCGTCGCGCAACGAGTCAAGCAAGCCGCGCGCACGTAAGGCGGGTATGATGACGCCTGTTCGCGCTTTGTATCGGCACGAAGTCCGAAGAACGGTAAGGAGCAATCATGTCCGACATCAATTCGCCAGCGACCCCAACAGCGCAGGACTCCCCCGCATCCGCACGACTCGAAGCGGGATTAACGGCCCCGAACTTCACACTTCCCAGCGACAACGGCGATAGCATTACGCTCTCCGCATTGCGCGGTCAGAATATCGTCTTGTACTTCTACCCTGCCGCGATGACTCCTGGATGCACTACTGAGGCCTGTGACTTCCGGGACAACCTCGCGCGCCTGCGCTCCCGCGGATTCACTGTGCTCGGCATATCAAAGGATCCGATGGACAAGCTCGTCCGGTTCCGCGAGCGCGATCATTTGACGTTTCCTTTGTTGTCGGATGCCGATCTGACTGTGCATCGTTTGTATGGCGCGTATGGTGAGGGTGTAATTCGTTCGACTTTTGTGATCGATGGTGATGGGGTGATTCGTATTGCCCGATATAACGTGCGTGCGAAGGGTCATGTTGATTCTTTGCTGCGTGCGCTTGACAAGCTAGATGGTTCAGTTTTCTAGTCTGGAATGCTTTGTTGTTTTGTTTGTGGATTAGCTTTTCTATGTGAAGGATGCAAGCTGACTCATGCGCAGAGCGAGAAGTGCTCAGATTGGAAATGCTCTATCTCGTAGAAGAACCGAAAATCTCGTCGCTCCCCTTGCGGAGGCGGTCATGAATTCTCCAAAAGGCGTAGCGTATTCCGGTAACGGTTTTCGATCAATGACACCATTACCAAGGTCGCGGGAACCGGTGTCACGATGATTATCGTGACACATGAAATTCGATTCGCCAAAAACGTATCCGATCGCGTCGTTTTCGTGGACAAAGGTGCAATCCTGGAGCAAGGTACGCCCCAGGAAGTGATTGACCATCCCCAGACGGCACGAGTCCAGGAATTCCCCAGCAAGATGGCGCTGAAATAACAGTTACCATCTATTCCACAACCTTGTCCGGTACGAAGAGCCGCCCTTTCGATGGACGGCTCTTCACATATAGCGTTTTTTATAAAATTCTTATTTGCTGAAATGCCCGAGAAGTAAAAAAGACGACTCAATCTAAAGATTATCCCCTCTGGCGCAGTAGACTTTTCCTATCAACATTCTACAAAGATGTCCGGGAGATTCGAAATGGTAGACTGCACACCTGATCCAAACCTTTTGGAATCGATGCGGTCCGTCGGATACAGCCTGAACACCGCGGTGGCGGATATCATAGACAACTCAATCGCCGCCCACGCCAAAACCATCAGCATCCGCTACTTCGACCACGGCGAAGATCCGTATGTGGCAATCATTGATGACGGTGACGGCATGGACTATGAGACGGCCGTGAACGCGATGAAACTCGCCGGAACCAACCCGAACGCCAAGCGCAATGCCAACGATCTAGGCCGTTTCGGACTCGGTTTGAAGACCGCATCCCTTTCACAGGCACGTTCCGTCATGCTTTCCACCGTTCAGCACGGACGTCAGAATACGCTCCGATGGGATCTGGACCACGTCGCACGAACACGCGAATGGGATCTCGAGACCTTGGATGAAGAGCAGACCAATCTTGAATTGCCTCGAAAGGTGCGGGATCTCATGCCCAGCACGCATGGCACATGCGTGCTATGGCGTAACCTGGATCGTCTGGGAAACGTCGCGGGCGATTCCCTGCAGGATATAGACCAAGCCATGCTCGAACTGTCCGGGTATCTGGGTCTCGTGTTCCACAGGTTCCTCCACCCATATCCTGAGGATGAAATCGAACGCATCTCGATAACCGTGAACGATGAGCCCGTGCCGGAACGCGATCCTTTTCTCGTGAACAACCTTGCCACGCAGCGGCAACGGATGCAGCGCATCCCCGGCACCGACGCCACGTTGTGCGGATATACGCTCCCCTATCAGAACAAACTGACCATGGAAGACAGAGGTCTTCTTGATCTGAAACAGGAAAAAGGACACACGCTGTTCGATACCCAAGGTTTCTATATCTACCGCGCGTACCGGCTAATCACCTGGGGCAGCTGGTTCCGCCTTCTCACCCGCAAGGAAGCAACGAAACTATCCCGCGTGCAAGTCGATATCCCGAACAACATGGATGACGAGTGGACGCTTGACATCAAAAAGTCGCAGGCCACACCTCCGAAGACCATACGAGACGCGATGAAACGCTACGTGGAGAAATTAGCCGCTCCCAGCCGCCGCACGCAGCAGTTCCGTGGACGCAAGACGTCGAACGATCCGGAAGCCCGCATCTGGGACGTCATCAGTGACAGGGACGGCTCTTTTCGATATGAGATCAACACGGACAATCCATATGTGAAAGGATTCATCGACAACCTTTCCAGGGAGCAGCGCCGCGATTTCAGCGGGATGATAAAAGTATTCGCAGCAGCGTTCCCGTACAACGACGTACAATCACGACTCTCAGTGGACGAGCATGGAGCGGAGAACGGTCTGACCGATGATGAGATACGCGAATGCGCCCAAGACATGTGGATGCTTGCAAACCAGTTAAAGCACATGAGCGCTTCAGCTTTTGTCGAGAAATACAAATCCAAAGAGCCGTTTTCCTTATGCCAGAACGCCGAAGAAATCCTAATGGAGGTATCACATGCGTAATAAATGGGAAAAAGTCAAGGCTAAGGTGAAGCTTGTTCTGATGGTGGATGACGATGATGACCAAGCTCCTTCCGAACAGGATATTGAGGATGCATTAAAAATACTCGTCTCTCGAAAACCTGAACTACTAGAAGATTCCGAGGGATACAACCGCACTTTCCGCGAATTACGTAACGAGTTAGTTCCGAAAATAGACGAAGGTATAACTCTCACTGACCAAAACTCGGCATGGAAACCATGGCTGTCAGATATGCAGTCATCTGATACTTGGGAAACCCCTCGATCAGATTCGTACTATCAGTACCTCGTCATGGATAAGAATTCCAGCTATTCGACTCTCGACTATACCGCCAATGAGATAGTCAAACTGTTGGCAGATCCACGTCGCGATCAACCGGCAGTTTCCAGAAAAGGTTTGATTCTAGGAGACGTGCAGTCCGGAAAGACCCGTACCTATATCGCTCTGATGAACAAGGCCGCTGACTGTGGATACCGTCTCATCATCGTATTGACCAGTGATAATGAGAATCTGAGACAGCAAACACAGGAACGTATCGATACTGATTTCATCGGCTGGCAGGATGGAATACGAGTGGGCATCGGAAAGTACCAGCAGAACATTGCGCACCCCAGCCAGCTCACTAACGAAAATGACTTCGTGGCAGCCTACGATAAGGCATTCCATAGCTTTCCACGCCCAACATGGAACAGCGCCGCCCCCTGCGTGGCGGTGATAAAGAAAAACGCGTCAATTCTCTCCAAGTTCAATAAGTGGTTCGACAGTCCCGAATTCGACAAGGATCTGCCCGTGCTCATCATTGATGATGAAAGCGACTACGCATCTGTCAATTCCGCCAAACTGGATGATTCTCCCACACGAATCAATTCGCTGATTCGCGACCTGTGTCAAATCAGTTCCCGAACTTCTTACGTTGCCGTTACGGCAACGCCTTTTGCGAATATCTTCATCGACGATGCGGATGAAAGTGATCTGTTCCCACAGGATTTCATTCACATACTTAAATCCCCCGACGCGTACATCGGAGCAAAGAAGTTGTTCGGCGACATGGATAGCGTTCCCGAAGATTCGAGTTGCGTGAGAGAGATTGATGAGGGTGAACTAGAAAGTTGGCTACCCGTATCGCACGGAAAGAACTACGACATCGTAGATCCCGAATTGGATGACCAAGTCAAGCATGCCGTCTGCACCTTCATTAATGCGTGCGCTCTCCGTCCCAACGCGGAAGACGAACAGCAATCCATGCTCATCCATATGTCACGATTCACCGATGTCCAGCGTCAGATTGCTGATCGGGTCAGTGGTTATTTAAGGCAGGTTGAGAATGCCGTACGATTCCATGCTGATGGAGATCCGAGAATCGATGACCTGCAAGAGGCCTTTGAAAGCGAGTATTACACGAGCACGGACATTTCCTGGGGAATGATGTTCCTACGGATAAGGCGTCTTGTCCAATCCAGCAGACTTCGTGTCAGACTGGTCAACTCTGATTCCGATGACTGGAGCCTCAGAAACGATGTCCCGCCCGATCTGACTTCCAACGAATGCACCATATTCATCGGAGGAAACCAGCTTTCCCGAGGTATGACGCTCAGTGGTCTGATTTGCAGTGTGTTCTACCGGAGAGTGACAGCTTCCGATACTCTCCTGCAGATGGGCCGGTGGTTTGGATATCGTCCGAATTACGCGAATCTGCAACGTATCTGGTTACTGCCGGAATCCGTACTTGATTACCGCTACTCATGTTCCATCGTGGAAGAACTCAAGGAATCCGCAAGCAGGATGAAGCATCTTGGCATGACGCCCAAACAGTTCGGACTTGCCATCAGAAAGAACCCGAACAAGGGTGTACGCATCACCAATGCCAGCAAGATGCGCAACGCTGTGGAAGGGATCGGCTACCAAGAATTTGACATGGCCGGTGAAATCATCGAGTCAATCAAACTCGACGTTGATATGAAACGTCGAAATCAGAATGATGAAGCATTCATGAAGCTGCTCGGCGTCTGCAACGCACCGCAAGTCATCTCATCTGTATCACCCTTGGTTGAGACACAAGTCTTTCAGAATGTTCCCGCCAAGGCCGTCGTGGATTTCCTTTCCCAATACCGATCGGGCTATAGAGATACATTCTTCGGTCCCACTCTCATGACCTATCGCGATCAGGAAATCGAGATGAACACAAGCATGGCCGAACAGTACGCATGCACCCAGCTGTCAGAAAATCCCGATATGACTTGGAATATTGGTTTCATCAACGGTAACGGAAACGAAGTGGAAGGCGTCAATTTTCATTGGACCCAGGTCAAGCGTAAATGCACATTCAGGGACAATAGACAGTTCCAAATCAATGGCGATAAAATGCGACTTGGCTCCAAGAACGATGCGCTCAAGATTGCAGCCTGTACATATCAGCTTCCCATTGACCAGAAAAATAGTTCGGAGCGTCAATACTATCTGACCAAGTACTTCGGCGATCATCCGAGCCTTCTCTTCTATCGCATATGTGTGAAGAATTTTGATGGACATCAAGGATTGTCCCCACAAGAAGGTCCCGGCATGCTCGGGGTGAAGCTCATCGTCCCGGTTGATGAGGTGAATGTGAACAAGCATCTCGGCAAAACGGTCTATATGTATAACACCGTCGCTCAGCGACGTGAATTCGCCGAATTGAGTAGGAAAGCTGAAGAATACGGTGATGATTAAATGAGTCTTTCCATAAATGAAATAATCTCCCTCTGGCGGGATGAGGCTCGACGTCCGGGTCGTACTAATCATGAGTTGGACACGTCTCTTCGACTACCCATCGTTCTTGGATGCACGGTCGATGGACTCCCCTATATCATGCTGCTTACCGAACGACAGCCCAAGACCTTAAATCGGTTGGAGGCCATCGACGTTCGTGTCAGTATGCGAGGGAACGCCAGACCTCGCGAGAAATGGGCGCTCACGTTCACCCTCCAGGATTGGAGTCTGATCCATGCCTTCGGGGAGATCTGCTTGGCTTTTGCTAATCGGATCGCGGATGCGCCCTCCGAGGATGCGGCATTGCGGCAAATATATGCGACAGTTGATCAATGGCAGAGGCTGCTGAAGATATCCCGCAATTCCGACATGGCGAAACTGCTCCGCGGCACATTCGGGGAATTGGTCGCGGCGATGGAAATCACACGACAGACTGGAAAGACCATCGAAGAGGTATGCGTCGCATGGCAGGGCCCATACGCGGCACCGCAGGATTTTCAATTCCCGGATGAGAAAACAGCTTGGGAGGTGAAGACCATCCATAAAACGGCGGAAAGCATCACCATATCATCTCCCGAGCAACTTGATACCAGCGACAGAAGCATCAAGCTCATGGTCCTCGAGATACAGGAAACGAAGGATATGGAACATGGACTGACCCTTCCCCAGCTAGTCGACAGGCTACGCGAGAAGGCAGCAGACCCCTCCACCGTCACGGAATACGTGGATGACGGTCTGGCGAGCTTGGGACTGAACCTGTATTCGGGGCTTGTCTCCCAGACTGCATTCCGCATTGGAACAATATCCACTTACCGTGTCGAAGACGGATTTCCGAGGATCGAAACCGGGACGATACCGGCTGGCGTTTCGAATCTCACGTACCATATCAGCAGAAGCAACCTGACGCCATATCTGCAGTCGGAGAGCACATCGGCCATGGTGGAGGAATAATGGAAGAAATCGAGGAATACCGGCACGATCTGTGGAACGAGGTCCTTGAGCTGGCGCGCGACCGAGACATATACGATCAGGAGGCGTTTTTGAGACCGCGTGCGAAATCCTGCGGGACAGCGAGGCGATCACCGCCTATCATCCTGCCTACTGCCGTTATCTTATGGGCACAAACAAAGCGCTAGCCATTGATGGATATGACCAAGACGCCTTCGAACTGGACGAGTCCATCGTGGTTATCGTCTGTGATGACAAACTGACCATGAACGACCAAAACGCGCCGCAGACCATACAAGCTGCGGAGTGCAAAAAATACTTCAATGCAATGCAACGGTTCTTTGTTGCCGCATGGAACGGCAGTTATCAAGCGCAAGCCGAGGAGAGTAGCGAAACCTACGAATTCGCTCAATTCATCAAACAAAATCGCGCCGGCATTCGTCGTGCACGATTCTACTTCATTACCGATCGCGAGTACACCGGCCGTAGTGACCCAGAGGCTATCCAAATTGACCAGTACAAAAAGGAAAAGGAACGACAGCATATTAGCTGGGAATACCACACTTGGGACATCCGAAGGCTTATGGAAGCTTCGCACGCCACCGGATTGGCCGAGCACATGTCGATCGAACTGCCCGGCGGCATCGCCACGGTCAAAGCTCCTGACGATATGGAAGATATGGACACCTATCTTCTGTTCGTCACTGGAGACGTTCTTTCCGGATGGTACAAGAAGTATGGCTCGAAACTGATGGAAGCCAACGTGCGGTCGTTCCTGTCAATGCGTGGCAAAGTCAACAAAGGAATCCGTACCACCATCTGCAATCAGCCTGATAGATTCGTGGCCTACAACAACGGTCTCACTGCCACTGCCACGCATGTGGAAACAGACGGACAGGGACGGATCATCAGGCTTGATGACCTCCAGATTGTCAATGGAGGGCAAACCACCGCATCCATCTTCTACACAGGGCAAAAGGACAAAACCGATCTGAGCAGGGTCATCGTCCCTGTCAAACTCGTCGTCGTTCATGAGGATATGGCGCGAGAACTCGTTCCCTATATCTCCCGGTACACGAATTCCCAGAACAAGGTCGCGGAGGCCGACTTCTCTTCCAACAGCGAGTATCAGATAAAGCTTGAGCAGTTGTCCAAGCAGGCATTGACCCCGCCTCTGCCGGGCACGATCCAGACACATTGGTATTACGAACGTGCCCGTGGCCAATACGACAGCGAGAAGAACCGTCGGGATGCCGCTTCACGTAAGGCCTTTGAGAAGGCCAACCCAAGCAAACAACGCATTAAAATGGTTGACGCCCCCAAATATCTTGTTTGCTGGGACGGGCAACCTCAAGTCGCCAGTCTTGGAGCCCAGAAGTGCTTCGCTAAATTCGTCAACCAGCAGTCGGCGAACAAGAGCGCGGCGGATGAGTTGAACGTCGATTTTTACAAGCAACTCGTTTGCAAGCGAATCATCTTTGATACCGTCTACAAACACATCAAGAAGGCCGAATGGTTCTTGGGAGCATACCAGGCGAACGTTGCCGAGTATGCCGTCGCCAAGTATTCCTTGGATCTGCGGCGTGCCGGTCTGTCCTGTGATTTCGACGCCATCTGGCGAAGGCAGTCCATCGACGCGCATATGCTCGGGTGCCTTCTGAAAGCGGGAGAACAGGCTTCCGAGGTGCTTAACGATCCACGTCGTCCCGTGCAGAACGTGAGCGAATGGGCGAAAAAGGATCAATGCTGGAACAATCTAAAAGGGAAGATGACCTGTCTCGATGCCGCTGACGTCGAAATCGTCATGGAAAAACCCAAACATGCCGCCACCAAACGAGTAGTGAAAGAGGATGAAGTATCGGCCGCTCCGGAACCGCGACACAAGGCATCCAACGAAGCCGTGGAAGAACTACCCACCGACAATGTTCTAGTATCCGACTGGCATGCGTTGACTCCCAAATCTCTTGAGAGACTCATCGCTTTCGCGACTCCCAAACACTATTTGAGTCCAAAGTCAAAGAGCTCCTTGGAGACGCTCATTTCCGGCGATGACCTTCCCATTAATGAGAACGCTTTGAACAATCTGCTCAAACGATGCTTGGATGCAGGCTTCCCGCTACGCGAACTGCAGGCAAAACCGCAGGTTCCGTTAAGGCCAGGAATAGATATCACTTCTGAAGACGCCAGCGTCGATGATAGACGTGATTTTCTCATGTCCATTCCAGAGCAGAACTGGCAGACCATAATTCAATGGGGGCAGAAACGCTACATGATCAACCAAGAAATGATGGCGGCGTTGGCGAGACTTTCCGAAGGACTTCAGCTGACCGACCGGCAGACCGTTCTGCTATGGCGTTTGGGCAATGACATGGTAAAGCGCGGTTTCCCCGCCTCCCTGTTCAAGCCCCGGGATCAACGGTAATATCCGACAGATGGCTCATCTATCCAATCGGCAACGACCTGCGCCATTTGCTGCGCCAGCAACGGTGGCACAGCGTTGCCGACCTGCCTGTATTGGTCAGTGCGGTTGCCCATGAAGAAGTAGTCATCCGGGAATGTCTGCAAACGCGCAGCCTCACGCACGGTCAGACTACGGCACTGAGACGGATCGGGGTGGATGAAGTAATGCCCGTCCTTGCTGATGTGAGACGTGACCGTGGTTGACGGCTGATCGGACAACTGTACATGGAACCGGTCCGCGAATACTACCTCTTTGCCCTCGACCGCGCCTTCGGCGTTCTTGTGGTTCGGCAACAGATACTTCGGGAAATCGTACAGCTTCGCACAAGTCTTATGTTCCTGCGCGTAAGCCGCGCAGAACAAATATCTATCCAGATCGGAATCCATGTGGTTGCGTGCAACATGCTCGGGCAACACACCGCTGCCTGCAAGATGGCCTCGATACCAGTCGGATAATGGATTCCGATCTTCAGCACCGATGCCATCGGCATGCTGTGCGGAAGGCAGATGCTTGCCCTCCATCACGGGTTCCAAGCTCGGCCCCAATGCGGATCCCTCCGGAGTGAGCATGAGTTTTTCCGCAGCCTTGCGGACGTATTCCTTCCAGTCAAGCTTGTCATGAACTCTGGAGGAGAATCCAGAACGGATGCGCGGCATCTCCCCTAATACTTGGTCGACCGTAATAACTGGGCGTGGAGTCATCACTCCGGGAGCGCCCTGGCCGCACCCGCTCCTGGTACCGAACAGGATGACCCTATGACGGGCCTGGGGGACGCCGAATTCGTCGGCGCGAACAATGAAATCATGAGGCCGCTCTGGATCTTTCACGACCATAGAATGCAGCTCGTATCCCAACGCCTCCATATCAGCACGGATATGTCCGAACACACCTTCGCCGTAATTGCGCGCGGACAGCAGTCCTTTCACGTTCTCCATGACAAACGCCGTAGGCCTGAGCACTTCGATGAACCGCAGATAGCACTTGTAGAGCGTCTGCTTGACGTCCTTTTCGAGCCTGTCCTTATCATGGGTACGACGAGCGCGCCCGACGAGCGAATACGCTTGGCATGGCGGACCACCGATCAGCACGAGAGGACCGTCATACCCTTGCAAACGTTTCTTTGCCATCTCGACGAACTCATCATCACCCTCTTTGAGGGTTCCTTGGATTGCCTCGGCTTCGGCTGCAGCCCACTCTTCTGGATGAGAATCCTTCAATCTTTCGAGATTCTCACTGGAAGGAGTTCCGAGATAGTCGATGTAATCTTGGGGCAGCCGTCCATCCGCATCCATAAGACGGCGAGCGAACGCGCGCAACCTCAATGTGGCATGCGCAGTACGCTCCATCTCTATAGACATGATGGAGCGGAACACCGGCTCATCGTTTTCATCACGCAGGGAAGAGAATCCTTCGCTCATACCGCCTGGTCCCGCAAACAGGTCTATGACCGGTATTGGATCCATGGGCATAGTGAAAACTCCTTGAATTGAATGTCAACGGCTGCTCAAACCCAGGATACCAGGTAAATCGAAGTAAACTCGCGAGCATCGCAGGATACATACAAAAAGTCGCCCATACCGTATTTGGCGTACGTCACCACAACGCACACGATTTTCTACCCCGTATGGGGCGCACAATAGCGGATACACCATTCGAAAAAGAACAGAGGGATGTCATGGGCGACAGTAACATCCCCGAAGACTGCGGCTAAAACACAGCTCTACATAGGCGCGCTACCTCGCGCCGAACAGCCGCTTAATCCTCGCAAACAGACCACCTTTCGAGGTCTTTTTCTTTTCAACCTCCTCATTGAGAGATTTGAATCTTTCCTGAGTGACACCTGGCTTGGGCGCTTCTTCCACGTCCCAAGGATCCTCAGCTTCCCATGGATCCATGGCCGCCCAAGGATCGCTTGCAGGCTTCGAAACAGGCATCGCCGTCTCACCCTTGATGAAGGCAAGCACCTGCGGCAGGTCCTGAGGCTGCACCAACACCTCACGGGCCTTGCACCCTTCGGAAGGCCCCACAACGCCACGCGACTCCAGCAAATCCATAAGACGACCAGCCTTGGCGAATCCGACACACAGCTTGCGCTGCAGCATGGATGTCGAACCGAACTGCGAGGTGACGATCAGTTCCGCCGACTGCAGAAGCAAGTCCATATCATCGCCAATGTCTTCCAGCTCAACATCGTCCGGAACGGTACCCCAGCGGATATCGAAATCATCCATATTGCCGTCGATGTTTTTATCCGGTGTAATATCCTTCTTGTTAGATACTCGGCGTGTAGCATGTCGAGTCTGAACAGTCTTCGCCCTCCGACCATCATCCGTTTTTCTTTTTCCGTTGAGGAAATCAAGCACTTCTTTGGAAGTAACCAAGAAGTTATCGTTTATGTGATGAGCAAGATACAGTCCGTGAATACCCGTCAGTCGCGATAGAGCCGTGTACAACTGGCCGAAATCCCAGCAATCCGGATAGATAATCGCCCTATCGAATGTTTGCCCCTGCGACTTATGAATGGTAATTGCCCAAGCCAATTTAAGAGGTATCTGTTCGAATGTTCCCACAACCTCTTTTTCAATGCGTCCATTAATGAGAACAGGCTTCGTGATTTTCCACTCAAAGCTCTGCACAAAAGTAGCCTCTATTCCGTCAAACCGAACTAGGGCACCTGGACCGTCACAGTTTATGACCGTTCCCAATGCGCCGTTCATGAATGTATCTTCGGAGTTGTTGACAAGAGCCATGACTCGCGCGCCAGGTTTCAGCGAAAGCTCCTCATCAGTCGGCATATCCGACTTAAGAACCTCACCGGTCACATGCGCCACGAATGTCATTTCCTCATCTTTTAAAGCATTGAGCCTCTGCATGTTTTCATCCCGCGCCTGCGCATTGGTACTGCAAAGAATGATGGAGTCAGGCAGCGGATTGACGAGAGCATGCTGCTCTATCCAACGCGCACCATTCTTGTCGCCGAATCTGCAAGCATTAAGAGCCGCAACAAAGTGCGCATCCCTTTGCCTGATCGCCTCGCAGAGTTCCACTTCCTCGAAGTTCCAGAACGCCCATTCGCTGCTTTGAAACGCAAACGCCTCTCCAACGTCGTAGCCATATTTTTCTTCCAAAAACCGCCTCTCTTCATTAGTGATGACGGGCGGAAGCTGGCAAAAATCACCAACGACCAATAATTGGCAAAGACCCTTGCCCTTCTGTTTACGTATTTTGCCGGCAATCTTCAACACTGCGGAAAGATAATCGAATAAATCCATACGGCACATGGACACTTCATCAAGAATCAACAGATCACAGTCCGGAAGCGGAGAATCCGTAGGCACAAAAGGATGCGGGTCTTTCTCCAAGGTCCGTCCCGGACGAATGCAAAGGACGCGGTGCACCGTCGAACCACCCACGTTAAGCGCGGCTATACCTGTCGGAGCACATGTAATGACGTTCAAACCCGACGTTTGAGCCCATTCAATAATCCGCTCGACAATATAGGACTTGCCTGTACCAGCGAGACCCGTAAGATAAACGTTCTTGCCTTCTTTGACTAGATCAAAAGCTTTTTTCTGACCATCAGTCAAACCATGGAAATCTCTGCCAACGCTCCTTGCCGTGGACCAAATCCGCTTATATTCTTCTTGCTTCTCGGAAAGTGTTTCAAGCGCATCCGCATTGGTCTTCTCAAGCGCATCCAGAAAGGCCTTCTCCGAAACAATCTCGATGGTGGGATTATCCGCAAGTTTTAATTCCATGGCATGCTCTTGACCTTCGTTCCATAACTGCCGAAAGCCCAAGCTGCGTTACCTCTATCGCCAACGATCACATAATTGATCCTTTTTGAAGGTCCGGTCTTCGTAACACTGCCGCCAGCCTCCTCAATCATTTCAGCGGCGGTCGATTTACCGCCATACATTTCAAAATCTCCAGAAAGCACAAATCTTTTACCACTAAAAACCGGAGTCATGCAGTTCGATACCGGGTTTTTGAGCATCCTGGCGGCCCACAGGAATCTTGCCCCTTTCTCTTCGCCAACAACAGCATCATCGGAAATCCCACCAAGGAGCTTTGCAATCTGATTTACTAGAGTGTCTCCCAAGTAAGCGTACTGCTCCTCATAAAGTTTAAGCAACTGTTTAGCATCCGCCACCGCAAAGCGAGGATTATCGCCAGCGTCGGAGATGAGCTTAATGAATTCTCCCACTTGAGCGGTCTTCTCACTTACCTGCCCGTATTCGTAAGATATCGCATATCACCTCGCCAAGCATCAACCATGCAACAGAAGCTGAAAAGCCACCCTCCTATGGACGACCTCCCCATCATCCTACCAGTTTCACACTAGCGAACACATCCCCAGAAAACCGACATCCGCGAACGCGTGCTGCGCGTCGGCGGGTGGTTTTACATGTTGGGCCTACGAATTCTGGTAAGACTCATGATGCGTTGCAGACGTTGGAGCGTGCTCATTCTGATGTGCATTGCGCTCCGTTGCGGTGGTTGATGAGGCGCAGATGTTGGCGGTGCGTTGGCTGAGGAGCGTGAACGTTTGGAGTTGAAGGCGATTGAAATGCTGAAGGGACCGAAGCGTCTTGTGCAGCCGGAGCCGGTGGATCATGCTTGGTGGGATGATGGTTCCGGCGTATACAGCATCGGCTGAGGGAGCCGGTAGGCTGGGTGTGTAAATCCAGCAGAGAGGAACGTGCCATGGTGACGCGTCGTAATGATGAGCGGACGGTTGCGGGAAGGCATCGCATGATGAGGCGTGCCGACCGTGAGGTAACCGAACCGCAGCAGGTCGAGGCGATTATCGCAACATGCAAGATCGTGAGTCTTGCATACACCGATGCGGAAGGCATCACCATCGTGCC
>OATH01000986.1_pt1 | contig 13825 bp, 14 predicted proteins | sample 1494971 | NCBI WGS metagenome assembly OATH01 (sample SAMEA2579949, study PRJEB22360) | human gut metagenome
TTGGGAAACTCCACGCTCCCACTTACTGATTGTCTTATCACTCACTCCAAGCTTTTCTGCAAGCTCTCGCTGTGTATACTTTAACTTCTTTCTTGCTGCAGAAATCTGCATGCCAATCTCCTTTTGCTGCATACATGCACCTCGTTTCTATACAGGTATCATATCATGCTTTCGCAAAATCACCTATCGACGATTCGTAGATATCAGATAAAGCGTTTGTTTTTCCTGCATTCCCTGTCTTCTTCTGATAAATCAGCCACAAAAATCCACAAAATATCAGAAACCTTATAATTTGTGCATATAAAGCCTTCTTCCGAAAAAATGTGTGTCAGCTCCTCAACGGTTGTAAAATATTCATCCTCCAGCTCTGCTTTCTGCTGTGGGGTACAGTGCTGCTCATACTTCATGCGATCCTGTGCATGCTCAAACATGAGATCAGCAATCACAATGCACCCCTGTCTTCGCAGTACCCGCTTCATTTCGCGAACGGCGAGAAGCCGTTCCTGTGCATCACAGTGGTGGAAAGCATAAGACGCTGTTATGGTATCGAACGAGCATTTTTCAAAGGGGAGGGAAAGAAAGGTTCCCTGATGGAGAAGCATGTCCGGCAGCTTCTTCTTTGCCTGAATCAGCATTTCCAATGACTGATCCACCCCTTCAACTGACAATCCTGCAGCAGCTAAGCGCTCGCTCAGATTTCCGGTTCCACAACCGACATCCAAAACCCTGCCGCCATGCATTTGCGCATGCTTTGCAGTTTCGTCCAGTACATGGTCATATGCCTCATAAAACGGCAGTCCCTGTGCTGTGGGCATATGCACGACCTCATCATACACCTTTGCAAAGGAATCAAAATCCCAGCGATCCTTCCATTCCCGGTTCTTATTTATTTCCTGAAGCAGTCGCTGCATTTCCTTTTGATCCTGCTGCTCCTCATAGGTGTTTGCCAGCATCGCATTCAACTCCTGCGAAATATGATCGCGTACCGCTGTCAGTTCATGCAGGTGCGCGTTTAACAGCTGCAGCTGTTGGAAATACAGCTCCTGCGCATTCCCCTTTTCCCTGCTTAAAAGCTCCCTGATATCCGCAAGTGAAAAATTCATTGCGCGATACAGCAGAATTTTCTGCAATATAGCCCGCTCATCCTCTCCGTAGACACGATAGCCGTTCGTGAGCCGCCGTGAGGCAAGCAGCCCCTTTTTTTCATAAAACCGCAGCACATTCGTATGGATGCCATACAGCTCTGCCAGCTCCTTTATCTTATACATTTGTATCACCTCATGCATATCGTACACCTTCGCTCAGGGATAAGGTCAAGATATATTTCAGATTTCTTTCAGAACAGCAAAAAAAGGAGGTCCTTCTCCCTGTACTGCCTCTGGGAAGAAAACATCTCCTTGTTGTAAATATCATTTTTTTAATCACTTTAAGAAACCGTCCACAATGACCTTTTCCGCTTCCTCGCTGTTTAACCCGAATGTCTGCAGCTTGATCAGCTGATCATTGTTGATTTTCCCGATGGCTGCCTCATGGATGATTTCCGCATCCACATGATTCGCAGCAATTTCCGGTATTGAACTGATTTTTGCTTTTCCCATAATGATGGAATCACACTGAATATGTGCACGGGAACGATTATTTCCCACTGCGATCGGATGAAACACCTGCACGGAAGTATCTTTTCCTACAGATCGGGAAACAATCTGAACAACGCTGTCCTCTCCATTCAGATTCACCGTCACATCCGAATGTGCCTTCTGCTCTCCATGCGTCATCAGCTTTTCATTGATCACCAGCTTGGCAGTTGCACCTAAATTTGCCTCCGTTTTACGAAAGGTGGAGTCAACCCCTTTAATCTGGCTCATATCCATTTTGGCAAAGGAGCCTTCCTCCATATGAATGACGGTTGTCGGATTCAGTATTCTGCCTCCGCTACCGCTGCCTTCTCCATAATGCTTTTCCGTATAGGTAATGCTGGCATTTCTTCCGATATGAAAGGTATGAATTCCGTCATGCTGTGAAGTGTCACAGCCGTCATTGTGAATACCGCATCCGGCTACAATCTCCACATCCGCACCCTCTCCGATATAGAAATCGTTATATACCATATCCTGAATGCCGCTGTCTGTCAGAATAACCGGAATATGTATACTTTCCCCCACCGTATTGTCATCCACGATGATATCGATACCCGGCTTGTCTGTTTTTGCCAGAATTTTTACATGCTCTGTAGAGTGACGTTCCACACCTGCTCCGTTTTTTCTTAAGCTGAAGGCACTGCCCGGCATAAAGCCGCTGATATCCGCTACTGTCTTCAGCAGATTTTTTTCCATCTGTTCCATCTGCCTCACCTACTTTTTAAATTCACAGGAATCAAATTCACTCATAAGTGACGGAAGAATATCATCCCTCTTCCCTTTTGTTTTGATTGCCCCGTTTTCGATAATAATGATTTCATCCGCCAGCTGCATGATCCGCTCCTGATGGGATATCAGGATAATGGACTGTCTGGATTCCCTTTGCAGCTTCTGGAAGGTTTCCACCAGCTTCGCAAAGCTCCACAGATCGATGCCCGCCTCAGGTTCATCGAATATGGAAAGCTTTAAGTCGCGCGCGAGAATACTCGCAATTTCAATCCGCTTTACCTCGCCTCCGGACAGAGAAGCATCCACATCTCTGTTCAGATAATCTTTGGAGCACAGTCCGACATCCGTCAGATAGCTGCAGCAGATTTCCTCATCCAAATCCTTACCGTGTGCCAGGGACAACAGCTTACGCACACTCATTCCCTTAAATCTGGGGGGCTGCTGAAAGGCATAACCGATTTTTCGTTTTGCCCGTTCGTCGATAGACATTGCCGTAATGTCCTCCCCATCAAACAAAATCTCTCCCTCTTGGTTTTTCAATCCCCATAATCAGCTTTGCCAGCGTTGATTTCCCACCGCCGTTGGGGCCTGTAATTACGGTAAATCTATTGTCTTCCATCGTCAGACTGATGTTGTTTAAAATCTTTTTTCCATCTACCTCAAAGGATACATTGCGCAATTCCAGCATGTTATCTCTCCTTTTCCAATGCTTTTTCTATTTTATCACAAATACTGTAAAATATGTAATGATTTAAAAAAGAAAACAGGAAAATACAGCAGATCGTATTCCTATTTACCTCCAAATTCTGAGCGTATTTGCAAAATACAAGAGATACATAGCGTTGATAGCCATATTCTGATGCTCTTCTATGCTTTTGCAGGTAATGCATTTTTCTATGCTAACGCGATGATTAGTAGCCAAAACGTCTGCACAGCAGTATTCCTTATGGTCTTCAGAAAACAGAAAGGACACATTTGAAATCCGGAAGCAGACAGGAAGCCACAGATCAAAAGCCGGGTTCTTTTTTGCTTCAGAATACACACATAAGCAACGTAAAAAAGAAGAGCTAAACAGAATCTTTCTTATTCGGGGTGCTTTCAAAAGGAGGCATTCAAATACGACAGATAACTTGCAATAGTATCGAATTCTCCTTTATTTTAATTCACCCACAATCAAATAAGAACCAAACCCGATTAGTCAGGCTTTCTTTGTCTTCCGCTTTTTTCCATATTCGGGGACAGCCAATAGCCAACCATTGTTTTTCTCATGCATTGCACAGCAGAAGAACGAGCGCCAGAAGCAGCTGCTGTTTCTAATCTACAGATTCCCTGCACATGCGCTCATAGGCTGCCTGTTCCCTTTCCAGCTGTTGCTGTGTGTGCTGGCGCTCCTGCAATAACGAATCCATAATTTGATCAATTCTACGTTCGCCTGCTGCAGCGATTTTTCCGATTCCCGGATTTTGGACTGCACGAACATATCCGTAAAAATATTATCAAAAAGATAATCCATTGCAACCGTTCCATCAGAAAGCTTCACGGTATTTATCTGAAATCCCTGAACATCCTGAACCTCCTTCTGAAACTTATACAAATTGATTTTCAGCAGTGCGATTTTTTTCTGTGCCTTGTCAACTGCGGAATGCTTCATAGCAGTAGAGAGAATCCCGCCGCCTGCGATATCCATAAAGCCCCAGGAGGATGCACTGTCCAGGCTACGAAGCGCATTTTTCAGCTGATCCAGCACAAGATAGCCGGCCTCTAGTGCTTCCTGAATTTCCTTTAACCGCTGTGTATGCGCATCTACAAGCTGCTTCTGCTCACGCAGCGCTTCTCCGTAGGGAGAATGCTGTATCGCTTCCGCAAGCTCACATTCCGCAAGCTGCTTTCGAACCAGCTCCTCCTGTACGATATTCAGCTCACAGGCATCCATATCCTGCCGCAGTGCCTTAGCATTTTCCTGAAGCTGCCGCACATGAAGTGCAGCCTGCAACGCCTCCTGTTCTTCCTTCACCAGGCGCTCCTCCTTATCCTTTGCAAAAAATGCAAGGATGGAGGCAACGGATGCGGTATTCAGCTTTTCCACATCACGGGTTTCCTTTTTCAGCTGTTTCTCGGCCTGCCGTAAAGCACTCTCCACCTCATGAAGACGCTCGATGCATTCCTCCAGATACAGCTTATCCGATTCAATTTTCTGAAGCTGATGCCGCAGCTCAACGATATCTTTTTTCATATGCTTGCTCTCCCATCTCTTATTTTTATCATAGCACAGCAAACGACGGCAGACAAGAGAAGCATCTTCCTGAATAGCCGTCTGCATAGTTTTTGAATCTGATAAGCATGCGACAAATGTAGTTCACCACAGATTATTGTCAAGGGTGCCATGTGAAGATGGAAACAACAGACCATGTACCGTTGTGAGTTATTTGACTATCCCCGGTATTGCTTTACTCCATTCAATAAGCTTGGAGATAAAGGAGTGACGATACTTCATGGCTGAATGCAGGCAGGTGAAAGAAAGGGCACAGCATGCTTCTATCCGGTAACGCTGCGCCTGCCGCAGCAAAACAGCATATCGTAAGAAAAGGTCATTTCCATTCACAACGGGAAAAAGGACATAGAATACATGCCGCTCTATGTCCTGAATCACTTTATGATAGCCGTTGAGAACTTTTATATAATATGGTTCCTCTGATATGATTTTTCACCTGTGGTTAGTTTTTCAAGGCCTGAATCGGTGCAGGGATTCTTCCCTTTCTATGTATCATGACAGAACAATCTGTTTGGTTGATGTTCATCACAGGACCACTTCCCAGCAAGCCGCCAAACTCCAGTTCTTCTCCAACCTTCTTGCCAATTGCAGGAATGGCGCGAACCGCAGTCGTTTTAGAATTAACCATACCAATGGCAGCCTCATCCGCAATGATACCGGAAATAACCTCCGGCGTTGTTTCACCCGGAATGACAACCATGTCCAGACCAACCGAGCATACTGCTGTCATAGCCTCCAGCTTTTCCAGACACAGGGTACCCGCTCTGGTTGCCGCAATCATTCCGGCATCCTCACTCACCGGTATAAAGGCACCGGAAAGTCCGCCGACCGTACTGCTGGCCATGACACCGCCCTTTTTCACTGCATCGTTCAGCATTGCCAGGCAGGCAGTCGTTCCATAAGCACCACAGCTTTCCAGACCCATTTCCTCTAAAATATAGGCAACGGAATCACCGATAGCAGGAGTAGGTGCCAGTGACAGATCGACGATACCAAACGGAACACCCAGACGCTCACTTGCCAGCGTTCCCACCAGCTGTCCCATACGGGTAACCTTGAAGGCTGTTTTCTTAATGATATCCGCAAGCTCATTCATTGGCAGTGACTTATCCGCCTTTGCCAATGCGGCACGGACAACACCCGGACCGCTGACACCGACATTGATGACGCAGTCAGCTTCTCCGACACCGTGGAATGCACCCGCCATAAACGGATTATCCTCCGGCGCATTGCAGAAGACGACCAGCTTGGCAGCACCGATGCAGTTACGATCCTTCGTCAGCTCGGCAGCCTCCTTCACCATGCGTCCCATCAGCTCCACCGCATTCATATTGATTCCGGCCTTGGTAGAACCGACATTGACGGACGCACATACATGCTCTGTTTCCGCCAATGCTCTTGGAATGGATTCCATCAGCTCGCGATCACCTGCCGCACAGCCCTTTTGGACAAGTGCGGAGTAACCGCCGATAAAATTAACGCCCACCGCCTGAGCACAGCGCTCAAGGGTATGTGCATACTTTACAGGATCACCGCCGCTGACAGCCACAAGCATGGCGATCGGTGTAACGGATATCCGCTTGTTGATGATAGGAATACCGTATTCCCGTTCAATATCCTCTCCTGTCTTGACAAGATTCTTTGCCAGACGTGTAATCTTATTGTAAATCTTCTCACAGGACTTATCTATATCACTGTCACAGCAGTCCAATAGAGAAATTCCCATCGTGATTGTGCGAACATCGAGATATTCCTCATCAATCATCTTTATGGTTTCCAGTATATCATGTACGTTTATCATACGTTCACCATCCTATATCTTATGCATGGAGTTGAATATGTCCTCGTGCATGACATGAATGGTCAAACCACTCTGTTTTCCCACATTCTCCATATGAGCCGCAAAATCGGCCAGTGTCGTATTTCCCTTTGTAATATCGATCAGCATGATCATTGCGAACATATCCTGAAGCAGCGTCTGGGACACCTCGATCACATTCATATTTGCATTCTCACACTCTGCGCTGACTTTGGCGAGGATTCCCACCATATCCTTTCCGATTACACTCACAACTGCTCTCATACAATTCCTCCTTCTTAAGCTTATTTCCCATTATACTGTAATTGTGAAAAAACCACAATACAAAATGATAAAAATTACATATCACTTTCATTTTCTTACATTGCTTATTTGAAGGTTTCGCTTCCCAATGCCATCTTCTGCATTTCGAACGGTTCCCAGGCAGACTGCAGCCCCTGCAGATTGCACAGGAATTCCTCTTCCATGAAGGGAGCCTGCTTCTGTTGTGCAAGATATTGGGAAATCGTATTGGACATACCCTGTGACAGACGGACGCGGCGCTTTGCGCATACCGTATTCATACTGTTAATCAGATACAGCGTCATACCATAGCCGTCGCCGTTTTCAAAGCTGCGATACAGACGTTCCGGATATTCGTTGTCATGTACATTAAATATGAAGTCGCTGGTATCAACAGCATCCTCCAGTGTCAGCAGGAAGACGGCGATATCATATTTATACACAAAATCCAGTGTCAGCGGATTGTGCTTCATTGCCTGACATTCCTCATCCATCCAGACCTCATCCTTGATAACGAATACAAATTCATCATCAACGAAATCCATAACGGTTCCTTCCTCTTCGATTGCGGAAGGAAATACTTCTCCTATTTCTATATTCATTTCATCACCTGTTTTTCTTTCTATCGTATTATACCACGGATTCCTTATGTCCCGGTACAAAAGCCTTTGGAATCTGAACTGTAAAGCTTAACAGCTTGTCTATCGAGCTTGCCCGCAGTGTCCCCTTCTGCATATCCATGATCTGTCTGGCAATCCCCAGCCCCAGAACATGCAGGTTGCCCTCGCCATGCACATCCTCCAGCCGGTAATAATTGTGAAAGATATGGGCAATCTGATATGCTGAGAGATGTCTGGATTCCACCTCCATAAGCACCTCATAGCGTTCATCAAACTCCTGCATCCGGATATGAATCGTCGCTTTCACCCGTCCCAGCTCAACTAAATTGCGCAGAAGATCCCGCATGACGCGTGCTATCTTTTCATTATCCGCAAACAATGCAAGGCCGCTGCCGCTTTCTATGGATACCTCCATCTGCTTTGCTTCCATCAGCATATAGTACTCATCCACCACCTGTTCCATCATGCGATCCAGATACATATGCTCCGGATTCCATTTCGCATATTGCAAATTGAACCGGGTGATATCGAAAAACTCATTGATCATATCCTCCAAGTCCAGCGACTTATGCAGTACCTGTATTACAAAGTCCTTCTGAATTTCCGGGGAAATACGGGTTTCCTTATGCAGAAATTCCAAATACATTAAAATATTGGACAACGGCATTTTGATATCCTGCGCCAGCAGATAAATCAAATCCTTTTTCTTTTCCTCATCCTGTGCAGCAGCCTTCAGATAATTCTGATAATCATCAGACAGCGCCATTATCAGCTGTTCCGCTTCCTTCATTTCCTTTGGGAAATCAAAACGGGAGCGATCCTTGCGCATAACATCCTCCATGCCCCGCATCAATATCCGCATATAATTGACAAGATCACGACAGAGGAAATAAATCATAAGAATAATGGCGGCCACAATAAGCAGCGGCAGCACAATCATATAAATTTTGCGAAACATCGCAAAGGGATCTCCGGTTTCCATAAACAGCCGGATAAAGTCGATGACAACACCGTTCAGCACATCATCAAAGAGATAAATCAGTGTTATCGTCCCCAGCGTGATGCCAATGATAATGCATGCATATTTGATAAACAGACGGCGACGCAGGGCTTTTAAATTGGCGTGTTTCACAGTATCACCTTCTGTTCATACGGAAGCCGCAGGGTAAAGGTAATCGTCGTACCTTCCATGTCGGCTTTGATTTCCCCCTGATGCAGCTCAATGATTTCTCTGGCAATCGCCAGTCCCAGCCCGGCACCTCCGCTGGTCGATGTCCGTGCACTTCCCGCCCGATAAAATTTGTCGAACAGATGCTGCACGGAAGCGGTATCCATGGCTTCTCCTTCATTGCTGTAGGTCAGGCAGACACCATCCTCATACAGCATACCGGCGATCCGGATTTCCGTCTGGGGAATGCTGTAGTTGATGGCATTTCGCATAAGATTATCAAAGACACGCTGCAGTTTATCGAAGTCTCCACTGATTTCCATATGATCCGCCAGATGTAGTTGCAGCCGGATTCCCTTTTCCTCCATAAGCGGATAAAAGCCTGCCAGCTGCTGCTGCAGCATGGTATTCAGATCAATTCTGGTGACCTCCAGCTGTGACACCTTATCGTCATACCGCAGAATTTCTGAAAATTCATCAATCAGATCATCCAGACGCTGTGCCTTTTCATAGGTGATGCGAATCGAGGTATCCAGCTGCTCCTGATCCACCTTGTGATCAAGAATATGGTTAATATAGCCAATCATTGATGTAAGCGGTGTTTTCAGGTCATGTGCGAGATACATCAGCAGCTCGTTTTTATGCTCCTTCTCCTGAACCGACAGCTGACGGGTATGCTGCTTTTTCTCCAGCATATCCTGAATCCGTCCTCTGGCCATATCCATTTCCGGCAGATAACGGTAGCTGAACGGCAGTCGGTCCACCGGCTTACCCTGCACTGTATCAAGCAGGACATCCAGATTTTGAAAGAAGAGCAGTACAAACAGATACAGCAGAAGCGCTGTGCCTGCTGCCAGCAGAAACAGATTGAACTCCAGCTCATGCTTCAGATAAAACAGCAGAAAATCTGAATCCCTGAGTGTTCCCTGATTACTGAAAACCTGTGCGTAATGATCCAGCAGAAACATAAGAATGCCGATGATTCCCATAACCAGCGCTGTCATAAAGAGATACAGATACGCCAGATGCTTGCGCAATCTGCGATAGGTGCTATTCTTCAATCTGGTATCCTACGCCCCACACCGTTTTGATGAATTTCGGATTTCTCGGCGGCTCATGCATTTTTTCACGCAGACGGCGGATATGCACCATTACCGTATTGTTGCTGTCAAAGTATTTTTCCTTCCACACAGCCTCAAACAGCTCTTCACTGGTGATCACGCGCCCGCGGTTTTTGCACAGATACCACAGGATTGAAAATTCAATCGGTGTCAGATTGAGCACTTCGTCATACAGGGTGCATCGATGGGAATCATTGTCGATGATCAGCCCCTTAAAGTCAATCACATTCACATTTTCCTGTGACGGGTTATATTTTTTATAGCGGCGCAGCTGTGCCTTGACACGGGCCACCAGCTCCAGCGGATTAAACGGCTTTGTAATATAGTCATCCGCTCCCAGAGAAAGTCCCTGTATCTTATCCACATCCTCCACCTTGGCAGTCAGCATGATGACCGGAAACATATATTTTTCCCGTATGATCCTGCATATTTCAAAGCCGCTGATTTCCGGCATCATCACATCCAGCAGTGCCAGATCAACGCGGTTATTTTTCATATATTCCAGCGCATCCTTGCTGTCATAAAATTTATGTACTTCATAGCCTTCATTGTTCAGATACAGCGCAACGAGGTCTGCAATTTCCTTTTCATCATCTAATACCAGTATTTTTGTCTGCATGAAAAATCCCTCCATGTTTCTATTATAACAAATCCCGCCACATTCGTCGCGACAAGTTTGCAATGTAAGAAAAAATTAAGAGGCGATTTTCCCATATTTGCCATAGACTATTTTACTATCTGTGTTATGATATTGGAGGAGTTGACAGCAATGCGAAATATAAGAAAAAGATGGTGGCTCGTGGCGGCAGCAGCTCTGCTTCTGCTGTTTCTGGATGTCGCTATGTACATACAAATCAAAGAGTATTATCCTGATTTCATGAAGCAGGAGGAAGCATCAACCCCCGTCACAGGGCAAGGTCTTGATGCAAATCAGCAGAACATAAAAAAAAGGCTAGAGAGTATGACCCTGAACAGCCGCTATGCCATGGTGATCGACTTACAGGATCAGCAGGTACTCTATGAAAAAAACAGTGATGAAAGGCTGTTTCCCGCATCCCTGACAAAGGTGCTCACCGCAATCGTCGCTCTGGATAACATGGAGAATCTGCATAAAAAAATAACGATTACAGAACAGGATATTGAAGGGCTTGCGGAAGCAAATGCAAGTGTCGCAGGTCTGGAAGCAGGAGAACAGGTAACACTGGAGGATCTTTTATACGCACTCATTCTTCCCTCCGGTGCAGATGGTGCAAACGCTTTGGCTAATCACTTGAATGGCAGTATTTCCAAATTTGTGAAGGATATGAATGAAAAGGCCAACGGTATGGGAATGCTGCATACGCATTTCACAAATACAACAGGACTGCAGGATAAACAGCACTATACAACACTGCAGGATATGAAAAAAATGATGGATCACGCATGGAAAAACCCTGCCTTTCGCAAGGTGATGACAACCCTGCGGTATACCATACCTGCAACCAAACAGCACCCAAATGGGCTGAAGCTGAGGAGCACCCTTCTGTTTTATGATAAGGATCTGAAGTTTCCAGGCGGAGAAATCATTGGCGGTAAAAGCGGCTTTACACCTGAGGCAGGCTATTGTCTGATCAGTGTTGCCAGAATGAAGGACGGTCATCAGTATATGGTCATCAGCGCCAAGGCAGAGAAAATAGAGAAAACCCTTGTTGAGGAAGGCGGCAGTGCTACAGAATATGGCAATGTCATGGATGCAAAGGCCGTTTACACTGCAATAGCGGATGTAAAAAACAAATAGGAAAGAGGCAGAACACACAGGTTCTGCTTTTTTATATATTCGTCTTTATATACACACCTTAAGAACATCATACAGTGCACCCTCTGCCACCCTTCTGATATGACAGACAGAAAATATAAGGAAAATGTACACAGGTTCCTATCATGCATCAGTCAAAGCAATCCCGCACAATGTATTTATCTTTCCTTTTTCATCAGCAGTTTAATGTGATATGTCTCTTATAGATAGCATATTTTCAGTATACTTCTATGCATCGCTTCCAACACCCTTGCTGTTTCTTCCCTTAATTACAGACTTTTCGATAATGACCTGCATAAGCACGTCTCTATCATATCCTAATTTTTCCCATGACTGTAAAAGGCGCAGGAACAAAAAAAGCTGCAAGATTTTATCCGATAACCAAATCTTACAGCTTTCTATCCTATAATTTACTTATTGTCTTCCACTGCCTTAACGATATCGTTTGCAGTGAGACCGTATTTCTCAAGCAGTGCAGCCGGTGTTCCGCTTTCTCCAAAGGTATCCTTGATTCCTACCATGGCAAGCTTCTTCGGTGCCTTTTGACTGAGTACCTCGGCAACAGCACTACCCAAACCGCCGATAACACTGTGCTCTTCACAGGTTACAAACAGATCGTGATCCTTTGTCAGTTCAACGATCAGCTCTTCGTCAATCGGTTTGATGGTGTGCATATCAACAACCGTTACATCCATACCGTTTTCCTTCAGGATATCCGCAGCCTTCATGGCAGCCTCCACCATGATACCGGTCGCAATCAGCGCAACGCTGTTTCCTTTGCGGATCACGTTTCCTTTTCCAATCTGGAAGTTCAGCGTATCTTCTGTATATACATCCTCAACTGCCATTCTACCCAGACGTACATAGCATGGACCATCGTATTCAGCCACTGCACGAATTGCCGCCTTTGTTTCCACTCCGTCAGCCGGTGAAACAACAACCATACCCGGAATGCTTCTCATCAAAGCAACATCCTCAACACTCTGGTGACTTGCTCCATCCTCACCTACGGTAAGTCCGGCATGTGTTGCACACACCTTTACATTCAGGTGCGGATAACAGATGGAGTTGCGCACCTGTTCAAACGCACGTCCGGCAGCGAACATTGCAAATGTACTTGCAAATACGATGTTTCCGCTTGTTGCCATACCGGCAGCCGCTGCCATCATATTACCCTCTGCAATACCGAAGTTGAAATGCTGCTCAGGTGCAACCTTCTTCACTTCGCCTGTTTTTGTGGAACCGGATAAATCGGCATCCAGTACCAGAATCTTTTTATTTTCCTTTGCCAGTTCAGCAAGCGCTTTTCCATACGCTTCACGAGTAGCCATCTTTGCCATTATTTACATCCTCCTTCAAGTTCTGCAATTGCTTCCGCACACTGTTCTGCACTCGGTGCAGTTCCATGCCAGCCAGCTTTGTTTTCCATGAAGGATACGCCTTTACCCTTAACTGTGTGAGCAACAACAACCGTTGGTTTTCCCTTGACCGTCTTTGCTTCCTCACAAGCTGCAATTACGCTTTCCAGATCATTTCCGTTTTCCAGAACGATCACATTCCATCCAAATGCCTTGAATTTTTCATCAATCGGTGTTGGATTCATAACATCGGTTACATTACCGTCAATCTGAAGACCGTTGTGGTCAACAAATGCCAGCAGGTTATCCAGCTTGTAGTGTGATGCCGCCATAGCAGCTTCCCATACCTGCCCTTCCTGACATTCCCCATCACCTAAAATCGTATAAATACGGTGGTCTTCCTTGTTGTATTTGTTCGCCAGTGCCATACCGACTGCACAGGAGATTCCCTGTCCCAGTGATCCGGTGGACATATCGACACCAGGCAGCTTGCGCATACTTGGATGTCCCTGCAGGCGGGAGTTGATTTTACGGAACGTTAGCAGCTCTTCCTCTTCGATCAGCCCTTTCTCTGCCAGTACAGAATACAGCAGCGGTGAAGCATGACCCTTTGACAGGACAAAACGATCCCTATTCGTTGATGCCACGTTGTCTGGGGTGATATCCATCTGTGTAAAGTAAATCGCCGTTGCGATTTCTACAGAAGACAGACTTCCACCCGGATGACCGGATTTTGCTTCTGTAACCGTCTTAACGATGTTCTTGCGAATGTTGTTCGCTTTTCCCTTTAGATCTTCTAATTGGTACATTCTATAGTCCTCCTTGTTTTGAACACGTTTATTATACTATAAAACCCCTGCATTGCACATAGAATATTATGTGAAATTGTAAAAGAGCAGCCGTTTTTTTGAACAAATGTTCTTAACGGCTGCTTTCATGAATACTCTTATCCATCGGTTCAACAGAACCCGGGTCTTTGACAGTCTATTTATAGCTAATAGCTTCTAAAGCCTTTTATCATAGG
>OATH01000987.1_pt1 | contig 13817 bp, 9 predicted proteins | sample 1494971 | NCBI WGS metagenome assembly OATH01 (sample SAMEA2579949, study PRJEB22360) | human gut metagenome
TACTATTTATTGAAAATGGTCATGTTTATTTTGTACTATTTATATTCTAACACCAGTCAATTTCAATAACAAATTGAAGCGTGGCGACCTTCAGGTAGTGAAGTCCTCGGAAGATAACCTTGTTGAAGGTGTGAAGTTCCATCTTTTCGGTACTTCTCTTTCCGGTGATGCTGTTGACCAGTATGCAGTTACGGATAAAGACGGTGTGGCAACTTTCAAAGATGTGCTTATCAGTGGTTCTGAACCATATAATCTTGAGGAAGTGGACACAGCTATCCGTTATGTTGTGCCAAAAAATCAGACTGCACCAGTGAAGTGGAAAGAAGTAACCACAAGAAACTTCAATAACATTTTGAAGAAATTTACTGTAACAGTAACAAAGAGCGACGCTGAGAAAGGCGAAGCACAGGGCAATGCCAAACTTTCGGGAGCAGTTTATGGTATCTATAAGGGCGAAACTCTTGTAGATAAGTATGTTACTGATGAAAATGGTCAGTTCACTACTAAAGAATATGTTTGTGATACCGACTGGACAATCCGAGAAATTACACCATCAGAGGGATATTTGCTTGATAAGACTATCCATGAAGTAGGTGCAGACCCGAAACTTTATGAGGTAGAACACAACCTTACTTCCAATGATGTAACCGAGCAGGTAATCAAAGGCAATGTGGCTATCATTAAACACACTGATGATGGAGAAACAAAGATTGAAACTCCTGAAAAGGGTGCTTCCTTTGAGATTTATTTGAAATCTGCCGGAAGCTATGACGCAGCCAATAAAGACGAGAGAGATACCATTGTTTGCGATGAAAATGGCTTCGGTCAGACAAAAGATATGCCGTATGGTATTTATACCGTACACCAGACTTCTGGTTGGGAAGGCAGAGAGATGATGGACGATTTTGATGTGTTCATTTCACAGAACGCACAGACGTATCGTTATCTTATCAATAACCGTAACTTTGAGAGCTTTGTCAATGTAGTCAAGGTGGACGCAGAAAGCGGAAAGAGTATTCCGTATGCAGGAGCAGGATTTAAGATTTACGACCCGCAGGGCAATCAGGTCAAAATGACCTTTACTTATCCGACACCAACCACGATTGATGTGTTCTATACCGACGCAAATGGTTCTCTTGTAACACCTGAGAAACTGGATTACGGCAAGGGATATTCTATCGTAGAGGTACAAGCTCCATACGGGTATGTACTTGATGATACTCCGGTATATTTTGATATTACCGAAGAAAATTCCACAGAGGAAGGCGGCGTAACTGTTATGAAAGTCAATAAGCCGAATATGGCACAGAAAGGTACTATTACGGTTGAAAAGACCGGAGAAGTATTTAGTGGTGTCAATGTAAGTGGTTCTGAGGACAGTGATGTTATTTATCAGCCTGTTTATGAAGTGGCAGGACTTGAGGGTGCAGTTTATGAAGTCCGTGCTGCGGAAGATATTAGTACACTGGACGGTACACTCCGCTATTCAAAGGGCGAAGTGGTAGATACTATCACAACAAGCTCCGATGGATTTGTGAAGAGCAAAGAACTTTATCTCGGAAAATACGAGGTCAAGGAAATTACCGCACCTTATGGAATGGTAATCAGTGGCGAAACACATACGGTTGAGCTTACTTATGCAGGTCAGAATATCTCTGTTACCGAAACTTCCACATCGTTCTATAACGAAAGACAGAAAGTGCAGGTAAGCCTTGCAAAAGCCATTGAAAAGGATAAGACATTTGGTATTGGCGACAACGGAGAAATCAAAAACATCAGCTTTAGTCTTTATGCCGCAGAAGATATTGTATCTGCAAGCGGTACAGTTATTCCGGCTGATGGACTGATTGAGATTGTTAGCGTAAATGAAAATGGAACTGCTGTTATGAAGTCAGACCTTCCGTTTGGCAAATACTATGTCAAAGAGATTGCAACCGATGAGCATTATGTTCTCTCTGATACGAAGTATCCGGTTGTGTTTGAATACGCAGGTCAGGATACCGCAACGGTTGAAATCAAAGTGAATGACGGAAAAGAAATCAAGAATGAACTTATCTATGGTTCTGCATCAGGTAAGAAGATTGACGAGAATGGAGAAGTACTTGAGGGTGCTGTTATCGGTATCTTCAAAGCCGAAGAGACAGAATTTACAAAGGATACTGCACTTATGACGACTACCTCTGCAAAAGACGGTAGTTTTTCTTTTGCAAAAGTTCCTTATGGCAAATGGATTGTAAGAGAAATCGAGCAGCCAAAGGGATTTGTTCTTGATGAAAAAGCGTATGAGGTCAATATCAGCAAAGCCGAGCAGGTAGTTGAAATTGAGATTGTCAATGAGTATGTTCACGGCAATATCAGACTCACAAAGGTGGACGCTGAATATCCAGATAACAAACTTACGGGTGCAACCTTTGAGGTATATAAGGACACCAATGAGAACGGAAAGATTGATGATGGCGATGAACTTATCGGAAATCTTGAAGAAACCGAAACCGGAATTTATGAGATGAAAGAGCTGCTTTACGGAAAATATATTGTCCGTGAAACAAAAGCACCAGAGGACTTCCTGCTTGATAAGGGAGAATACTCTGTTTTCATTGAGAAAGACAAAACAACTTATTCCGTTGAGAATAAGGCTGGTGTTGGATTTATCAATGAAGCTATGCGTGGAACACTGAAAATCGTCAAGACATCTTCAGATGGTAAGGTTAAAGGTTTTGCGTTCAGAGTAACCGGAGCAAACGGTTATGATATGACATTTGAAACAGATAAGAACGGCGAAATTGTGATTGAGGGACTTCGTATTGGCGAATATACCGTATCCGAAGTGGCAAACAATGCCTCTGCCGCATATATCACACCTGCCGACCAGAATGTTACTATCAAACTTGATGAAACAGCCGTTGTAAAAATGCACAATGAGTTGAGGGATACTCCGAAAACAGGAGATGATACCAATATGAAACTTTGGTATGTCCTTGCCGGACTTTCCGCTGTCGGTATCGCCGCAACTTCTGTTGTTGCATACAAAAAGAAGAAAAAGGAGGGTAACGAGTAATGGAAGCAAAGACAATTATCGCTATCGCATTAGTCGCCGTTATTGTCGGCGGCTTTATCTTTCTTCAGGTTAAAAACCGTAAGAAGTAATTAACAAGCGAACATTAACCAGTCGGGGCAGAGCGTAAAAAACTCTGTCCCTTTAATTTTTGGAGGAACATTATGAAACAACAAAAAACGGTGGAGAGCCGAGTGCTTGAAATCTTAAAGGAATGCCCGATGTCGAGGTATGATGATATGCTTCTTATTCTGCATTATTACAACCAATACGGATATATACCTGCCGGAAATCTTCCGCTTGAGGATATTGTATTTAATTACCGAGCATACGGACTTCCTTGTTTTGAAACCATACGCAGGGCAAGGCAGAGAGTACAGTCCCTTTTTCCTGAGTATTCACGTAATCCGCAGAAAGAAGAACAGAGCGGCAGTATTTCTATTGTAATCAACATTAGCTAAGGAGGTATTTTCGTGAAAGAAAAAGCAACTTTTCAGAATAAGGTCAAGGTGCTGAATAAACTCTTTGACTCCGGTTGTGATACGGAGAAAAAGTTGCAGCAGCTTGATATGGAAGCAATCCTGAAAATCCCGAATATCACGATTCCTGATATGGGTGTGATTATGGAGCTTCAGAAGAATACAAAGTCCGGTAAACTCTTTTCGTATTTGGGCGGCAGTTCTGATGAAGCAACAAAAATGAGAGGTAAGGAAAATGAAGCAACAGGAGAATAGAGCAGAGCCGCAGGAAAAGCAAATTCGATTTATAGACAGTCATTACAACTTAAAATTCTATATTCCCGATGGTGGAAAAATCAGGATTACTTTTCGTGATGGACACACAGCAGACAAAGTATGCAAGTATATTGATGACTACCATTTGTATGTCGGAAATTGCTGCTATCATATATGCGAGTTTGCTGAAAAAATGGAGCTTAGTGGAAGTAAAGTTGAACCTGTCAATCAATCCGAACCGTCAAAAAACAAGACCAGAAACAGAGAAAAACAGCGATAAGGAGGTGCAAGAGTAATGGCACGAAAATATGACCTTATTTCTGAGCTTTACAACCGCACCTGCAAAACGCTTGTGTCAAATCCTCAGAACTGGCAGGCATTCTTGGCTTCGGCTTGCCGAAATTATAAGTTACGTTATGACGAACAGCTACTTGTATATGCACAGCGACCTGATGCAACAGCGGTTCTTGAGATAGAGCAGTGGAACAAAATTTTTGGCAGATGGGTCAACCGAGGTGCAAGAGGTATTGCTGTTTTTGCTGATGAAAACCGTTCACGGCAAAGACTGACACATTACTTTGATATTTCAGATACTCACGAAAGCAGATATTCAAGAACAGTCCCGATTTGGGATATGCGTCAGGAATACGAAGCTGATGTGATTGAAACATTGGAAAGCACTTTCGGAGAGATTGAGAATAAGAGCAGTCTTGCCGAAGCAATTATGGGAGCAGCAAGAAATGCGGCAGAGGATAATATCCCTGATTATCTGCAAGACCTTTACTATGCAACCGAGGGCAGTTTCTTTGAGGAAGTGGAAGAGGATATTGTGGCTTTCATTTATAAAAATGTCGTGACAAACAGTGTGGCATATATGATGATGTCAAGGCTCGGCGTTGATACGGACGGTTATTTTGAACTTGATGATTTCAGAGATGTTACCAACTTCAATACGCAGGAAACACTCAATGCACTTGGATTTGCTACCAGTGATATTGCAGAAATGGGATTGACGGAAATATCTAAAACAATTACTGCACTCAACCGTCAAAATCGCATAATTGTCGGTCAGGACAGAAATGAATACAATAAGGTTGAAAATAACGACGAAAGGAGTTTGGACAATGAACGAACTGACCTACACGATGGTGGGCGATTACAGCCTTCCGAACCTGAAACTTCCACAGCAGCCGGAAGTGACGTTGGGCAGATACGCTCAGATGAGGAGAGAGTTTCTGAAGGAACATCACAGAGTCCTTTACTACAATCTCCTGACGAGGGGCAAACTGACACAGCACTTGGCGGAAGTGGAACAGAGAGCCAGCAAGATGGAGGAAACAATCCTGAGCCAGATGGCACAGAAAGAGGGAGTGACCGAACAGATGAAAGCGGAGGATATGATGAAATGGGTTCGTCTGATGAACGCCCTTCGCAGTTCGGCACAGGAAATCGTGAAAGCGGAAGTGATATTCGCTTAGAGTATTACGATAGAACGCACGAGGATAAAAGCCTTCCGTTCTTTGGACGTGATGAAGTAATCAATGAAATTCTCAGAACGACACCACATTTGTCGGCTAGTCTGGAAGAAATCAAAGATTATTATGAACGTAATCCTGATAACAAAGACCGCACAGAGTATATAAAGAGTATTTTCAATAATGATTATACCGAGCTTACTTTAGAGGATGGCAGGACAGTAGGGTACAAGACCTTTGAAAACGTTCTGCATTTGTGGGAGGGCAAATACGACAGTAGAACCGCACAGAGCTTTTATGATTGGGCTGTTATTGCTCGACATTTTGAAGCTATGCGATTATTGGGAGAATGTTACAACGCATTTTATTTGATGCCATAATTTGCAGAATTCGGAAAATTAAAACATCCCATTTTTAGCCTTGTTATAACGGTAATAATTTTTTCTATTACTGTTATAACAAGGATTCCAGGGGTTCGGGGATGGAAGATCCCCGTATTATTTCTGCACTATTTATTTTTCTGAAAATGGCATATTATAATGTGCTGATCAACAGGGAGAATTAAGTGACAGCATAAAACCATTACCGTCAATGGACGGTCAGATGACATTCATATTAGACGGTCGGGCAGAGGAAAAGAAAACCTCTGCCTTTACTTTTTCTCAGGAGATTATCGACGCTGTTCTTGCGAATGGAAGCGGATTTTCTGAGGGTAAAATGCGTATCTATGAGCAGTTTGAAAAAAGCCTTTCAGCAAAAGAAAACGCAGAATTCTTAAAAAATGAGTACGGTTGGGGCGGCTCTTATCCAGTAATAATCGGAGCAGGAATTGATGAGAGTCACGATGGAAAAGGTATTACGATTACGAAAGGCATCGGTAAAGAAAATCCACATATCACGCTTTCGTGGTCGCAGGTGGAGAAACGTATCGGGGAACTTATCCGAACAGACAGATACTTAAATCCAAAGGAAAAAGAACACTATCCTCAGTGGCTTGAAAGTCAAGAGGAACGCAGAGCCAAAATCGAGGAAACGAAAAGAAACCGTGAGATACTCTCTAATGCACCACCGGAGCAGGAGGTCGAACCAGCCGAAAAAGAACCTGAAGAAGCGGAACAGCTGCAAGATGTGAAATATGAATATCATCTTGGCGATAAGGTGTATATCGGTGCTTCTGAGTACGAAATCTTATCTGTTGATGATGAGAGAGTAATGCTCTATGACTATGATGTGCCACTGTTCAATAAGGAATTTTCACGCACAGAGTTTGACAGAAAAGTGCGAGAGAATCCGATGAATGAGCATTTGATTGTAAAGGAAGAACCTGCCGAAGAAAGAAATGAAAAAGAGCCTGAGCCGTTAGTTCCCGCTTGGGAGCAGAAGAAAAAAGTCAAAGGCTTTGACTTGCACCCTGATGTGCCTATGGCAGACCGTCACACCTTTAATCTTAGAGAAAATGAGGTTGAAACGGTTGGTAAAAAGGAACGCTTCCGCAGAAATATTATGGCGATACAGCTTCTTAAAAAATGTCAGGAAGAAAACAGATTTGCCACTCCTGAAGAACAGATTATCTTATCAAAGTATGTCGGTTGGGGTGGGCTTTCAGAAGCCTTTGATGAAAATAATTCAGCGTGGGCAACGGAATATCTGGAACTTTCTTCGGTATTAACACCGGAGGAATATGCTTCGGCAAGAGAAAGCACATTGACTGCGTTCTACACGCCGCCCGAAGTAATCACAGCCATTTATAAGGCAATGGAGCAGATGGGCTTTAAGGAAGGCAACTTGTTAGAGCCGTCCTGCGGTATCGGTAATTTCATCGGTATGCTGCCGGACACAATGCAGGACAGTAAGATTTACGGTGTGGAACTTGATACGATTTCCGCAGGGATTGCACAGCAGCTTTATCAGAAAACAACCATTGCGGCACAAGGATTTGAAGAAACCAATCTGCCGGACAGCTTCTTTGATGGAGTGGTTGGCAATGTGCCTTTTGGAGATTTTAAGGTGTCGGATAAAAGGTACGACAAGCATAAGTTCCTGATACACAATTACTTTTTTGCCAAGTCCCTTGATAAGTTAAGACCCGGCGGTGTGATGGCACTTGTAACGAGCAAAGGCACAATGGATAAGGAAACTTTAGCAGTACGAAAGTATATTGCACAGAGGGCAGAGCTTCTTGGAGCAATCCGATTGCCGAATAATACCTTTAAGGGTAATGCAGGAACGGAAGTCATTTCGGATATTCTTATCTTGCAAAAGCGTGACAGACTGATAGATATTGAGCCGGATTGGGTTCATCTTGATACCGATGAGAACGGAATTAAGATGAACTCTTATTTTGTGCAGCACCCCGAAATGATACTTGGAGAAATGAAAATGGTATCGGGACGTTTCGGTATGGAAGCAACTTGTGTGCCGTATGAAAATGCAGACCTTGCAGCACAGCTTGATGAAGCAGTAGCAAACATTCACGGAGAAATCACGGAATATGAAGTCGAGGAAGAACTGGAGGAGGAAGATAATTCTATTCCGGCAGACCCGACAGTGAGAAACTTTTCCTATACGGTGGTAGACGACAAAATCTATTATCGTGAAAATTCCCGTATGACTCCGGTGGAAGTGTCGGCAACCGCAGAGAACCGAATTAAGGGTATGATTGTTATTAGAAATTCCGTCAGAACGCTGATTGAATTGCAGACAGAAGATTACCCTGACAGCGAAATCAAAGCGGAGCAGGAGCGATTAAACAGACTTTATGATACCTTTTCAGGTAAGTACGGACTCATTAACAGCCGTGCAAATACTTCTGCTTTCTCGCAGGACAGTTCATTCTCTTTGCTTTCCGCATTGGAGATAATCGGAGAGGACGGAGAACTGGAGCGTAAGGCTGATATGTTTTCTAAGAGGACAATTAAGCCGCATACTCCGGTTACTTCTGTTGATACGGCAAGCGAAGCATTGGCGGTATCTCTTGGAGAAAAAGCCACGATTGATATGGACTATATGATGGAGCTTTCCGGTAAATCGGAGAATGAAATCTTTGAGGACTTAAAGGGTGTTATCTTCTTAAATCCGCTTTATGAGTATGGAAATTCTTACGAACCGAAGTATCTGATGGCTGATGAATACCTTTCGGGTAATGTCAGGGAAAAGCTGAGGATTGCAAAGAACTCGGCAGAACTCTATCCGGAAGATTATAAGGTCAATGTAGAAGCACTTCAAAAGGTGCAGCCGAAAGACCTGACTGCAAGTGAAATTTCCGTGCGACTTGGTGCAACTTGGTTGCCACCGGACGATGTGCAGGAGTTTATCTTTCATTTGCTTGAAACACCACGCTATGCACAGTGGAATATCAAAGTTCACTTCTCTCCATTTACAAGTGAGTGGAATATTGAGGGCAAATCCTATGACAAAGGAAATGTAAGGGCATATAACACTTACGGAACTTCCCGCATCAATGCTTATAAGATTATTGAGGAAACGCTGAATTTAAAAGATGTGCGTATCTTTGATTATGTTGAAGATGATGAGGGAAAGAAAAAGGCTGTCCTGAATAAAAAGGAAACAGCGATTGCTCAGTCGAAGCAGGAAATGATTAAGCAGGAATTTCAGGACTGGATATGGTCTGACCCTGAACGAAGGGAAAGGCTTTGCAAATCCTACAATGAGAAATTCAATAGCGTCAGACCTCGTGAGTATGATGGAAGTCATATCATCTTCAATGGTATGAACCCTGAAATTGAACTCAGAGAACATCAGAAAAATGCGGTTGCCCATATCCTTTACGGAGGGAATACGCTTCTTGCACACGCAGTCGGAGCAGGAAAAACTTTTGAAATGGTAGCGGCAGCACAGGAGTCGAAAAGGCTTGGACTTTGTAATAAGTCACTGTTTGTTGTACCAAATCACTTGACCGAACAATGGGCGGCTGAGTATTTGCAGCTCTATCCGGCGGCGAATATCCTTGTCGCAACAAAGAAAGATTTTGAAACCAAGAATCGTAAAAAGTTCTGCGGAGGATTGCAACCGGAGATTATGACGCCGTTATCATCGGACATTCACAGTTTGAGAAAATCCCGATGTCCATTGAAAGACAGAGGGCAATCTTAGAACAGCAGCTTGAGGAGATAACCGGAGGAATTGCAGAACTCAAGCGAAACCGAGGGGAAAACTTCTCCATAAAGCAGCTTGAAAAGTCAAAGAAATCTATCAAGCAGAAACTTGATAAACTCAATGACCAGACGAAAAAAGATGATGTTGTAACCTTTGAGGAACTTGGTGTAGACAGGCTTTTTGTTGATGAAAGCCATTATTACAAGAACCTTTATCTTTATACAAAAATGCGTAATGTGGGCGGTATCGCACAGACGGAAGTACAGAAATCTTCCGACCTCTTTATGAAGTGCCGTTACCTTGACGAGATTACCGGAGGGCGAGGAACCGTGTTCGCAACGGGTACACCTATCTCAAACAGTATGGTGGAACTTTATACGATACAGCGATATTTGCAGTACAGCACGCTTGTGAAAAATGGGTTGCAGCACTTTGATGCCTGGGCTTCCACTTTCGGAGAAACCATTACGGCAGTGGAACTTACACCGGAAGGAACAGACAGAACACATCTGACACTTGTATTCAAACTGACAGGTGCAACTCCTGCAAATACATGGGCAGATGCAGGAATCTATCTTTATGATGATGCAGATAATTACGTAGCACTGGAAAAGAAACACCGAGGTGGTAACACCAGTGCAGTGGCAATTGTAAAAGAACAGAACCATGAGGGTCAGGAAACATCATATAGTAACTGGGCAAATGTAAGCGACAATCCGATCTGGCTGAAGCTGGAAAAGAAGGGTGCGAATGTAAAAGCATTCTTTAGTTCGGATAAGAATAGCTGGACCGAGATCGGTTCAAGAGATGACTGTGGATTCCTGAGTGATAGCTATAAGTTAGCAATCGCAAGCCAGGGAACTAATACAGGATCCATCACTTATTCTGATGTTACAGTGAATGATAAAGAAGTAAAATTAGTTGAAGAGGCAGTGAAACCGACCGCCTCCAATGTTACGGTAACATATGACGAAGCTGCTGACAGCCTGACAGCGGCAGGAGATACTACAGGACAGTCCGTAATTGTAAAATGGGCAGTTGCTGATAAAGAAAATGGAAACTATTCCATTATCAGCGGAGTAGAGGGAACTTCTCTGACAGCTTCTAAAGCATTGAAAGGCAAATATGTGAAAGCTGCTTATGTACCGCTGATCGGAACAGGTGCAGCAGGAGACATTGTATGGTCTGATGCAGTAAAAGTAACCGGAAATGGCACAGATTCAGGTGCATCAGCAGTCAAATCTGCAAATGCAGATCTGGCGACAGCTGACATTAAAACTAGTGAAAGTACAGACATGTTCCAGTTTGTAAAAGGAACAACTTTCTATCAGACAACAGCAGGAAGTGACGTTCAGGAAATCAAGTATTCCTTTGCAGCAGAGGATACAAAGGCAACAGTAAAAGTGCTGGTGAATGGAAAAGAAACAGCTGAACTGAGCGGAAACGCAGTTCTCACAAGCGGAAGAAATCTGATCGAGGTAAATGTTACAGCAGAAGATGGCGTGACAATGAAAAAATATCGTTTCACAATCAGCCGTCAGGGAGATAACAATGCATTGTTGGAAAGCATGCAGGTAAACGGACAGACAATCAAACTGGCAGAGGGAGTTTATGAATATAGTCTTCCAATTGCAACAGGAACAACAACAGCGCAGGTTGCAGCGACAGCACAGAGTACAAGAGCAACTGTTTCCATCGTGAACGTGTTGATCAGCACATTATAATATGCCATTTTCAGAAAAATAAATAGTGCAGAAATAATACGGGGATCTTCCATCCCCGAACCCCTGGAATCCTTGTTATAACAGTAATAGAAAAAATTATTACCGTTATAACAAGGCTAAAAATGGGATGTTTTAATTTTCCGAATTCTGCAAATTATGGCATCAAATAAAATGCGTTGTAACAGTGAACGGAAAAGAGGTTACATCCGCAGCACAGACTGTTCAGGGAGACGTGACAGTTGCACCGGGAATCAATGAGATTACGATCCGTGTGACACCTGAGACAAGTGCAGAGCCGGTCTACTATAAACTGAAACTGAAAGTGCCGAATGCTGCAAATGCACGTTTGGAAGCATTAAGCCTTGGAGGAAATGTATCTCTGAAAGAAAACTTTGATGCAGATACATTAAAATATACAGCATCTGCAACAGAATCTGCTGTGACAATCAATGCAACAGCAGAAGAGGCGAATGCAACCGTAGAAGTTATCTGGAAAGATAAAGTGATTCAGACAGGAACAGGAAGTGCTTCGGCAGAACTGGGACTGACAGAAGGTGACAACACTGTGAAAGTGAAAGTAACTTCTGCGGATAAGTCCACAGAAAAGACTTATAAAGTAACAGTTCATGCATCAGGAGATACATGGTTATCTGATCTTGACTGGACATCACAGACATCCGGAGATTCAGGTAATCCGACAAGAAAAGATAAGAGCTGTGGAAACAACACACTGACCTTATGGGACGGTTCAAAGGAAGAAACCTTTGATAAAGGAATCGGAAGCCATGCAGATTCTACAATCATTTACGATCTGACTGGCAAAGGATATACAAGTTTTTCATCTTATTATGGTGTAGACCGTGAGACAAAGATAAATCCTTCTCAGGCGAGTATCACATTTAAGGTATATGTGGATGGAAATCTGAAGTTCACAAGTGATGTAATGGGAACTAACACAGCAAAAGGATTTACAGGTGATATTGATTTAACCGGTGCAACAGAACTGAAATTGGTTATGGACAAAGGTGCAAATAACTGGAGCGATCATGGTGACTGGGCAAATGCGAAACTGACAAAACCGTTTACAGCGCCGCAGCCAGTAGTTGTGACCGTTCAGGTAAATGACCCGGCAATGGGAAGTGCAGCAACCGATAAGGGTGAGTATCAGAAGTATGATACCGCTACAGTAACTGCAACAGCAAAAGAAGGATATCATTTCGTAAACTGGACAAACGCAGAGGGAACAGAAGTCAGTGATGCAAATCCACATGTATTTGATGTGACAGAAGATGTGATACTGACAGCAAACTTCGCAGCAAATCCTGTAGTAAAGAAACAGTATACAGTAACAGCAAGTGCTGAAGCAATGGGAACAGTCAGCATGGATCATGAGGACGGAATCTATGAAGATGGAGAAAAGGCAACAGTAACAGCAAAAGCAAAAGAAGGCCATCATTTCGTAGGATGGAAGCTGAAAGATGCAGAGGATATTTTAAGTACCGATGCGAAGTATACATTTAAGGTTGAAAAGGATGTAGACCTGATCGGAGTATTTGAGAAGGACGCAGAGCCAGAGCAGGTGATAACTGCAGAAGAAATCATGCGTCGTATTATTGCAGATAAATCTTTTGCAACTTCTATTAAGAAAGATACGAAGAAACTGACATTACCGGAAGTACCAGAAAACGCACAGATTGAGATTTGTAGTGTGAACCCAGAAGGAATTATCGCGCTGAATGGCGAGGTGACTACACCGCAAGAGGATACAGAAGTCATCGTAACGGTAAAAGTAACTGGAACAGATGGAAGTGTTGCCACTACAGAGTTTAAGGTTATGGTAGAAGGAAATGGTGAGACAGAGAAACCAGCTCCAGAGAAACCAAATCCGGAGAAACCAGATAATGGAAATGTGAACCAGAGTGGAGCAAAGGATAACAATGCTAACAGCTCAACTCCGAATGGTGGTGCAGGACAGAACACGGTAAAGGCAATCAAGACTGGAGATACAGCGAATTTCGCATTGTATGGAATTGTAATGGTAGCCGCTGGGGCAGTAATCGCAACACTTGTATATCGCAGAAAAAGAAGCTAATCTAGATGAACAGAAACAGACCGTTATGAATTACGGAGCTGTGAAAAGTAAAAAATTATAGAAGACTGCCGGGATATTCTGAAGAGTATCCCGGCAGTCTTCTATAAGAAACCACTTCTTGGCTGTAATGGTCGAGAGGCGGTTTCTTTTTCTTTTGACGCTTTCCTGCAAGGAATAGTCACTGTAAATGCGGAACCTTTACCCTGGAAGTTTGATAGATAGAGATATTGCAGAGATAATCAATATGCCAATAGCAACATTCTAATATACACTTCCAATAAATGTCTGTTATAATTCTGTCTTTGACAGTCAAATCAACAAAAAAGTCCTACACTCCGCATAAACAGCGACTTCTAGGACCTTTTTATATTCCTTGAATGCATGTTACAACCACAGAACATTATAATCCAAAAACGAAAGAAAGGGGGAGCGCGCTAAGTGAGTGATAAGCCCTTTCCAGGTTCTGTTATTGAGAGTTCCGAATATGACAAAGAATCAGGATGGATGAAACAAAAAATACGAGTTGCATTCTTTTTTTTATGAGATACTAAAATTAACTATATATAATCCTAGATTATTCACGGCTATGCCGTGTGAAGTGGCTGAAAGCCACATGATTAC
>OATH01000991.1_pt1 | contig 13766 bp, 15 predicted proteins | sample 1494971 | NCBI WGS metagenome assembly OATH01 (sample SAMEA2579949, study PRJEB22360) | human gut metagenome
TTTAGTACAGTACCCGTACTGTTTTCACGCTGTCAACAAAAAACGCGCCCGAAGGTGCGTTAATAATGCCTATCAAATAAGGCTCTCATTGATAAATCAATATGTTATGAGCGCCTTATTAACCCTAATACACCCTAAAATGCCCTAGTCGGTGGACATTATGTGGACACTCCCACGCATAGGGTTAAATCGTATGGCATCAGTCAGATAATCTGGGGCGAAGTGAGCATATGTCATTGTTTGCTCGATTGTTGTATGACCCAAAATACGCTGTAGCGTGATGATATTCCCGCCGTTGATCATGAAATGTGTTGCGAAGGTATGGCGTAAAACATGCAGTGCCTGACCTTTCGGCAAGTCTGGCTTAATCTTACGAAGAACATCGCGAACTCGCTCATAGTTGGTATCGAACAATTTCCCCGATTTGCGTGTAAGGATGTAGTCCGCGATTTCCTTCGATATCGGAACAGTACGAGCTGGGCCGGTTTTGGTCTTAACAAAGGTCACACGGTTACTTATCACGTTTTCAGCTTTAAGATTACTGGCTTCACCCCCATCGTGCTCCTGTATTCAGGCAAAGAACGACAACTCTGCGATCATCCCCTGTAAGGGCATTCAGCAAATGGTGGATCTCTTCTTCGGACAGAAATGACATTTCTGTGTTTTCCAGACGTAACTTCTTCACGGCGCGAAACGGGTTTTCGTGATGAAATTCTTCCATATCTATCAGCAAACTGAACATGCTGGACATGGAACAGAAATCCCTGTTTACCGTGCCAGCAGATACTCCACTATGAAGTCGTTCTGCACGATATTTCATCAGAAAGTTGCGGGTAAGCTCGTACACTCTGGGTTCCGCCATTTCTCGGTTGATTATTTCCAAACGCTTTTTATATGAGTCACCATAGTTGTGATTCTTTCCATGGTAGCTCCACCATAAAGAAATTAACTCGGATACAAGCCTCCTGTCTGCGGGTTTATCCTGCCATTCTTTATCGTGAAAGTTTGTCAGTACATACCGCTCGTATGCCTGTGCTTCCGCCTTTCTGTCAAATTTGCGTCGAATCCTTCTTCCTGAGGTTCCGCGCGGTCTAACGTCCACTTCAAAACGACCATCATCAAGCTTCTTAATCGACATAGCGAAGCCCTCCGATGTATGAATCATTATGTAAATTTTGCGCTAACGCATAGAAAAACCAGATGTTTAGCCAATTTTCCGGGTGGAACGGGATGATGTTATGTTGTCTTGCCCATCAGGGGAGAGAGACGGGGACACCTGCCCCGCAATTGGTGCCGTCTTATCTGTCATTAACCAGAGTGTATATTTTTCAAACATATGTACCTCTATAACACTTTCTAAGACTTCTGCACGAGCTGGCTGATGGCCAGTTTCGTACTTTTTTATTGTTCCAAGAGCTACCCCAGTAAGCTCTGAAAAATCTTTTTGAGTTAACCCTTCAGCTTTCCGGATCTGCCGGAGTTTCTCCGCATAATTTCTTGACATGGTTCTTGTATCGCAACTATTATTGGTTCTTACAAAAGAACCTTGACAAAAGAACCCTAGAACGACTTAAAGCGCCCTAGGAACCCAAACTAACGAAGGATACCACAGATGAAGGAACCAGCAGAAAAGGCGCTTTCAGAGTTGGTGACCCCTGAGCTTTTTGCCGAATATATAGGCAAAACGCCTGCTGCAATTCGCAAAATGGCCACGGCTGGAAAACTGCCGGTAATCCGCATGAAAGACCCTCTAAATCCATCAAAAAAAGGTGGGGAAATCTATATCCATCGGGGGGAATGGGATGCTTATGCCATTCATTTGGCTCAAATTGCCCCGCCTGAATGGCATGACTGGAAGAACCGTTTATTCACGAAAGATAAAAGTGCTCGTTAGTAAACTAAATATTATTGGGGATTATCATGAAGACTAAATATGCCACGCTGATTCGTAGTCTGTTGCAAAACTATCACGCTCAGGCAAAAACCATTGATAAAGAAACATTCTCTGTACATAGCGATGGCTTGCAGTTAATGGAATTAAACATTCAGCTTGCAAAATGCCTTGAGGGTATAACCTCCACTGCTCGCTTTAATAATGATAGTGATGATTTTGAAGAACTGCACAAAATCACGCTTATGGTATTTGGCGGAAATATACCAACTGAAAATAACATTTCCGGTCTTATGTCGCTGGCTACCACAGCGTTAAAAAGTAATAACTCGCATCTTAAATCTGTTGCAGCTTCCCAACGTTAAGGAACCGATATGAAACATTTAATGATTGACCTTGAAACAATGGATAATAAACCGACTTCTGCGATTGCTTCTATCGGTGCTGTATTCTTTGACCCTGAAACTGGCGAAATGGGTGAACAGTTTTATCAACGTGTCAGCCTGGGCAGCTGTGTAGGCCACGGTCTCACTATGGGGTCAGAAACCGTATTATGGTGGATGCGTCAGGATGCCGAAGCGCGTAGCGAGCTGCTTAATGACGATTGTCTGGACTTGCCTCTGACGTTAGCTAATCTGGAAGCTTTTATTACTGAGCATTCTGACCCATCTAAAGTACAGGTATGGGGGAATAGTGCAGCGTTCGACAATGTTATTTTACGTAATGCATCAGAGAAATGCGGGTTTGCCGATCCACTTTGGTACTACTGGAATGACCGTGATGTAAGAACGGTTGTTGAACTGTCAAAAACACTTGGGCTGAATGTTCGTAATATTATTAAGTTTGATGGTGTTAAACATCACGCTTTATATGATGCCATTCATCAGGCTAAAGTTGTTTCTTATGTCTGGATGTATCTTGTAAAAATAGCCAGTGTGAAATAACGATGCTTACAGTGACCTCTCATGCAAGTGAAAGTGTCATTCACAAGGCATTTTCAGTGCTGACAGAATATTACAACGGCAAAAAGGTATATCAGGTTATTAAGCCAAAACATTATTTCTCTGTTCATGTTTCTTATCGCTGGCGATTACTGAGTAAGGATAAGGGCAGAAGCTGGGAACTAATGACACATGAGCGATATAACAAGCAGTACAGAATATAGTTTTTGCCTTTTACCCATTATTTCACATCTGGATTATTTATGAACGAAACGATACAACAGGACGTTGTGCGCCGTCTTGTTCGGGACTTTGAATTTAAAGAGCGGGATAAGTATTTGCAGCAGGGCGTTTGCCCTGCCTGTCGTAAGCGCGAATTATTTACCAGCATAGAAAAGCCCTGGATTCTGAAATGTGGCCGTGAAAATAACTGCGCACATCAGATTGTCGTGAAAGAGCTGTATCCGGATATCTTTGAAGACTGGTCAAAACGTTACCAGACCACAGAAGATAACCCCCATGCAGTAGCTGAGGCGTATCTGCGCGAGGCCAGAGGGCTGGAGACTGAGCCATTAAAAGGCTGTTTTACCCAGGGTGCATTCGTGAAAGATGGCATGGGGTCGGCAACGGTCAGATTTTCGCTGTCATGCGGTGCAACATGGGAGCGCATCATTGACCAGCCGCAGCGCTTCGGTAAGCAGAAAGCCAACATCAGGGGAAGCTATGTCGGTCACTGGTGGGTTCCTCCCTTTATCAACCTGCAGGAAGTGAACGAAATCTGGATCACTGAGGGAATCTTCAACGCGCTGAGTCTGTGCCAGGTAGGGTTACCTGCAGTTGCCACACTGAGCAGTAACAACTATCCGCTGGCCGCACTGGATACGCTGGCCAAAGAACTGGGTGAAAAACCACGTCCACGTCTTGTATGGGCGTTTGACGGCGATAAAGCCGGCACAAAGCACACACTGGCGTTCGCTGCCCGTAGTGATGCTGCAGGATGGAAAACTCGTGCCGCGCAGCCGGTGAAATCATCGGCATCGCTGGACTGGAATGACCTGTTGTTACGTAACCGGTTCAGTAAGTCGGACATTAAAAATTATCGCTACTATGGCGATCTCCTTCTGGCAAAAAGCCCGACTGAGAAAGCGCTGCTCATGCATCAGCATAACGAGTGGCACTCGTTCTACTTTGAGCATAACTCCCGCATGTACTGGTTTGAGCTGGATCTGGACAGGTATATGCGAGCCTATGAGCGCATCACCAATACCGGTACCGAAGTGGTGATGGAGTGGGAGGCCAAAGAACGGGCGGTTAAAGAGTCAGGCGGCGTGACCGAAATAGCTAACTGCTGGCTGACGCCGCTTTACTTTCAGCGGTCTGAACCTACGGACGAGTCCTGGTATTACGTGAAAGTCAGTATGCCTAACCGGCCAGCCGTGAAAGATACTTTCACGGCTAATCAGCTCACCAGCTCCGCCGAGTTCAAAAAGCGTCTGCTGCACATCGCCAAAGGGGCGGTGTACACAGGCAGCACCAAACAGCTGGATAAGTTCATCCAGATGCGCCTCCCTGAAATCAAAGAGGTAAAGACGCAGAATTTCATCGGCTATAACAAGGATTATGCCGCCTGGTTGTTTAACCGCGTGGCCGTTTGCGATGGCCGGCTGTATGAGATGAACGACGAGGATTACTTCGAAATCAACAGTGCCAGCGTTAAGAGCCTGAGCCTCACGCCGGCGCTGGATCTGAATCCGAAGCTGAACGAGTTTACTACGGGTTGGGTAGACGATATCTGGACGGCATTTGGTGAAAAAGGGTATGTGGCGCTGGCGTTCTGGCTGGGGTCGCTGTTTGCCGAACAAATCCGCGAGCGTGACAAGTCATTTCCGTTTCTGGAAATCGTGGGCGAGCCGGGGACAGGTAAATCCACGCTGATAGAATTTCTCTGGAAGCTCGCCGGCCGTGAGGAATACGAAGGGTTTGACCCATCTAAATCTACCGCCGCCGCGCGTGGCCGTAACTTCGCCCAGGTCGGTAATCTGCCGGTTGTGCTGATTGAGGGCGACCGTACTACCGATAACGCCAAGCAACGCGCTTTTGACTGGGACGAGCTGAAATCACTGTATAACGGTCGTGCCTCCCGCGCCGTGGGTATCAAATCGAACAATAACGAGACGTATGAGCCGCCGTTCAGGGGAAGTATTGTGATAGCGCAAAATGCCGACACAGACGGCAGCAAGGCGTTTCTGGAGCGTATCATCCACATCTATACCGACAAGCGCGGCCAGTCCATTCAGACGCGCCACGCTGCAGAACGACTTGAACAACTCCCCGTTAGCCAGGTATCCGGATTCACATTACTGGCCACCATGCGCGAAAAAGAAATCATGCAGACGTTCGGCAGGGGGTACGAGCGAGCTAGGAATGAGCTGGAGTCTAATAGCAGTATTCGCCATATCCGTATTGCAAAGAATCACGCGCAGCTTGTGGGCTTGCTGGAGGCGCTTGCACTTGTTGTACCGGTGCCGGTTGAACGTATAGAAAAAACGCGTGAAGCCATCACCGCGCTGGCCGTTGAACGTTGTCAGGCACTTAAAAAGGATCATCCTCTGGTGCAGGAGTTCTGGGAGCTGTTTGATTACTTGGATGAACTGGCACCTTATGGCATCAATCATTCATCAGATGAAAATGAAATCGCGGTTAATTTCAATCACATGGAAGAGGTCGCCGCAGCACACCGGCAGCGTATTCCGTTCACGTTAACGGAAATTAAAAAGCTGCTTAAAAACGGCAATGAGCGCCGGTTTATCAGACAAAGCACCACGCGCAGCGCGGTAAGTGAGCGCCATAATCGTGGTAAAGGGGATATGCAACGGATGCCGGAAACATTCCGCTGCTGGATATTTGGCCGGGAAAAGTAACGGTTCACTAGTGCCTAACTTTATTGTTAGGGGAAGGAGCGAACATTGAAGCAATAGGGGCGTTATCTTTATTGCTTCATTCTTATTTTAAAGTTCTTTAATTTACCGTACAGAGTATCCCGCAGGGAAAACGAAGGAACCCAATCAAAACCAGTACGCCAGGGGCGTGGACTGCCATGAAAGCAAACAACCGCCACATTATCAGGGACTTTCCCTGTCGCAGCCTCAGAGGCTAAATTTGCATTGAAGCCAATCATCGAGGGGGTGGCGATGTCACATTTATAACTAACAATTGAGCCAGGAATGATATCCTGCCATAGGGCTGGTTTTATGATGCTACCGAGAAATCCCTGATCACCCCATTTGTCTTCAGTCTGACAATTGCGCATAATTTTCTCAGGATCAATAATGAATTGTTCCCAAATCGTCTTTTTAATCGACGCCGGAATCATCATTATTGATGAGTTTACTCTTGAGGCATGGTTAAACTCCCGAAGCATTGTAAATTTCTTCGCACCTTCGAAAATATGAATATCTCCCGTGACCACAACATCTACGTCAAAATAGAGTAAATCTTGGTCTCCAAGGACTGGGTGATTAGGATTAAATAGTTCAATTTTAGACCACCATCCCGGCCAGTTATAAAGCAAAGGGGTTGTGTTAACTCCAGGAATATTATCTGCATCGGTTAAACATATAGATGGAATATCTTTGAACTGACGATGAAGCCATTGGGCGTGTTTAGGGGTAAACTCTTTACTACATTTAAGAACTGAGACTATTAACATAAGATGCCTCCCAAAATTTGGAAAGATAATATCATGTTTAGGAGGGGGGGACTATTAATCACTTGGTCATTCATCGACGTTGATAGATGGGAATCTGTTACATCTCAGAAAATAAAAGCACCGGTAGCGGTGCTTTTTTCTATGCGGCAGCAGTGCCGTCCTGACTCAGAAACTTTAACATCAGCTGCTTTTGCTGGATATCAAGGCTGTTACAGATAGTGGCGATCAACGCATCGCTGGATTTGGCGCTGGGGCTGATGGTATGTGAGAATGTCATATTCATCACAAAAGTGTGACCACATTCAACATCGGTACACGCGCAATATAAATCCGACAGTTCCTTGTGTTTTCGGGCTGTTTTTTTGATAACAGCCCTTGCCTCACATACCGGACAGTAAACCTTCATTACCCGCATATCCATCGCTCCGGAAGTTGGAAAACGATGATATTTTAGCCTTTTTGCGAACATTAATCACCTTCCAGCTCACTGTCTTTCAGGAAATTAAGGTACAGGTGGGGCGGTACATCACTTTCCTGTTCCACTGCGGCGGTAAACATGCGCTGAATGGGCAAAATTTCTGCTTTGCGGTAGGTTTTGGACGCTTTCTCAACATCTCCCATTACTGCGCCGTTCGTCGGGATAATCCCCGCCAGTCCTGCCGGGAATCGATGCGCGGTCAGTACGTCCTGGGCGCTGATGCTCTTGATGTTCTGAAACTCATCTTTGGCGCTGATATCCCCAATCGGGATAAATTTGATGCCGTCCGGATCGCCTTTGGGGATGTTCACAAACATGGTGCTGAAGTTCCCGATCCCCTTTGACTGCTCCAGCTTCTGAATAATTTCTTCTTCCACTTCATCAGTCATATTTGGGTCGTTACAGTAGATCATGCCACCTGTGTGTCCGCCGTTATGGTAGTAACGCCGACGAAAAATTGTTGCCTCACCGTTAAGCAGGGCAGAATGGATACCGCTGATATAATCCGGCAGACCATAAATCGCCTGTTGCGGATCGTACTGCCTGAGAAAAATAATATCTTCAGGCGGATAAATCATCGGTTCACCCTGCTGCAGTACCACAAACTCCCCGGTCTTACGCTGGCGGGTGAAGTGGAAGCCGGGGGTTACGGTCCCCCCCCCCCCCCCCAGCCGTTACGCACTTTCAGAATGGCCACATCACCGAAGGTCAGCCAGTCGAACACGGCTGCACCAAGCTGTTCATGCGTCAGTCCGCCGTCTTTATAGTTTGCCGTCACCATATTGCGACGGGCATACAGCACACCGCCGTGCTGCGCGTTCAGGTTCACCAGTTGCGCCAGCGCCAGCCGGTCAATCGGGAGCGTCCAGTGTTCCGCTTCATTGTCATACCAGACGTCTGTGTAGTTTGTGCCGGTCGTCAGAATGGGTTCCGGTTTACCCAGGGTAATAAGGCTCATATGGCGCGGCTTGCTGGCGGTGCGGCGTTCCCTGTATTTCCGTTTTTTCATGCTGCTTTCCCTAAGTTACCCCAGCGTGATTTTCGCTGGTTTTCAAAGTTTAATGGCTCGTTGTCAATGGCATGGGCGATAGCCCAGAAACTGTCTGCGTGTCCTGTTTCTGCTGTGCGATCGGCGACGAAAGTCATTGCGTTGCCGCTGGCCGTGGACGTACGGCGGATGGTCATAAAGCTGGCGGCGATTTCGGTCTTCTCCTTATCCCATTCCACGCGGCCGTCTTCGATAACGTCGATCATCTTCATCACCAGACGATTTTTGGTCTCGACGCCGTAGCGGATCGCCACTGCCTGACGCATGGCAAAGTGCTGAACGTCTTCAAAGACACCGCTACCCAGTCCAGTGATATCAATGCCGATGTAGGTCATGTTGTACTGGCCAAACAGCTTCTTAATCTGTGCCGCCTGCCACTTCCAGTTCATCCCCTGCCAGTGGAATACACGCAGTACCCGAAATTTTTCGCCGGCCACTATCGGCGGCGCGATGATCACGAAGGTGGAGGTGTCTCCGCTGCGAGCCGGGTCATAACCCGCCCACACTTCACGGTTGCCGAACGGCCGGGGCAGGTTTTCGTCATGATCCTCCCAGAAATACCAGGTTGCACCAATCTGGCGGCTTTTCAGGATGTTCCTGATTTGCTGATGAAGATTAGCGCGAAGGTGTTTCTGGTAACCGAAAAGGTGCTCCAGCGCGAACCGGTCAAAATCTTCCTGTGTCAGTCCGCTGATGTCGTTCTTTTTGTACTTGCCACGTTTCCGGGGCTTTTCGTCGCCACCGGACTGACGCGCCGGCGCATCATTTTCACTGTGTTTAATTTCTGCCAGCTTTTCCTGATGCTTATTGTGCTGTGCACGTAGTTTCACCAGGTGAGAAACGAGACTGTCCAGCTCCCGCAGCTCCAGCTCCGATTTCCCTTCACGTAATGTCAGTGACTGAATGCGACGGTTTAATGCATCTTCGGTGGATTCATGACTGAGTAATTCCGCCCAGCAATATTTCTCCGCCCAGTAATAGACAATGCGTCTGTTAGGCAGATTAAGTTCGCTGGCAATTTCCTGCGGGGTATAGCGTTTTAAATAAAGCGCCCGCGCAACGCCTTTTAATTCTTCTGAATATTTAGCCATGCACACATTATGCACGGGCGTTTGTATATTAAATCCCGCTTTATTTCTGATGTGTTCGGCTAATAGCCTATATCCGAAATGAAGTGAATGCGGCGGTTAATTTTATTGGCGATACTGAAAACCGCAGCATGAACGGAGGCAATATGTCAGGTTCACAACTGGCAACAAACTGGATTTGTATCGCCACTGCGGGTGAAACGGTTGATAAGCGATTTATTGAAGAACAATGGTTGCTTGATGCCGCTGAATTATATGACCCCTCTTTGTATACCGCGCTGTTATGGCCGGAACATTCCCGTAATTTCGGGAATATGGGGGAGGTGCTGGAAGTAAAAGCCGAGCGGGATGATGAAGGTATTCTTCGTTTATATGCCCGCCTCTGTCCGGCGATTTCATTGCTACAGGCAAATGCAGACGGTCAGCTTTTATTTTTATCACCGGAGTTTACACCGGACGGCAATTTCAGAAATACCGGGAAAACCTATCTTGAGGGACTGGCCATTACTGACAGTCCGGCCGGGGTAAGCACCACACGGTTACGTTTCAGCCGCACCAGGGGAAAACGCATCGGACCATACAAGCCGCTGGCGTTTGATGAAGTCAGGGAATTTAAAAAGGAAAAGGGAATGTCAAAGACAGCGAAAAAGGGCTGGCGCCATTTTTTCAGTATCGAAGAACCGGAGCAGACCCCGGAGCAGGAACCTTCACAGTCTGATGCCTTACAGGCGCTGGCTGAAGCGCTGGATGCCATTGATAAGCGCGTATCTGCTATTGAAACCCGTCTGGGTGAGGCGGAAGAAGCGGTATCTGATGTGCAGGACGATGTGGACACCGTGAAGGAAGTAGTGGACACCGAAGATTTTGCGCGTCTGGTGGGGAACCTGCCGGAGCTGGTGAAAAACTTCAGCAAGCTGAATAACAAAGTTACTCAACTGCCGGACAAGAAATTCAGCAAGGGCAAAAAAGGCTTCAATTTCCTGTAAGGGATAACACTACTTTTCTTTAAGGAAAAAGAATATGCAATTAAATGCGAAAGCCCGTGAGTTTCTGCTTCAGTATCACACCGGGCTGCGTGAATCCTACGGGGCGACCGACAGCGAACGCTGGTTTGCACTCACCGACCCCAAAGAAACCCAGCTGCGCAATGCGCTGATGGAGCAGTCTGATTTCCTGAATCTGATCACCGTTGCCGATGTCGATCAGCTGCAGGGGCAGGTGGTTCCGGTTGGCAGCTCTGGCCTGTATACCGGGCGTGTACTGGATGGCCGCTTCCGTAAGAAAGTGGGCGTGAGTGGTAATGATTACAGTCTGGTCGAGACCGACTCATGCGCCGCACTCACCTGGCAGTTGCTTTCTGTCTGGGCGAACGCCGGCGATGAAAACGAGTTTTTCCAGCGTGTTCAGGAGTTCACCAATCAGGCGTTTGCGCTGGATATGCTGCGTATCGGCTTTAACGGTACCAAAGTGGCCGAGACCACGAACGCGGAAACCAACCCGAACGGCGAGGATGTGAACAAGGGCTGGCATCAGATCGTCAAAGAGTGGAAGGACGGCCAGCAGATCATCACTGATGCGGTGGTGCTTGACGGTGACGGGAAAGGCGATTACGTGTCGCTGGATGCAATGGCCTCCGACCTTATCAACGCCAAAATCCCGGCACAGTACCGTAATGATCCACGCCTGGTGGTTCTTGTCGGCGCTGATCTGGTCGCGGCGGAGTCGTTCCGTCTGTATCAGAAAGCAGACAAACCCACGGAGAAGATCGCCGCGCAACTGCTGTCTGACAGCATCGCCGGCCGCACGGCTTACGTACCGCCGTTTATGCCAGGCAAACGCATGATTGTTACGACACTGCCAAACCTGCACATCTACACCCAGCGCGGCACGCGTCAGCGTAAAGCGGAGTTTGTGGAAGACCGTAAACAGTACGAAAACAAATACCTGCGTAACGAAGGTTATGCGGTTGAGTATCCGGAACTGTACGCCGCGTTTGATGAAAGTGCGGTAGCTATCGGGGCACCTGTCGCGCCTCCGGCAGGCGAGTAAGGGGGATTTAATGCAACTGTCACCGGCACAGCGCCACAGCGCACGAATTGAAGCGGAGCGGTTACTGCGACAGCAGCAGTCTCTGGACACGGAAACCAGCCTGCATATTCAGATTGTCGCGCTGGAGAAAGATGTCGCCGCAGCTGCAGCGATTGAAAGCCGCGCTGAGCGAATGGAATTTAAGCGTGATGTGCTGTTACCGCGCTGGATGCCAACCGCGCAAGCCGGGACGGTTATCCAGACAGAGCGCATTAACGGTCGCGTGTATGAGCTGGCCACCAGTGAGGATGTAGTGATCGCTTCCGGTACGGCCTGCGCATTACTGCCGGTAAAAGCCACCGGCACCGGGGGCGCATATAACCTTGCGCCGGGATATTACCGCATTCTGCCGGTTGCCGTTGACGGTATCAGCCACGTGGCCAGCGAAGAAAACTGGCTGACCGTACCGGGCGCGGATGAAGAAAGTGATGACGAGCTGCGCGAACGCTGCCGCAATCAGTTCAATCTGGTGGGGAATTACCACACTGACGCCGTTTACCGGTCGATGATTGCCGGCGTTGCAGGGCTGAGTATTGACCGGATTTTCTTTGAACATGAAGCGCCGAGGGGACCCGGTACCGCCAACGCGTATCTGTTGCTGGACAGCGGGGTGGCTTCTTCGCCGTTCGTGGATGCCGTCAATGACTATATCAACACGCAGGGGCATCACGGCCACGGTGATGATATGCAGTGCTATCCCATGCCGGAAACGCTTCATGATCTGTCCGTCACAGTTTATGTCAAAAATCTGGCCAATTTCAGCGATGAGGACAGGAAAACCCTGAAGGACGGGGTGGAGAACATGATCCGCTGTGCTTTTCGTGAGAATGCTGATTATGACGTCAGGAAGACGTGGCCATATTCGCGTTTTTCCTTTTCTCAGCTGGGGCGGGAGATCCACAGGACATTTGCTCAGACGGAATCACTGTCTTTTTCACTGGGTGATATCACCAGCGAACTGAGTGTTCCACGCCTGAAATCGCTTGCGGTTGTTGTTGAAAATGAGTGAGTTCCTGAAAAAGCTGGCCGGGATGGTGCTTCCTTCCTGGATGAACAAAGGCGAGCCGGCGAAGCTGCTGAAAACGGCGCGGCGGTTCTGGACTGAGGTTTACGGCTGGGTTACGTGGCCAGTGAATCAGTTCGATCCGCTGACGTGTACGCCGGCATTACTGAACCTGCTGGCGTATGACCGCGATATACCGACCTGCTTTTGCGCTGGTTTACCGGTTATGTTGAACGTTCACAACCAGCTGAAAACGGTTATCAGCGTCTGTTCATTCGTGAGCTGGCCGGTGTTTTTGAAAGGATGTGGCCATGTTCATTTCAGCACCCGACATTAAGGGATGTAGCCGGCTGGCTGACGGAAAACAGCGGGATCGGTGTCAGTGTACCCGATGTGTCTTACAGCGATACTCCGATCCCCCATTTCACCCATAACGGTACCGGCTATCAGTTGCTGAACAACCTGGGCAGGGCATTCAGTATCCAGGATTACATCTGGTACCAGTTGCCTGATGGTTCGCTTTACGTCGGCGGTGCTGAAAAGTCACTGTTTACCGGTCGTCCGGTCGAAGTGCCGGCAGAGTTCAGCCAGGGGGCTGCTGGCGGGAATACCATAACGTTACCGGTGATCCAGACGATACGACCCGGCGTTGAGCTTAACGGTGAACGGGTCACCAAAGTCCATCTTACAAATGACACGATGACTATCACCTGGACACCCCGGAACCGCGTCACAGGCAGCCCCCTTCAGAAAACACCGACACAACGACAGATTGAGAGCCATTATCCGGAACTGGCTTCCGGGCTTCATCTGCCAAAGATGGCCAGAGTGGTGGCACATACTGAACCCGTGAAAAGTGGTAATTTTGCCGATCCATTCCGGCCACGTTATGCCGTGGACGTTCAGCTGCTTGACGCAGACGGAAACCCGGACAATCAGACGCCTGTTTACTCAGCGGTGCCGCTGCCGGTGCCAATGGCCGGGAATGATTCAGGTATGTTTCAGTTTCCGCCAGAAGGGACGCTGGTTGAGGTTGCATTCACGGGAGGCAGACCGGATAAACCCTTTATCAGGCAGACGCTGCCGGATGGTACCAGCCTGCCGGACGTTAAACCCGGTGAGCAATTGCAGCAGCAGAGGGAAGAAGTATCCCAGAGGGTGACTCAGGCTGGAGACTGGGTAAGGCAGACCGATCAAACCATCAGTGAAACATCGATGGCGCGAACCGTAAAAGCCGATACGGAGCAGCGCGAACTGGTCAGCCGTGAAACCACGGTGAAAGCCACGGACAAAACCACGGTACTGGGAACCACCACACTGCTGGCCGGAGCCATCCAGCAGGTAAGCGCCGGTGATTATAGCCAGGCGGTGAAAGGTAACAGGCTGGCCAGTATTGAAGGAAACGAAGAAACGGACATAGCAGGACAGCAGTCCACTAAAGTGGGCGGTGCTATAGCCGTGGAGGTTGGCGAAAGCCTGACAGAGAAGATTGCCGCACTGCGTAAATCAGTGGCCGCCGG
>OATH01001003.1_pt1 | contig 13449 bp, 10 predicted proteins | sample 1494971 | NCBI WGS metagenome assembly OATH01 (sample SAMEA2579949, study PRJEB22360) | human gut metagenome
GCCGCGGCAACTTCCTGCAGGCTGTGCTCGGCTCCACGGCTTCAAAGCTCTGCGCTGTCGTTGAGCAGCCGCTTCTCATTGTGCGGATGCCCTCAGGTGCGCTTGACCCCAAAGCAGAGAATGATGACCTTCCCATGACGCCGGAAACGGACTGGGACGCCTGTGCGGAGCACACCGAACCGTCGGCGGCGTCACATCATGGTGAAACACCCAATCAACACTGACAGACACGAAAGAGGTGCGACGAAGATCGGTCGGAAACGCCCGGTGCTGATAGTGTCAATTACAGATAGTGAAGCTTTAGCAAAACAAGGCTTCTCAAAGGAGTGAAAAATGAGGATTCTGATTCCTGTAGACGGAAGCACATGCAGCCGCGCAGCTGTTCGCTTTATTGGCGCCCGCTCGAAGTTCATGGGCGAAAAACCGGATGTAACGCTGCTCAATGTGCAGCAGAACATTCCGGGAACGGTGATTGAGCATTTCAGTCTGGAAGCCGTTCGGTCCGTTTATGAAGCTGAAGGCAAGGCGATTGTTGAGAAACTCGCGCCTGAAATCGAGGCCTACGGCATTGAACCGCATGTGGCGGTGCGTATTGACGACTGCGGACCAGCTGTCGCCAAAATCGCAGTCGACGACAATATTGACCTGATTGCCATGGGGTCTCGCGGTCTTTCCCCCGTCAAGAGCTTCTTCCTGGGTTCTGTTTCCCGCAGCGTGCTCGAGCACACGACAACGCCCGTACTGCTCGTGCGCGAAAAAGAGCTCCCCGAACGCGAGAACCTTCGCCTGCTGCTCGCCGTCGACGGCTCGGATTACGGGGAATCGGCCGCAGCCTTCATTGCCGACCACCCCGGTCTTTTTGGTCCGAATCCCACTATTGACGTGATCTTTGTGGCGCCCGACTACGCCAAGATGGCGCTCGCGGAAATCGACAGTGTGACGCCCGCGCCCACGCTGAAGTTCTTTGAAAAAGAGAACCAGCTGGCTTGGGAAAATGCCGTGACGCCGGTGCTCGCCACGCTCCGCGACGCGGGGTTCGACGCCAAGGCCGTTAAGCGCACGGGCGATGCGGCTGAAGCGATTGCCGCCTATGCCGGCGAAAACGCGGACCTCATCGTCATGGGTTCGCACGGCTGGGGCAAGTTCAAATCTGCAGTGCTCGGTTCAACCGCCGCTAAAGTCGGTGCCGCAACTGAACTGCCGATCCTCATCATCCGTTCAGACAAAGACGAACTTCTCGTTTGATCGTCAAGTCTTCAAATTCAAAGGACATGCCACATGCGCATTCTTGTTCCCGTTGATGAAAGTCTGCACAGCCGCCGCGTGATCGAATTCATTTCGCACCGCGAAACGCTTCTCGGCACCACGCCGGAAATTGAACTTGTGAACGTGCAGTATTCCGTGCCGGAAACGATCATCCATCTTTTCGGCATGGAGGCGGTCAAACAGTACTACCTCGAAGCCGGGAAGAAGGTTTTTGATGAGCTCGGCCCGGAGACTCTCCGCCGCCGCGGCGTCACCGAACGCGTCCTTTACGGCGATATCGGCAAGACGCTTGCCGAAGAAGCTGAGGTCTTTAAGGCCGATCTGATCGTGATGGGCACCCGAGGCCTCAATCCCGTCAAGGGACTGCTTCTTGGCTCGGTCTCCAACGACCTCCTTGCCCGCACAAAGGTGCCGATGCTCCTTTTGCGCGACAAGACGCCGCCCTTGACGGACAAGCTCCGTGTCGGCATTTTTGTCGACGGCTCCGACTACGGCGCTGCTGCCGCAGACTTTGTGCTGCGAAACCGTGAACTCTTTGGTGCAAAATCGGAATTTACCGTGGTGCATGCCTCCGCGCCGATTCCAGACCCCGTCGCGCCTAATCCGGTTTCGCCGCATATGCCTACGCTCACGCGACAAGAACGTGAAGCGGAGCAGCGCCGTGTCTTTGCTGACGCTGTAAAGCCGGTGATTGAACCCTTTGAGGCTGCCGGCCTAGCCGTGAAGGCTGAACTCGTCGTGGGTGACGCCGACCATGCCTTGGCCGACTATGCCAACAAGAATCTTGACATTGTGGTAATGGGCAGCCACGGCTACGGCAACTTTAAAGCGGCCGTTCTCGGTTCGACCGCCATGCATGTTGCTGCCCTGACGGAAGCGCCTGTTCTGGTTATTCGCAAGGATTAATTCTTAGAAAGCGGTTCCATTACGCAGATCGGAGCCGTGCTGGCCCGATCTGCTTTTTTTTATAAGAAGCCCTCAGCCTCTTTTCGCCCCGAAAAGTTATGCTCGGGCTCGACTAAAAACTAAGCGCGCCTGGCGGCATCTGCCGGTCAGGCGCGCTTTTGGCGTCAAGCGATTTCCTTTCGCTTAAAAATGATTAGAAGGCATAAAGCACGCTGATGCTCCCCGCGGCACCGCGGCGATCGCCAACGTAGCCTTTAACGCCGATATCCGCCGTCCAGGGACTTGCTGCCGAAGGCTTCACGGAGAGCCCCAACTCGAAAATGCCGGTATTGCCTGAAAGCGAAGGCACATCCAGAGCTGCAGCTGAACCGCCGAAAAGAATGTCGGCCTCTGCATCACCGTCAAAGACATGTTCGTATGCTGCGCCGACCTTCCACGAAGTCGTTTCAGAGAAGTCGCCCGTCAGACGGCCGCCGATACGCAGTGCATGCGTTGTGGCTGAACTCATCGAGAGCGTTTCGCCGTAACCCGTGCCGATATCGGTGTCATCGTTGTCGAGATAGGTGACCGTATAGCGGCCATAGAGGTCGAGCTGAACCGGATCGAGTTTGAACACATATCCGCCGCCGAGATGCGCGGAGGCATAGAAAGCATCAGACTCAAAATGCGCTGAAGCGTTCCCGAACGCACCGTCAAAATCGGTCGAAGCGGAACCCGCCCGCACGGAACCTTCAAGATAGAAGGGCGTCGAGAAGTCATAGCGCAGGGCCGCGCCGACGCCATAGTAATCATGGTCGGCATCGCCTCGCGCACCGTTAACATGAGAGTCAGAAGACGCCCAGCCGGCTTCCACAAAACCAGCAATCAAAGCGCCGCCCACTCGGCCTGCCGCGCCGGCAGCCAAGGAAGTGCCGCGCAGGTCAACATGAGAGCCGGTTTCATAGCGAGACTTTCCGCATGAAACTTAGAGCTTCATTGTGGTAGATCTCGCGATATCTGAAAATCTATGAGACAGAATTTCGGAACAGACTGAAGTTTTTGGCCGTCCCTGGGACGGTGGGCTGTTTCTATGGCTGTACCAACGAGTACTGATGAGACTGCTAGATCCTGATGTGCGCCTGTGGCGAGTCAACTCCCACGAGATTGCAAAACTTCTCAATCGAAAAACATTATTCGGATGCTCGCTTTGTGTTGATCTTTAATCTCCTGTTTTTCCTTAAATTTAAGCAGCTTGATATGACTGATTAAACTGGTCAGGACTCGCTATATTCTTTACCTTTCCCCTTGACAACTTCTGAGGTATGTGCCCCCCTTCTTCTGTCAAGCGTTTTGGTTTTCCTGATGGACTCGGGCGTACTCCCAGACGATAAAAAAGAGCTTTCCAGCAATGAAGCAAAAACCATTATGATTGGTGTTCCGTGAACATCAACCGTTTGATTATCCGCAAAATTTGATTGAATTACAGTAATCAAATGAAAACTATTGGCATTGCCTCTGCGCAATGGCTGTTGTTCAGCGGATCTGTCTTTAAGGGTCCGTTATGTTTACGCAAACAAGTGATTGTATACATTCGAAGCTGTGTGATTCATCTTCGTATAACTATTGAGCTCAGACTACGTAACTTCTCTCACTTTTCCCAAATTAATCATGAAAAAAGCACTCATCGCCATTTCTGCATTGACTGCATCCGCTCTGATCGCCGGCTGTGCCAACGTCCCCCGGGAAGCTCACCGCATCAATCTGATCACGCTCGATGAAGCAGAGGCCAACCACTGTAAGAGCCTCGGCTGGGTTGGATCGGTTTCGGTTCTCCTCATCAACGGCAAAGCCCGCAACACGGCCGTCATTCTGAAGAAAGCGGTCAAGATGCCCGGCGCGACGCACATTGCCTATACCAAAGGCGAAGCCGGCTATGCCACGACTCGCGCTCAGGTGCTGAGCTGCCCGAACCCCGACCTGAAAACAAAAGATCCGGAAACGATGGCTTATCAGCGCGAATACCTCAAGCACGACTAACGCTGGAATCAATCTGCTCGACCGCTTTCGCGATTAATCAGCTCTTTCGGGCCTGAGTACGATTCAAAACCATCCGCCCGCTGATTTTCTTCAAATCAACGGGCGGATGTTTGTGCAATTCAGCCTTTGCAATGAAAAGCGAATTCCGGAGACGAGCTCAGTTTGAAAGAGGTCTCCGACAGAGAGACAGGCTCATTAATCCTTCTTTTGACGGTTGGCGAAGAAGTTCTCCTTTTGGATATCTGCAGTGCGGATCGTGAAGACTTGATTCATCAAATCTGCGGTCAGCGCCTCTGCATCCGCTATCACCTGAATGTTGAAGTCGTCGAGCGACTTCTGAGCAGCCGCAGGATCCTTTTTCAAGGTCTTGACATAGCTGTCCTCAAAAGTCTTCATACGGCCTTCGACCTCTTTTTCAAACTCCGCATAAGCCTTCTTCACAACGGGGGCGAGCGTCGGATAGTCCGTCATAACAAGCGTCTGAAGCTTGCGGAACTTCCAGTAAAGGCTCTTGTCATCGGCCTTGTCGGTACCCATGCCGAAGTGTTCCGGATAGGCACTCACGCCCGAATACACAGGGAAATAGACCGAGAGATCAGCCATGCCCATCGCCAGATAGGTCACTTCGCCGATCGCGCGCGGCAGCCATGGGCGCACCTGCATCACATGAGACTCATAGGTGCGGAAGACACTCACCGGGCGGTAGGGTTCGTCGCCGCGAAGCCCCTTGGTGTACGGATCATGAGACTGCAGCTCTCCGGACTCAAAGTGATTGCGCATGATGGCCTTCAGGTCTGCAATGGTGACCTTCTGGTCGGGCGCGGCCCATACCGGGAAGCTTCGGCCGGCCTGCACAGGCTGCTCAAGACTCGGTGTCAGCAGTTTTTGAATCTGCCAGACGCGCGGATCGTTGTAGTCGCGGTCACGATCATCATCGCGGCAGTACGCCTTGGAAAAATTGAATTCTCCATCTTTCTTCGGGTCGTAGAAACCGTTCTTTACAGCGAATTCAACGAGCGTTTTGGAAGCCAAAAAGTCCGGGCTCTTCGGATCGTACTTCTGCAGACGTCCTTGGTTGCCGGAAGCAAAGTATTGGTTTTTCGGTGCGCGCTGAGCGAGCCACTGGTGGCCCGTGCCCGTTTCGAAGTACCACACTTCCTTTTCATCCATCAGCACAACGCCGAAACCTTCTCCGGCACCCTTGGTTTCAACGATGGATCCGAGCAGCTGCACGGCTTCGCGAGCGGTTTTAGCCACCGGCAGAAGCACGTCCGGAATGTCATCTTCGGTGATGCCGGTATCCTCAACATAGGGATCAATCTTCAGAGCATCATCGCGTGCAAAGATCGATTCCGTTCCCGAAAACCCGACGCCCGCTTCATTCCAGCCCGTTGCACCATGCACTTGGGTCTGCCAATTCGGCACTGTGGTGAAGCGCATGGCATTTTCCGGCAGCGGATACTCAAAATTGTTCGCTCCGTGGTGATCGGCTGTTCGATACATGCCTTTCTGCCCTTTCTTGGCCGGATGAATCACCAAATGCTGCGCTTTCAGTGCGCTGCTGTCAGCCGAACGTGCAATCAGGATTGAGCCGTCAGACGTGGCATCTTGCCCGACCACAACCGTGGTGCAGGCCAAAGCAGAACCGGCGATGAGCGAAGCAATGGCACCGGCGAGCGCAGCGATGCGAAATGATTTCATTAAAAATTCTCCTCATATGGTGGATCCCGAATCAACGCACTCCCCTTGGTCATCGCAAATGGGCAGGGAACCGCACTGCGAGGGGACTGCAGCGGCAAAACCTCAGTCTTGCCGCGCTGTCAACCAGGACCCCGCAAGGCTAATGCTTCTAGGTAATTTGTCGTATAAGGACTTCTCCGGTCTTGCATATTGCGGTGACTTCTGTAGAGCGCTTTCAAAATGAATTAAAAAAAAGATCCTGCAGACGATCAATATGTCTGCAGGATCTTGATTGAAATGTCTCCGAGAGGCGTGCAGCGCACGCCTTCAAACCGAGAATGTGTTATTTCGCGTAGGAAGCAGCCGATTCAGCAGCTACGACACCCGACACGATGGCCCACGAATTCATCATGGCGGTCATGGAGTCAGCGCCGTTCGCGCCGCCCACCACGCAGCCCGCACCATAAAGGCCCGGGATGGCAGAACCGTCCTTCTTGAGGATACGCATCGCGCCGTCAGCCTTGAGGCCGCCCAGCGTGGTCTGATAGCGAACCTTCTGCTCCACAATGCGCCAGGTGCCGCCTTCAGCAAGACCGCCCGTCAGACGACGGCTGAAGTCCTTGTCGGAACCGGCCTTCACCATATCGTTCCAATGTTTGACGGTCGCCTCAAGTCCTTTCGGATCAATGCCCATTTGTTTGGCAGCATCCTCAAGACTCTTCGAGACCGCCATCACTGGGTGACCATTGTTGACGATCTTTGTCCATTCGTTAAGCGACTCAGCACTGGGCACGAGCTTATCTTCCAAAGACTTTGCAACGTACTGCTTCCAGGCAGCGTCATCCATGACGATATAAGCAATGGAGCCGGGCTGCTCGATCGTCTTATCCGTCAGAACGCCCAGTCCGGCATTCTCATCGACAAAGCGCTTGCCGTCCCGATTGACGTAAATTGCGCCGCTCTTTTTCATGGTGTCGGTCGACGAGGCCGTTGCAGCCAAGCCGTGGTGCGGACGCGTTTCAACCCCCTGCGGATACTGCTTCACAAGGTCCATATTGATGGTTGCGGCACCGATGGCTTCGCCCATCTTGAGACCGTCGCCCGTTTCACCGTCCACGCCATAGAAAAGGAAGCTCTTCATCTTCGGGGGCAGCAGGGACTGATCGGCACCGTAGCCGCCGGAGGCGAGAATAACCGCCTTGGAGGTGAGCTCCACCGTATTGCCGGCAGCATCCACCGCCTTCACACCGACCACTTTGCCGTCCTTTTCAATGAAGGACTGAGCACGGGTTTCAAGCATCAGCTTCCCGCCCATATCGAGGAACTTTCCTTTCATGAGATTGAGGAAGTTGATCGAGCGCCCCTGAACGCCGAGCTGACGGTTCGCGGAATGATCCGGGTACTGCGTGGCGGCGGGACCATACGGAATCTTCATGTCGTAGACCAGCCAGTCGACTACGCCGCCCACCTTCTCCGTCACCATCTTGACAAGCACCGGATCATTGCGGTTCTTGCCGACGCGGAAGATGTCCTTATAGGCAAGTTCAGGCGAGTCCTTCGTTTCCTTCATGACTTCGCGCTGGTAGCGAGAGCCGGTGGCGATCAGCGTGCCGGCATTAAGCACCGTAGCGCCGCCGATCGTCGGCATCTTTTCGATCAGGATGACGCTCTTGCCGAGCGTTTCGGCCTTAACCGCTGCAGAGATGCCTGCGCCGCCGGCACCGACAACCACGATGTCAGCAGATTCCTTGATGACCTTGTGAGCTGTCTTTTTCGAAACAACGGCAGCCGCAAATGCTGCCGGATCTCCGCCGCCCGCTTTAATGGCTGCGGCAACCGCTGCTTTGATGCCGTTGGTAGTGAGTGTTGCGCCGGAAACTGCATCAATGCCCGTTGTCTGAGCCTGAACGATCTCGCCGGGCACGCGGGCGAGCGCCGCATCAGAGATCCCGGGCGTTTCGCTGTGTTTAACGACCTTGACGGCGGTGATCTTTCCGCCGGCAGCAGTCAGTTCAACAACGATCGCCCCGTTGCGTCCCTGTCCCTCACCCGTCCAGGTGCCGTCTTTGAGCTGCGCCGCGGCATTCGCGGCAGAAACGCCGGTCATCGCGGCTGTCAGAGCGGCAACAAGGCAAAGCTTGCGCATCATCATGATTTCTCCTCCTTACAAATGGGTGAGGTTCACTGCGGACGGCAGGACCTCCGCACGAACCTCATAACGAGGAAGGCTAGTGGAGACGTCAAACTCGGCATATCGAAGAAACCCTTACTCCGACGCCGCAAATGCTCATAATGAAAATAATCTAGGATGAACTGCGTACCCTTTTAGGGTTACAGAACCTCTTCTTTCGCCTGCAAATCATGACGTCCTGACGGCATTTCCATGACGAATCGCTGCATGTCATCAAAATGTCATAAATCAGTAACAAACGCGTCACCAAGCTCGGCAACAATGCAGGCTTCGTAAACCTGATGAGCGCTCAAATGGAGCAATACTATATTGTGATGCTGGCGTTTCTCGCCGTCATCGCCGTCATCGACCTCTTCGTGGGCGTCAGCAACGACGCCTCCAACTTTCTCAATTCAGCCCTCGGCTGCCGCATTGCAAGCTTCCGCACGACAATGTGGGTCGCCAGTCTCGGCGTTCTGCTCGGCGCCACGTTCTCTTCGGGCATGATGGAAGTGGCTCGTTCGGGCATTTTCCATCCGCAGATGTTCTCCTTTTCGGAAATCATGGTGGTGTTTTTCGCCGTTATGGTGGCTGACGTCATACTGCTAGACGCATTCAACAGCCTCGGACTGCCCACTTCCACCACGGTTTCCATCGTCTTTGAACTTCTCGGCAGCGCCGCCGCTGCAGCTGCTTGGAAACTGCTCGATGCCGGACAGTCTCTCGGAGACCTCTACACCTACATCAATACGAGCAAGTCCCTCGGAATTGTTTCAGGCATTCTCATCTCGGTTGTTGTTGCCTTTATTTCCGGCGCCGTTATTCAGTACCTCGCGCGGCTCCTTTTCTCCTTCCGCTTCGAAGGCATGTACCGCCGCATCGGAGCAATCTACGGCGCTTTTTCTATTACTGCCATCATCTACTTCCTGGTCATGAAGGGCGCCAAAGGCGCATCCTTTATGCGTGCGGAGTGGATCGACTGGATCAACGCCAATACTTCGCCCATTCTGATCACACTCTTTGTGGGCTTTACGATTCTCTTCCAGATCTGCATTTCTTTCTTCCGCATCAACGTCTTCAAGATCATCATTCTCGCGGGTACTTTCTCACTTGCTTTTGCCTTTGCCGGCAATGACTTGGTGAACTTTGTGGGTGTGCCGATCGCAGCCTGGGACAGTTTTAAGATCTGGTCGGCTGCTCAGAGTCCGGCAGAAACCTTCATGATGGGTGATCTGCTTAAACCGGCTAAGGCAGCGACTTGGATGCTTCTCGCCTCCGGCATGGTAATGGTCTTCACGCTTTGGTTCTCCAAGAAAGCCCACCGCGTCATTCAGACCTCCATCAATCTCGCCTCTACTCAAACGGGTGAACAGGAGCAGTTCGGCGCCTCACTGCCCGGCCGCATGATCGTTCGTGCCGCCGTCGGCATGGGCACCGTTATCAACCAGATCATGCCTGGGATCCTCCAGCGCGGCATCGCCAGCCGCTTTGTGCCGGCGCCGCAGGAAAAAGGCACGATTCCGCTGCCTTTTGACTATGTCCGCGCCTCCATCAATCTGGTTCTTTCCGCCATTCTGATTGCATCGGCAACCAGTCTTCAGCTGCCGCTCTCTACCACCTACGTTACGTTCATGGTGGCTATGGGCTCGAGCTTTGCCGACGGCGCCTGGGACCGAGAAACGGCGGTCTACCGCATTTCCGGCGTGCTGACCGTCATCAGCGGCTGGTTCATCACCGCGCTCTGCGCGAGCTCCCTTGCAGCGGCTGCCGCGACGATCGTCTTCTGGGGCGGAGAAACCGCCGCGGTCATCATGGGACTCGCTGCCATCGCAATTCTCGTGCGTTCCAACCTTAAGAAGCACGAAGAAGAGTCGCTTGCCAAACAGTCTGCGCAGCGCTTCACTGCGCCGGCCATCCGCACCATCATTCACACCAAGAGCCCGGCCAACCTTTGCCGCACGCTTGACCTCCTTGACGAGGTCGTCGACGGCCTGCTTGCCGACCGAGAACTCGCGCTTCGCAGCGCAAAAAGCGAAGCCTCGGAATTTTTCGACCAGCTGAGCAAAGACCGCAGTGTTTACTACCGCATGGCCATGATGGATAAGACGCCTTCAAAGGTCGACTTCAATGCGCGCTACTGCTACTTCCGCGCCTTTACCAACATGCGTGAAGTCGGCCGTTCACTGCAGAGTCTCGCCAAGCAGTCTCTCGAACATGTCGCCAATCGTCATCGCGTCTTCAAGGGCGATCTCGCCGATGAACTGCGTGCATTGACGGCGGAGCTCCGCCGGATTTCAAGTTCAGTCGACGGCAAACCCGATCTCGAAGAACTGCACCTGAATGCCAAAGCTGCAATTGACCGTATCGACGCCATGCAAAGCGAACTGATGCGGGCGATTCCGGACGGCGAACTTTCAATCCGCGGCAGCGAGCTTTATCTCACCTTCCTGCTTTTTGCCCGCGACTTCATCAATCACTATGAAATTGTTTCAATGCTGGCCGCCCGCATTGATTCTTTGGAACAGACCCCGTCAGGCGTGACTGCCCCAAAAGAAAAAATTTCATAACCTGACCTTTCTTTTTCTCATTCACAACGCCGCATTCTTTTTCTAAGAGTGCGGCGTTTTTGTTTTTCATGCCTCATTCCGCGGCCTAATGAATAGATTAAAAAAAAACAAAAGATGCTGCAGAGCACCTTGGCATATAACTCAAGTCCTATTGTTTTTATAGATTACAGAGTATTTGACTTATATAAAGGGGCCTCCTACACTTTCTTTCAGCGATTGAAAGCAAAACTTTACTGAGCCAGCTCAGCAAAAAAAGCCAAAAATTCAGCCGGCGCTGCCTGCGGTCGCTCGAATCCAATATTTCCCAGACCTCCATTGGAGACTCCTCAATGCAGAAGGAAGAGCTTAAAGATCAGTTCACCGACCTGTTGAGCAAATTCACAACGTACTTCGGAAAGTATTTGCCTGACGACGTCATGGAAAGCCTGAAGACGCTGCGCAGCAAGCAGCAGAGCGAAATTTCGAAAATCATTTATGACGTCATGTTTGACGATATGGATTTGGCCAAGAAACGCAATGTGCCAATCTGTCAAGACACCGGCGTCATCCAGCATTTCGTGAAATGCGGTGCAAATTTTCCGCTTTTAGGCGACCTTGAATCCTGCCTGCGCGAAGCGACTAAACGCGCCACCAAGAATGCGCCGCTGCGGCACAACGCCGTCGAAATTTTTAACGAAAGAAATTCCGGCGACAACACCGGCGTACGCATTCCCTGGATAGACTGGCAAATCGAGCCCGATTCCGACAGCGTCGAAATTTACGCTTATATGGCAGGCGGCGGCTGTTCTCTGCCGGGAGCCGCGAAAGTTTTAATGCCGCTCGAAGGCTATGAGGGCGTCGTGAAGTTTGTTTTCGACATTCTCTGCGACCGAGGCGTCAACGCCTGCCCGCCGCTCTTGGTCGGCGTAGGCATTGCCGGCTCCATTGATGTCGCCTCAACGTTGTCCAAACGCGCCCTCATGCGGCCGATCGCCTCTCACAACTCCAATCCTGTCGGCGCAGAATTTGAAAAACTCCTCTCTGACGGACTGAACGAAATCAACATCGGCCCGGGCGGTTTTACCGGCACAGATTCCGTTATGGGCGTCAACGTCGAACAGGCGGCCCGCCATCCGTCCTGCATCGCCGTGGCTGTGAGCGTCGGCTGTTGGGCACACCGCCGCGCGCTTATCCGCATCCATCCCGATATGTCCTATGAATTTCTCTCGCACAAAGGAGTTGTGCTGTGAAAACCCATATCCTGAACACGCCGATCCGCGACGAAGATCTCGAAAAGATTGAGATCGGCGACATCGTCTACTTGAACGGCGCACTCATTACCGCCCGCGATCAAGCGCACCACCGCCTCGTTAAGCTCGGCCGCAAACTACCCGTTGACTTGAACCGCAAGGCCATTCTGCACGCCGGTCCGATCATGGTTCCCGCCGAGGATGTCAAAAGCGGCTGGAAGGTGGCTTCTATTGGTCCGACGACTTCCATGCGCATGGAACTTTTCGAAAAGGAATTCATTGAAGAAACCGGCGTCAAACTCATCATCGGCAAGGGCGGCATGGGTCCCAACACCGAGGCGGGCTGCCGAGAAAAAAAGGCGATCCACTGCGTCTTCCCGGGCGGCTGCGCCGTCGTTGCCGCCGCCTGTGTTGAAGAGGTCGAAGATCATCAGTGGCCTGAACTCGGCATGCCCGAATCCATGTGGGTGATGCGGGTGAAAAAGTTTGGCCCCCTGATCTGCTCGATTGACACCCAGGGGCGCAATCTTTTCAAAGAAAACAAAAAAGTCTTTGAAGAACGCAAGGCCCCGATTGTTGAACGCATTTGCGCTCTTGTCGACTATCAAAAATAATTTGCTTCGAGCTGACGACGAACGTCCTCGCCCCCCGCTTTGAAGCGTTCCGCCGGCATAATCCTGCGGCGCATTCCCGGTCTCTCGCACAACGCCATCGGAATGCGCCGCTCGCTGCCTTTCGCTATTGTGCGTTTATAGGTCTTTTGCGCGGTGTTTCTCAACCCCGCCCCATCTTCCCGGAGCACCTCGATGCCGAGCAACATCTGCCGCTACTTAACCGCCCTCATCGCCGAGGGCAGTTTTTCAAAGGCCGCACAGCGCCTCGGCATCTCGCAGCCCTCGCTTTCGCAGTTTCTCGTCCGCTTGGAAACCGACGCCCAAACAGAACTCGTCGATCGTTCGGCCAAGCCGCTCAAACTGACGGCTGCCGGAGCGCTCTTTTTGCGTACGGAGCAGCAAGTTGATCTGCTCCGAGAAACCGCTGCCAAGCAAATGCTTGACATCAAAGGGGGCGTACGCGGACACGTCACTGTAGGGGCCAGCGACTACCGAGAAACTTTTTTTCTGGCCGAAGTGCTTCCCGTTTTTCATCGGCTCTATCCCCTCATTGAAGTCTCCCTAACGGAAGGACGCACCAAAGAGCTCGAAGAAATGGCGCTTGAAGGCGCCGTCGATTTTTCCCTAGTCATCACGCCGCTCTTTCATCCGGGCACGCTCACCACCATTGAACTTTATCAAGAGCGAATCCTTATCGCCCTTTCGGAAAAGCACCGCCTGGCCAAACAGCATCCTGCCTCGCCCAGCGACGAATTCCCGGTCATTGACTTTCATGACCTCGACCGTGAACCTTTCATCAAAATCAAGGAAGGACAGCAGATGGACGTGCTTTTCCGAGAGCTCTGCAGAATGAGCAGAGCATCACCGCGCGTTATTCTCGAAAGCGAGTCCATGATTGCCGCTGCCACACTCGCGAGCGTGGGGCTCGGTGCGGCGTTAACCACTGAAACGCTGGTGCGGCGGGGGGGGGCGGGCGAGCCCGCCGCGGCCCGTTTGAGCGG
>OATH01001018.1_pt1 | contig 13268 bp, 10 predicted proteins | sample 1494971 | NCBI WGS metagenome assembly OATH01 (sample SAMEA2579949, study PRJEB22360) | human gut metagenome
TCGGACTTGAGAGCCCGGGGGGGCTGGGGCTGCCCCCGCGGCCGCCGCAAGTGCCGACAACGTGACGCTGAAAACCGTGGTCTCGCTGGCTATGCTGAGCTTCCTCGCCGTGTTCCGTGAAGGCGCTGAAACCGTGATCTTCTACGAGTCCATCTACACGATGAGCCGCGATACTCGCGGTATGTGGATCGGTGGTCTGACCGCCGCGGTGGTGCTTGTCGGCATCTTCCTGCTCTTCCGCTTCACCTCCGTGAAGATTCCGATTGGTCCGTTCTTCCTGGTCACTTCGATTCTGATGTCTGTGCTGGTGGTGGTGTTCGCCGGCGGCGGCGTCCACTCGCTGATCGAGGGCGACTTGCTGCCCGCCTTCTACCTGAACGGTGTGCCGACGAACGATTGGCTTGGCCTCTACCCGTACGTCGAATGCCTAGTGGCGCAGGCCATCGCAGCCGTTGCGGTTATCGCGCTGTTCGTGGTCGGCTTCATCAAGCAGCGCAAGCTGAAAGCGCAGGCTGCTGCCGAGGCCCCGGCCGTGAAGGCGTAGCCCGTCTAGCTCGCCCGTTTCCTCCCATAACTGCAGACAACTGACAGACTTGCGGCACGGCCTCGAATCGATGCCAATTCCTCCAGCCCACGCCGCACTTATCTCATAACTGAATAATTGCAATTATCTAAGCGTGAATCCTAATTCACCAGAGATAGAGAAAAGGAATAACAATGATGAAGAACAAGAAACTGGCCGCTCTGCTCGGCCTGCTGCTCGCCGGTTCCATGACCGTGTCCATGGCTGCCTGCGGTTCCACCAACTCCGCATCCGACACTAAGACTGACTCCTCCTCCCAGTCTTCCGACTCCTCTTCCTCCGATTCTTCCTCCGATTCCGGCGCCGGTTTCGAAGAGGTTCCGGTTGGCCCGTCCGGTACTGCTGAAGAGCAGGATCAGGACGCCGGCCCGCTGACCGTGGGCGCTGTGTACTTTCAGCCGATCGATATGGAGCCGTCTTCCATGGGCCTGAAGGCTGCTGACGCTTCCTTCCACCTCGAGGCCGACATCCATGCCAACCAGAAGGGCACCGAGCTCGGCTACGGCAAGGGCGACTTCGTGCCGGATCTGACCGTGAACTACACCATCATCGATAAGTCCACCGGCAAGGAAGTCGAGGGCGGCACCGCCACCTCCGGTACCTTCATGCAGATGAACGCTTCCGATGGCCCGCACTACGGCGCCAACGTCAAGCTCGACAAGGCTGGCACCTACCAGCTGAAGCTCTCCATCGAATCCCCGGCCTCCAAGGGTTGGATGCTGCACGTTGACCCGGAGACCGGCGTCAAGGGCCACTTCTGGACCGAGCCGATCGAGGTCACCTTCGACAACTGGGATTACACTCCTCGCCAGTGGTGATTGACTAAGCAGAAAGCCCCCTCGTCAGAGGGGGCTTTACGCCGCTTTAGGGAGATAATTCTTAGGACGGTCTAAAACTCCCCTCAGTCCGCTTCGCGGACAGCTCCCCTCAGAGAGGGGAGCCTAAGGTGAACAGAGAAAGGACGCGAATGCTTGAACAATTCGTGGCAGTGATGCCGGGCACTTTGGCCCCCGCATTGCTGGTGATGAGCCTGAGCGTGATGCTCACGGTCGGCGAGGGGCGAGATAAGCCGATAAGCTCGCATTGGCGTCTCATCGGCCTGATCGTCGGCCTGATCGCCGCCATCGTATTCGCCGGCCTGCGCGCCTCGGCCGTGATCAATCAGCGCACGTTCGTCAACTACCCGGTGTTGTGGTGCGCGATCATTGCCGACATCCTGACCATCGTCGTGGTGGTGTTCGCACGCCGCATCACCACCAATTGGCAGCAGCACAAGGTGTTCATGCACATCGCTAACGCCGTGGCCGCCATCGACATCGCACTCACCCTGTTCTACGCGCTGCCGGACGTGATTCTGCAGCTCACCATCTGGGTGGAACCAGGGGAGACCGCATTCACTTCGGCCATGCTGCTGCGCGCTCTTGGTTTCCTGCTTGGCGTGGCCATGTCCATTATTGTGGCCGCCATCTTCCGCACGATGCGCACCACTGCCGTGCGCTGGGCGTTCACCGTGGCCGTCGCGGCCATGATGGTGATTCTGCTGATTCAACACTTCACTGGTCTTGCCCAGATTCTGCAGGCGCGAGGCTTCCCGATGAACCATACGATGTTCGTGGCGCTGGCTTGGTCCATCAACCAGAACTCCACGATGATTATGGCGCAGGCGCTGGTGTTCCTGATTCCCGCCGTGGCCTCCATCGTGGCCGGTTTCCGTATGAAAACCCATGATGTGCCGGGAGCCAACGAGGCCACGTTGCGCCGGCATAAGGTATTCCGCCGCCACGCCATCGCCGCTGCCGTGTGGAGCCTTATCGCAGCCATCGGCGTCACAGCAACCCTGACCGTGGGCGTTGCCGCGACCCATCAGACCATCACCCTTTCGCCGCCGGAAGCCTACTCGCTCAAGGACGGCGTGGCCACCATCCCCTTCAGCCAGGTCGAGGACGGCCACCTGCACCGCTTCGAATACAAGGCCAAGGACGGCACCGTCATGCGCTTCATTATCATCCGAAAGAACGGTGGCGCGTACGGCATCGGCCTGGACGCCTGCGAGAACTGCGGCGACGCTGGCTACTACGAGAAGGACGGCAAGATCATCTGCAAGAAGTGCGAGGTGGCCATCAACCTGGCGACCATCGGCTTCAAGGGTGGCTGCAACCCGATACCATTCCCGTACAAGACCGGCCACGGCAAGATCACCATTCAAACTACGGATCTGGACGCGCTGAGCGCCCACTTCCGGTGAGTCAGGCAGGAGACAAGAATCATGTTCTTTCTGCGCATGATTACTCGCTCGTTCACCCGACAGCTGCGCCGGCGCCTGCTTATCGCGCTGACCGTATGCCTGTCGGCGACCGTGTCCGTATCGATGCTGGGCGTCGTGTTCGACGTGGGCGACAAGCTCAACGCCGAGCTGTCCACCTACGGTTCGAACATCACCGTGCAGCCCAAGGCGGATGCGGTCGTTTCCGACCTGTACAACACCGAGTCGGGCGGCGCGACGTCCACCAGCGACCCGACCGCTTTTCTGAAGGAGTCGGACGCGGCCAAGATCAAGACGATCTTCTGGTCGTTCAACATCACCAGCTTCGCGCCGCAGCTCAACATCCACGCCACGGTGAACGGTACCAACGTGCCGGTCGTCGGCACGTGGTTCAACAAGAACCTCAAGATCTCCACCGGCGAGACTACCGTCGTGGGCGTGGAAGGCATGCGCTCGTGGTGGCAGCTGGACGGCAAGTGGCCCAAAGACGATTCCGACCAGGGCGTGATCGGCAAGACGCTGGCCTCCGAACTCGGCGTGACCACCGGCGACACCATCACCCTCAACAAAACCACCGCCTCAGGCAAGAAGAACGAGCAGAAAATCAAGCTCACCGGTGTCTACGATTCCGGCGACGAGGACAACGGCTCGCTCTACATCGCCTCCTCCACGGCCCAGGTACTCGCCGACCTGCCCGATTCGGTCGACAAAATCGAGGTCAAGGCCCTGACCACGCCGGAGAACGACCTGGCCCGTAAGGCCGCCGCGAACCCGGCCGCGCTGAGCCAGGAGGAATGGGAGACCTGGTACTGCACCGCCTACCCGAGCTCGATCGCCTATCAGATCGAAGAGGTGATTCCGGGCGCGGTGGCCAAGCAGGTGCGTCAGGTGGCCGCGTTGCAGGGCAATGTGCTGCAAAAGACGCAGGCCGTGATGATTCTGATGACCGTGCTGAGCCTGATCGCCGCAGCCGTGGCCGTGGCCAACCTGATGGTCGCCTCGATCGGCGAACGGTCGGGCGAGCTGGCGTTGCTCAAGGCGCTCGGTGCCACCGATGCCGCAGTATCCCGCCTGATGCTGGCCGAAACGGCGGCAATCTCGCTGCTGGGCGCGATTGTGGGCGCGCTGCTCGGTTCCGGCGTGGCCCAGCTGATAGGCCGGGTGGTGTTCGGTTCCGGCATTACGATGCGGCCGATGGTGTTCGTGCTGGTGTTCGTGCTGCTGGCTGTCACCGTGCTGCTGGCGTCCGCCTCATCGATTCGTTCGATTCTGAATCTCAAGCCCGCGGAGGTGCTCCATGGTCGCTGAGTTTATCTACGTAGGTGTGGAAGGAGGGAACCGATGACCAACACCGGTATGTTCTTCAGAATGCTGTTCAGCGCCGTGTTCCGTCGGCGTTCGCGCGCGGTGATGGCTGTGGTGGCGTCGCTGGGCGGCGCAGCCACACTGTTCTGTCTGGCGATGATCTGCCTCGCTGTGCCGCAGCAGATGAACGAGGAGATGCGTGCGTACGGCGCGAACCTGATTGTCACGCCCACCGAATCGACCAATGCTGACGGCAAGGCCGGCATCGACAAGGCGATGGTGCAGCACACCACTGAAATGGTCAAGGCCAAGGGTTCCGCGAAATACGCCACCTACCGCTACGAGAACGTGCGCGTCAACGCCTCGCCGTACGTGATGGCCGGCGTGAATGCGGCGCAGGTCAAGAACCTCAACCATCACTGGGTGGTCGACGGCTCGTGGCCGACCGACGGCAAGGTGCTGGTCGGACGCGACATCGCCGACGCCATCGGCCTGAGAATCGGCTCCGCCATCACCATCGGCTACCGTGCATCCGATAACGCCAGCACCAACGGCACTTCGTCGAACTCCTCGATCGACCAGAAAACCAAAGACGGCCGTGTCTCCAGTGACATCATGGACACCTCCGGTACCGAATTCCGCGTGGCCGGCATTGTGGACACCGGCGGCAGCGAAGACTCGATCATCTACGCCACCAACGCCGACGTCAACAAGCTCACCGGCATCACGCGCGGCGTGGACGTCATCGAGTATTCGGCCGGCGCCAGCGACCTCGCAGGTCTGGTGTCCAGCATCAACGACATGACCTCCATGCACGTCAAGGCACAGCAGGTCACCAAGATCACCGCCTCCGACACCCGCATCATCACCATGCTGCAGACGCTGTTCTGGATCGTCTCGCTGGTGGTGCTGGTGCTGACGCTCGTCGGCGTCGGCACCACAATCAGCTCGATCGTCTCGCAGCGACGCAACGAGATTGGCCTGCGCAAGGCCCTCGGTGCTAGCTCGCGGGCCATCGGCACCGAGTTCTACATCGAATCGTCGCTCTACGGCCTGATTGGCGGCCTCATCGGCACCGCAATCGGCTACGGACTCGCCGGTTGGCTGTGCATGGCGGTGTTCGAACGCTCCATCGTATTCAACTGGTGGCTGGCGCTGATTTCCGTGCTGTTCAGCGCGCTGGTCGCCATCGTCGCCTCCATCCCGCCCGTCCACCGCGCCACCCGCATCGACCCCGCCGTCGTGCTTCGCGAAGAATAAAGAAAGAGAAACGTCATGCTACTTGAACTCGACCACATCTCGAAGATCTACGGCGACCTGCATGCCGTGGACGACCTCAATCTGACCGTGCCGGAAGGCGAATGGCTCGCCATCGTCGGCTCATCCGGTTCAGGCAAGACCACGCTGATGAACATGATTGGCTGCATGGACACGCCCTCCAAGGGCTCCGTGAAGCTGGAAGGCCGCAAGCTGGAGGACCTGAACGCCACGCAGCTGGCCGACGTGCGCAAGAACCTCATCGGACTGGTGTTCCAGAAGTTCTATCTGGTGCCGCACCTGACCGCCGTGGAAAACGTGATGGTGGCCCAGTACTACCATTCGGTGGTCGATGAGAAGCAGGCCATGGAGGCGCTGGAAAAGGTCGGCCTGAAGGACCGCGCCCACCACCTGCCCGGCCAGCTCTCCGGCGGCGAGCAGCAGCGCGTGTGCGTGGCCCGCGCGCTGATCAACGACCCGAAGCTGATTCTGGCCGATGAGCCCACCGGCAACCTCGACGAGAAGAACGAGAAAATCGTGCTCGACCTGTTCCGCAAGCTGCACGAGCAGGGCACCACGATTATCGTGGTCACCCACGATGCGCTGGTCGCCAGCTGCGCGCAGCGCGAGATCATGCTCAACCATGGCGTGCTCGTCGGTGAGAAGTGGAATGACGAGGATGCGCGCAAGGCCTACGAGGCGGCCGGCGGCAAGCCCGCCTCCACGGGTGCACAGGTCGAGGGCGCGCAGAACGGCGAGACCGCCATTGGCTTCACTGACCCCACCAAGGCCGCGAAAACCGGCGGCGAGGAGTAGGGCCGTCAGGGGCATCGAGCAGTATGTGAGGAATACATGGCAAGCTGATGGTCTCTCCCCCAGTCAGCTTCGCTGACAGCCCCCCTCGTCAGAGGGGGCTTAAGGAGCGTGAATATGACCGAAAAGAGTACGTTGAAGAAATCCGCGACATTGGCGGCGGCCGGACTGGTCGTGGCTGGCGCGCTGCTGGCCGGATGCGGCGAATCCAAGGCCGCGCCGATGGACGATGCGTACGCCGGCAACTCGGGCGAGACCGAGAAGTCGCAGGAAGAGCAGTCGCAATCCCAGTCGAACGGCTCCGATAGCTCCGACGGCTCCGATTCCAGCTCGTCGCACAACGACCCGTCCACCACCACGTCCGACAAGAAGGACACCGGCAACTACAAGGACGGCAACTACTCGATCAACGGCCAGTACGGCCCGGTAGGCGAGGATTCCATCGACGTCCATCTGACCATCAAGGACGGCAACGTCGAGACCGTCAATATCATTGGGCACCCGTTCACCACGATTTCCAAGAACCATCAGGACGACTTCGCCAAAGCCATTAACGGCGTGGTGGACGGCAAACCTCTGAAGGGCCTCAAAGTGGACAAGGTCGCCGGCGCCAGTTGGACCTCCGACGCCTTCAACAAAGCCCTCGAAGTCGCCCGCCAGGAGGCTTCGATTCAGGAGTAAGACCGCTACTTCAGCAATGCTGGCCACAGCAGATCGGCCATGCGCGAGGCCCAGGCGGTGTCGTCGTCCATTGCTTTGCCCTCGATGGCCTCATACGCCACCAAAGATCCGATAATCGTGGACAACAGCAACTTCTCGTCAACGTCCTCGCGAAACACGCCCTGCGCGACTCCCTGCTTGAGGAACGCCCCCACATGCTCCAGCCACGGGGTCACCACCTGGTCGACGATGTGCTGGAAGAACTTGGCCTCGCTGGACAACACAATGCCCACGCGCTTGACGTCGATGTCGTTGTCGCGCACCCAATCGACCAATCGCTGCAATAGTTGCGTGAAATGCTCACGCGTGGGGCTGGGCACTGGGTCGGGATCCGGGATGGCCAGATACATCGCGCTGATCTCGTGCAGCAGCTCGTCGGCATTATGATATCGGCGGTAAATCGTGGTTTTGGCCACACCGGAGCGCCGGGCCACCTCCTCGATGGTCACGCCGCTGATGCCGCGGTCCACCGCAATCTGCAGCGTGGCTCGCATGAGCTTGCGATCCGTCGCCTCGCGCGTGCGCTCACCGCGCGGTGTCGCCGTCGTGTCTGTCATCTCCGTCATCTCTTCTCTTCGAAATATGCTCCCGTACGCTCCCGCCGGCGGGAGCTGGCTGGCAAAGCCAGACTGAGGGTGGTAAGTCCATGCCGTTTGTAGGCAACTCCCGGATAATACCTGCTAGCTCAGCACTTTAGTGCTCTCGACTTTGGCTACATACCACTGGTTGAACTGCACCAGTGGCTTCCTGAGCAACAGCCCAAGCAACAGTAGCGGCGGCACGAATGCCAGCAGCATTCCGGCGGCCCGCCAGTAATCCATGTCGTAGATGCCGGCGATGGCCGCACGCATCATCGTCACCGCATGGGTGAGCGGCAAGAACGGACTGACTTTGGCGATGAAGTCGGGCAACATCTGCACCGGGTAGGCAGCGTTCGCACCCGAAATCTGCACGATGAGCATAAGCACGCCGATTGCCTTACCCACATTGCCGAAACTCACCACCATCGTATAGGTGAAGAACGAGAACACCAGCGAGGCCAGCCATCCAGACAACATAAACAGCAGCGGATGCACGGCCTGCACGCGCAGGAACAGCAGATCGCCACCGAGCGACACCGTGGATTGCAGCAGCGCAATCAGCGCGAACACCCCGTAATGCCCAAGGAAGAGCCGATGCGGCCGCGGATCGCCCAATGCTTTGCGCGTCCGGCGAGACACGGTGGTTTTCAGCGTCACCACCATCAGCAGCGCGCCCACCCACAGCGGCAGCAGCGTGTAGAACGGTGCCATCGACGAACCGAAATTCGCCACCGGGAATACGGCCTTGCGCCTGAGCTGCACCGGCGCGGCCAACGTACTGGCCAGCGTTTCGGGATCATTGCCCAGCACCTCTTTGACCATGCTCATATCGCCACTGTTTAGTGCGTCGCTCAGTGTGCTGTTGAACGAAGCCAGTTCGGCGCCGGCGGAACGCAGTTTGCCGGATACCTTGTCCAAGGTAGTGCGAGCGTCGCTGAGCATATCGCTGGCGTCGTCGGAAGTCCCCTTCAGGTCGCCGAGCGTGGAGTCCAACTGGGCGGCGCCGGAACTCAGTATGCCGGAGGCGTCAGAGACTGTGGACGACAGGGAGTCGATTTGCGGTTTCACCGTGGCCGAGAAATCTGACTTGATATTGGCAATACTGTTCTGCGCTTGATCAGCCAGATTCTTGACCTGCGCATGCTGATCCTGCGCGTCCTGATTGCCTTGGCGAATATCGGTCGCCGCCGTATTCAGCGCTTGCCGCAGCCTGTTTTGCCGTGCGATTGAACGGTCAATCGCCGTGATGATGGATGAGTCGTTGCCCAGTATGCCGGCCAGCGTGTTGCGAATTTCAGTGTATTTCTCCGTCTGCTTGCCAATGGCCGTGGCTTGACGGTCCAATTCGTCGGCGACCGTGGTGGCACCATCATTCGCGTCGGAATACAGCTTGTCTATGGAATCGGACACCGCGCCGAAACTGGAGGCGCTCGCGTCCAGTGCGCTGCTCATCGCGTCAGCGGTGGTGCCCAGGGCTCCGGCCACGTCGGTGACTTCCTGTTTGGCGCTGGCAAGATCCTTGCCGCCTTGTTTGGCGGCAGAGGAAACCTGAGTGATTAGTGAGTTCGAGGTGTCGAGCAAGGCGCCGGCCGTATCGGTCAATGCGCTGTATGTGCCAAGCAGATCCGCAGTATCGTCAAGCTGTGTGGCGAAATTGGCGATGTTGGCGTTGAAGGTATTCAGTTGCTCTTTGGCCTCGGGCTTGGACAGCTGATCGGCCAGCGAAGACGCGATTTCCAGCCCGGCCGAAGTGATGGTCTTAGCGAACGTGGTGTTGATTTCCGCCGCAACCTCATCCGTGCCCTCGTTGAGCAGATTCGGTGCCAGCGCGTTCTTCTTCTCGTTGCGGTAATAGGTCAGTTCGGCATGCTGCACGTCGTCGGAGAAGAAGGTCATCATGTCTTTGCTGAACGACTTCGGAATTACGATGGCCGCGTAGTATTTGCCGGATCGTGCGCCCTCGACGGCATCGGCTTTGGACGTGATCGTCCAATCGAGCTGACTGTTGGCGCGCAGCGCGTTCACCACCTGATCGCCGACCGTGACTTTCACCGGGATCAGGTCGGAACGATACCCCTCATCCACATTCGCCACCGCGAATTTCAGGTTCTTCATATTCGAGAACGGGTCCCAGCATGCGGCCACGTTGAACCAGGTGAACAGGCCGGGAATCATCACCAAGCCGATCACGATGATGATGGAGACCACGTTGCTGGTCAGGCGTTTGATGTCGCCGGTAAACAGTTTCCACATGGTGTTCATCGTGCGTGCCTGCCTTCCTTGGTCGGCGGAATAGTGGGGATGATTGCGGTAACAGCGGCGCTCGGGTCCGCTTCTTCGTGGCGTTCGGCGGAGGTGTCGCGACGCTTGGCCTTATGCCCGTACAGCATGGCGCGGATCGACTCGTCGGAGAGGCTGCCGAGCTCGGTTTGGCGGCGGATGGAATCGCGCATGAATTCCACGACCATCAGGAAGCCCATGATGATGAGCACCCATGCCAGCCATGTGCCCATGACTACGATTTTCTCGCTGGTGGTCAGCGCAAACACGATAATGAGCGCGGCCGGCACCACGAATCCGGCAATAAGCGCACCCAGCAGCAGCCGGGGATAACGGTAGGCGAATTTGGCGGCCCGACGTTCGATGGCATGACGGTATTCGTCGTGGTCGGCCAGTGCTGCAATGGCCTGAGTGACACGGTATTCGCTGCCGGGCAGATGCACCGGCTCGCCGATAATCATGTCGCTTTCCTTGATTTCCCGCGCGAACAGGCGGTTGAGATTGGCCAGTTTCGGCCGGGCGCCGAGGCCAAGCGCAAAGGCCAGAACCACGAAAACCAGCAATTTGCCGATATAGGCGAACCAGAGGCCGTCGTAGAAGCCGCCGATGGTTTCACGCATCGCGTCAATCGAATAGGTGAACGGCAGCAGCGGGTAGATGGCGCGGAAGAACGCGGGCATCATTTCAATCGGGTACAGGCCGGAGGCGCCCGGCACCTGCAGAATGACCAGCGCCACGCATACGCCTTTGCCCACGTGCATGAACGTGGTGGAGAGGGCGAAAATCACCGACATATACACCAGTGAGGTGATGACGCAGGTGAGCAGAAACACTGGGGCGCTCGCGCATTGAATGCCGATGACAAGATCGCCGATGGCCGTGACCAGGCCTTGGACGGCAGCCAGCGTGGCCAGTAGCAGGAAGCGACCGAGATAGCCTTGGGTTGGTGTGAGATCGTCGATGCCCTCATCATCGGTTTCGAGTTTGGGAATGACCACGAGCACGAACGCGCCCACCCACAAAGACAGGGTGGTGAACAGCGGTGCCATGCCGGAACCATAGGAGGCGACCGGATAGACGGCCTGTTCGCTGATAACAGTGGGGGAGAGCATGAAGTCGGCGATTGTGGCGGCATCCAGTTTGCCGTCGGTGCCGATCAGGGAACTGAGTGAACTGGAGATGCTCAGGGCTTTGATGTCGGTGACCAGCGTATCGAGCTTGGTTTGTACGCCGGCCAGCGCCTTATCGGTGTCGCGCAGCGCGGTCACCGTGGTGGAGGCTGCTTTGTCGAGTTGGTCGAGGGTATGCTTCGACTGATCGATGAGTGAGCCTTGCGACGTGATGCCGGTCGACAGAGTGCTGGCGGTCGAGCTGAGGGCGTTGAGACCGGTGTTGAGCTGAGGAATGGCGCCGGAGGTGATGGTGCCGCGAGCGGTATTGGCCTCGCGCACCGTGGTTTGGGTGGCGGTATTGAGATGCTGCGCCAATCCGGCGGTGTCTGTGGAGGCATTGCCGATAGTGGTGTTCAGGCTATCGAGGTTGCCCAGTGCGCCGGCAAGCTCGCTATTGCGGCTTTCCAGTGTGGCAATGGCGGATTGCAGCGGTTCTCGATTGGCGTTCGGCAGCCCTTTGAGTTGGTCGATGATGTCGGCGTTCGCTTGGTTGATGTCTTCCGCCGTATTGATCAGTCCGCCTACCTGCTGATTGGCGGCGCTGATGGTTCCGGTTACCGTGCCCACGCTTTGGTTGGCCTGTGCTGCGGCTTGGCTCAGCAGGCTTGAGCCTTGGTCAAGCGCTTCGGACGTGGAGGTGACGAAGCCGTTCAGACTGGTCTGGGTAGTGCCGATCAGGGTGGAGACGCCGGCCAGACCTTCTGCAGTGTCGATGCCAAGTGTGCGCGCGTCGTTCAGCGCCTGACGTGCGGTGCGTGTCTGCTCTGGGGTGTCGGTGAGTTTGGTGGTGAGCTTGGCGATGGTGCTGCGTGTGTGCTGCACATCGTCGGAGGCCTCGGCAAGGGCCGTGAGGGCCTTGGCTTTGGTGGTGTCTTCGGTACTGATGGCTTTGCCGTCAACCGTATTGATGACTTCGGTAAGTACTTCGGATACGGTGGAGACGAATGTGGAATTGACCGTGCGGTCCACAGTGGACGCGCCGACGTCGGTGACTTTGGGGGCGATGGCGCTGGCTTTTTCGTTGACGTAATACTCCAGAGTGGGCCGACTCTTGCCGCCGGTCACCACGCCGGCGAGATCGTCGGAAAAGTCTTTGGGAATGATGATGGCTGCGTATGCCTTGCCGGATTCCACTTGGTCCATGGCCTCGGCTTCGGTGACGAAGGTCCAGCCGAGCTGGTCGTTGCTTCTCATCTGCTTGACGATTTGATCGCCGAGGTTTTGCTTGCCGATGAGCGCGTTGTCGGTGCCGTCGTCATTGTTGGCGATGGCGACGGTGATGCCTTTGGTATTGCCGTACGGGTCCCAGAAGCCGACGATGTTGTACCACGAATACAGTGGCGGGATGAACACCATGCCGAACAGGATCGCCCATGCGGCCGGCACCTTGAACAGGCGCAGGAAGTCGCGTCTGAGGACCTTGAAGATATTGCCCACTGATACCTCCGGAGCTTGGTGTTGCTTGGTTGCTACGTTTTCCGTAGCGATACGTTAATCGTAGCGCTACGTTTGTAGTAGCGTAATACGGCTGCCGGAGATTAATGGGGTGATTGATGATGTTTTTGGCGGAATAACACCGCTGCCCAGCGGCTTATCGTGTGTCGCTGGGCAGAGCGAAAGGCGTTCTGGAACTTATTGACAAGATTTCTGGATGGTTTTTGGACGTTTCCTGAACGCGATGGATAGGCTCGGTGCTCGGCAATGTAGACAGACATGTACCGACCGCCCATCAAGTTCAGCAAAACCGCAATCGGGTGATAGGGTGAGGGGACGCTATGTGGGGAGGAAACCATGGTTGAATTCAAGGACGATGGCACGGCCACTACCCCCGGCAAGCCGCGGGAGAACCGTGACGCCGAGTCCGCAGTCGTGGCTGATCTGGTGGCCGTCGAACTGGACGACGCCGGCTTGAACCTGAACGCCAAGCGATTACCGATTCTGGCGCGCATCTATGGCGCGGTCGTGCTGCTGGACGGACTCGCCACATTGCCGATTATGGTGATTTCCATCCTCTATGCCGTGCGCGAGATTCTGGATGGTCATGTGCACGTCGATGCGATGAGCCTGACCTTCATCCTGTCCGCGATTCATGCGGTGGTGCTGGTAGTCAGTGCCGCATGCCTGATTGTGCTCGGCGTGATGCTGCTGCGCAATCATCGCCGGTATGCCGCGCGCTGGACCTACGTGCTGATGCCGTTGACGTTGGCCGACGGCATGCTGTCGCTGGCCCTGACCGGCCTTGGCTTCAACCTGCTGCTGCCGCTGATTCAGATGATTATTCTCGTCGTGATTTC